>ENA-OQES01001165-OQES01001165.1-human-gut-metagenome-genome-assembly--contig:-NODE-1165-length-10170-cov-12.271134_pt1 | contig 10170 bp, 11 predicted proteins | sample MGYA00242798_ERZ504641 | MGnify/ENA primary metagenome ERZ504641 (study PRJEB26092, sample SAMD00036327) | human gut metagenome | host: Homo sapiens | study: EMG produced TPA metagenomics assembly of...
TTCTTCACAAGGCTCTTTTCTTTGTGATTTTCACCTATTTTTCTGAAACTGAAAAACTCCACAAAGTGCGTAAATTCAAGGATTTCTACATATTTTTCCTTTGTAGCAACACCACAGTCTCCACATGAACAGTCTGACAAAATTGATCAACGCAGCAGGCTTTTTCCAGCTTATATCCTGCCGCCAGAAATGCCGGAAGATCTCTTGCCAGGCTGGTCGCTTTGCAGGAAATATATACAATATGGTCTACCCCATAAGAAAGAATCTTCGGCAATGCTTTGGGATGGATTCCATCCCTTGGCGGATCCAGAATGATCACATCCGGTTTCTCCGTCAGATCATCCAGGACTTTAAGGACATCTCCTGCAATAAATTTGCAATTACTCAGGTTATTCAGTGCTGCATTCTGCTTTGCAGCTTCTACTGCCTCTTCCACAATTTCCACACCTATCACTTCGTCCGCTACGGAGGCTGCAAGCTGGGCGATCGTTCCGGTTCCGCTGTAAAGGTCGAACACTACTTTATCCTTCGTATCTCCGATATACTCACGTACGATAGAATAAAGCACTTCCGCAGCCAGGGAATTAGGCTGGAAAAATGAAAATGTACTGATCTTAAATCGCAGTCCCAGAAGCGTTTCATAAAAGAAATCCTGACCGTAAAGGATACGTGTCTCATCACTCTGCACCACATCAGAAAGAGAATCATTGATAATATGCATGATTCCCACAATTTTACCCTCCAGCGGAAGTGCAAGAAGTTCTTCTTTCAGAGATTCCAGATCATGTTCTTCCTGACTGGTGGTAATCACATGGACCAGAATCTCTCCTGTAGTCACACCGCGGCGGAGAAGCAGATGGCGCAGATATCCTGTATGCTGCATCTTTTTATAATAGGAAACGTTTCGTTTCAGGAAGTATTCATGCACACAAGTCAGGATTTTCGTCATATCTTCATGAACCAGTTGACAGTCATCTGCTGTAAGAATATCATAGGTACTGCCCTTTTTTGTGCAGACCCAGCGTCAACGGACCATCCTTATATGCATCACCAAAGGAGAATTCCATTTTATTTCGATATCTGAATTCAATGGGGCTTCCATGAATTCCCTCCCACTGGTAATCAGTGCCGTTCAATGCACCATCCAACAGTTCGCGAACCTGACATTCTTTCATTTTGAGCTGGTTTTCATAGGACATGGTCTGATACATGCATCCTCCACATTCCGGAAAAATGCTACAGACCGGTTCTCTTGTTTCAAGCGGAGACTTCTCCAACACTTCCAGAAGTCTTCCCTCTGCACGTCCGGAACGCTTCTTATTGATCATAAAACGGACTTTCTGTCCAGGCATTCCGTTCTTTACAGTAACTTTTTGTCCGTCTGTTATCACAATTCCCTTATTAGGAAAATCTACTTTCTCAATCACGCCTTCATAAATTTCGCCTTTTTTGCATAAATAACCTCCATAAAAATAGCCCCGGTATAAGCCGGAGCTATTCTTTCATTTTCATATTACAGGTAATTATTCTTCTTCATCTTCGAAATAATCATCGAAGTCATCGTCAAAATCCTCTTCAAAATCTTCCAGATAATCCGGAGCAAAGAAATGATATACAGCAAATGCGATACCTGCTACTGCTGCAACTGCGCCAATGATTGCCAGTACCCAGAGGACTGTATTTTTTTCTTTCTCTTCTTCTTTTCTGTTTAATGCTGATAATAATTCTTCAATTTTGATATTCATAATCGCACCATCCTCTCAATAATTCATCAGCTGACACTTAACACTTCTGCCGTCTGCTGTTTAATGAAATTATTATAACACTTTTTCTGTAATTTTACCATAAGATATCTGCATTTATTCTATACTTTTGTTAATTTCTTTATTATAATGATATCAGGGGGTTACTGTTTACACACCACTATCCCGCGATGTGTTTTGGCATGAATATGCCAAAATCCCGAGACATACAAACCAAAATTCCATTGCCGCAGGCAATCTGGAATGAATTTTGCCCCTGACTTAAAAATATGCCGACAGCAACGATCTGATAAGAGAGGATAAATACTTATGGTAGAAACACTTTTTTTTCGATCTTGATAATACATTACTTGATTTTAACCGGGCAGAAAGAGCAGCTATCGCAAAAACTCTGAAAAATTTTCACATTGCTCCCGAGCCTTCAGTTCTGAAGCGTTACAGTGAGCTCAACCTCGCCCAGTGGAAGCTCCTTGAACAGGGCAAGATCACCAGAGATCAGGTAAAGCTTCGGAGATTCCGGCTTCTTTTTGCAGAGCTGAATGTGGATGTACCTGCAAAAGAAGCTGCACATACCTATGAAACTCTTCTGGCCCAGGGACACTATTTCATAGATGGTGCAGAAGAATTGCTCGAAACTCTTTACGGTCAACACCGGATGTATCTGGTTACAAACGGTACCTTAAGTGTCCAGAAGGGACGGCTTAAAAGTTCCGGAATCTCCCGTTACTTTGAGGATATTTTTATCTCCGAAGAACTGGGATACAATAAACCGGGCAGGGAATACTTTAACTGCTGCTTCTCCAGAATCCCTGATTTCCATAAGGAAACAGCCGTAATCGTGGGGGACAGCCTGACCTCTGATATCCAGGGCGGCATCAATGCCGGAATCCGCACGATTTGGTTTAATCCCAGCCATGAGAAGACTTCAGAAATCATCCCTGATCATGAATTTGACAGTCTTATGAAACTTCCTGAACTCCTGTCTCATATATAAAGCGGATAAAATCGTTCGCCTTACTGCTTATTGCTTTTCGCAGCCTCCGCAGGTGACTTAAGTCACCTGCCCCATTACTATATTTTTTTCAGCTTTGCAAATCCTGCGAACATTTTCTTTATTCCCACTTTGTCAAAATCAACAGTGACTTCATAATCTCTTCCGCCGTCTACAATGTCTTTGACAATTCCTACACCAAATTTAATGTGGCGGACAGTGTCTCCCACTTCGTAATCCAGTGCAGCAGCCTTCGTCACCTTAAATTCTCTGGGCTTGAATGTTTTCGTCTCAAAAGCCATTTTCATTTTTGCAAGGTTTCTGTCTGCCTGAATCATCTCTTCAATCTTTTTCTTCTTTTCCTGAGTTTCCTGTCCCAGATCCACAAGCTCCCGCGGAATTTCACGTACAAATCTGGATACTTTATTATACTGTACTTCTCCCCGGAGCATCCGCTGTCTGGCACTTGTCAGCGTCAGATTCTCCATAGCTCTTGTGATACCCACATAACAGAGCCTTCTCTCTTCTTCCAGATCAGATCTGTCATCTGATATAATGGACATATAAGACGGAAACATCCCATCTTCCATTCCTGCGAGAAATACTCTCGGAAACTCCAGACCTTTGGCACTATGTAGTGTCATAAGAAGCACATAATCCTGATCCGGATCCACGCTGTCAATGTCTGCGATCAGTGCAATCTCCTCGAGAAAACCTGAAAGTGTGGCAGTCTGTCCCTGTTCTTCCATTGCTTCCTGATAGGATTCTGTCTTGGAAATAAGTTCATCAATATTCTCGATTCTTGCCTTCGATTCATCTGTATCTTCAGCCTGCAGCTCTGCCACATATCCGGTAAGTTCAATCACTTCTTCCAGAAGTTCACGTACTGTATAAGACTCTGCCTTACTCTTTAAACTCTGAATAAAGGTTACAAATCCATCAATCTTTGAAAGGCTTCTTCCAATAGACGGGACCTCCTCTGCCACACGCAAGGCATCATAGAAACTCACACTCATTTTATCCGCATAATCTTGTATTCTGCCAAGAGTTGTGGCTCCGATTCCACGCTTCGGTACATTGATGATACGGCGGACTGCCAGATCATCTCTGGAATTGTCAATTGTCTTCAGATAACATAACAGGTCTTTGATTTCTTTACGCGCATAGAAATTCACACCGCCTACAATCTTGTAAGGGATATTCGCAAGAAGACACTTCTCTTCAAAGAGTCGTGACTGTGCATTGGTCCTGTACAGAACTGCACAGTCTTTATACTTCGCACCATTCTCTCTGTGAGCTCTGGAAATCTCGCCTACCACATACTCTGCTTCCTCATATCCGTTCATGAACTGGCGGAAATGGATTCGTTCCCCCTCCGAATTCTCAGTCCAGAGTGTTTTTGATTTACGTGAGGTATTATTTGCAATCACCGCATTGGCTGCATTCAGAATATTCTTTGTGGAACGGTAATTCTGTTCCAGACGGATAACTTTTGCATCTGGAAAAACATGCTCAAATCCAAGAATATTTCCTATATTTGCACCGCGGAATTTATAGATAGACTGGTCATCATCACCGACTACACAGAGGTTTTCATATTTAGAGGCCAACAGGCTTATAAATTTAAACTGTGCAGTATTGGTATCCTGATACTCATCCACCATGATATATCTGAAACGTTCCTGATAGTTTTCCAGAACATCTCCGCAGTTCTGAAAAAAGCTCTACGGTCTTTACGATCAGATCATCAAAATCCAGCGCATTATTTCTGCGCAAAGCAGCCTGATATTCCCGATATACCTCAGCAACCTTCTTTTTTAACAAAGTCCTCACCTGCATTCAGTTCCATCTCATCCGGTGTGATCAGTTCATCTTTTGCATGGGAAATCTGTTCCAGAAGAGAACGTTCCTTTGTTTTCTTGGTGTCAATATTCAGTTTTCCTGCATACTTCTTTCATCAGAGTTTTCTGATCTTCTGTGTCATAAATAGCAAATCTGGTATCATACCCAAGACGGTCAATATAACGACGCAGAATACGCACACAGGTAGAATGGAATGTGGAAACCCATACGCTCTCGGAACCAAATCCCACTATTTTATCTACACGTTCTCTCATCTCACTGGCTGCTTTATTTGTAAATGTGATAGCCAGAATGTTCCAGGGATTGATTCCCTTTTTATCTATCAGGTAAGCAATGCGGTGGGTAAGTACTCTTGTCTTTCCCGAACCCGCTCCCGCAAGGATTAGCAGTGGACCTTCTGTATGGTAAACCGCTTCCTGCTGCTGAGGATTTAATGTACTATAAATATCGCTCATATTTTCTCCTGTCTTCTTCCTGTACGGTACATTATTTTACAAACAACCATGCTGATCAACAAGTTGATTCCTGCAACAATCTTTCAGATTCAAAATATGTACCGGTTACCGTTTACATCTCTCGAAATATTTTTTGTGCCTGAACAGGCATATATCTTTATGATTATACACAAAAATCTGTTCGCCTACAACTGATTCCTGTAAATTCAAGCGGATATAAATTTTGTAATTAGTGAAAAAAAGCATTTACAAGTAGTATTTAAAACTATATAATAAGGAACAGAGGTGATGAAAGATGACAATCGATGATAAAGATATGATAAACAGCATTCTGGAAAGTGTATCCAGGATTGACTATATTAAACCGGAAGACATCCCAAATATTGATTTATATATGGACCAAGTGACAACCTTTATGGAAGAGCAGCTCGTTTCTTCCAAACGTTACGCAGATGATAAGATTCTCACCAAGACTATGATCAACAATTATGCAAAGAATAAACTTCTTCCCCCGCCTGAGAAGAAACGTTATTCCAAAGAACATGTGCTGATGCTGATTTTTATTTACTATTTCAAAAATATTCTTTCCATCAATGATATCCAGACTCTGCTCACACCGATCACGCAGAAATATTTTAAATCCATGACTGAGAAAGATATGACTTATATTTATAATGAAGTTTTCAGCATGGAAAAGGAACAGATTGAATCCCTGAAAAAATGACCTTCTGCGCAAATACAAAACAGCACAGGATACTTTCGGGGACGCAGATGAAGAAGATCAGGCGAATTTGAAGAGATTTTCATTTATCTGCCTGTTAAGCTTTGATGTTTATGTAAAAAAGATGATGATTGAGCATATAATCGACGGAATGAATCCGGAATCGGAGCATAATTCCAAAAAGAAAAATAATATTTCAAAAAGCAGCAGATTTTTCCTGATTTTGGAAATCTGCTGCTTTTATATGTCATAGAAATAATGATTATGCTATTTTTCCACTGCCTTAAATGTAAATCTGATTGGCTGGTAGTCACCTGTTGTCAGTGGCAGAGGCAGACCTGCTTTCATAAGTGCTGCACCTGTATATACTTTTCCTGTTGCTGTGTCTTCGTATTTCATATCAGCATCCAATCCCTGTGGGTAGAAAAGATAAATATAAGGATTTGCTTCGCTGTGGAGTCTTACTCCGCACACAACTGTTTCTTTTTTGTCTTTGGATACAAACTGCCAAAGTACATGGTTGTTGTTTTCGAATGGGTTCACCAGACGATAGTAGTCTCCGGACTGTACCAGATGCTCCATTTCTTTATACTTCAGAATCTGCTCTCTGGCTGTCTTTTTCTCTTCTTCGGACATCTTCATCAGATCCAGCTCATAGCCAAAGGTACCTGCGGATGCAACAATTCCTCTTGTCTCAAAAGGAGTCGTTCTTCCGGACTGATGGTTCGGGCATACGCTGACATGTGCGCCCATTGCACTTATGGGATATCCGAAGGATGTACCATACTGGATTTTCAGTCTGTCAATAGCATCTGTATTGTCACTGCACCAGATCTGCGGAGAATAGTAAAGCATTCCCGCCTCAAATCTTCCGCCTCCGCCTGAGCAGGACTCAAACAGAAGATCCGGATATCTCTGTACCAGGCTTTCCATCATTTCATAAACAGCCAGCACATATCTGTGGTAAACCTCTCCCTGACGTTCCTTTGGAAGAGCTGCTGAGAATACGTTATCTACGCTTCGGTTCATATCCCATTTTACATAATCAGCCTTGCATGCATCCAGAACCTTAAAGATCTGGTTCATAATGTGTTCACGTACTTCTTTTCTGGTGATATCCAGATTTAACTGATGTCTGCTTCGGTTCATAGCACGTCCCGGGATCTTCAGTGCCCAGTCCGGATGCTCTCTGTAGAGATCACTGTCCTCAGAGATCATCTCCGGCTCTACCCACAGACCGAATTTCAGTCCAAGTCCATGAATCTTCTCTGCAAGTGCAGGAAGCCCGCCTTTAATCTTTTCTTCATTTACTTCCCAGTCACCAAGTGCACACCAATCATTGTCTCTCTTTCCAAACCATCCGTCATCCAGAACAAACATATCCAGTCCGATATTTTTTGCCTCTTCTGCAATGTGGTAAATCTTATCTGCGTCAAAATCAAAATAAGTTGCTTCCCAGTTATTTACCAGGATTGGTCTTGGCTGCTCTGTATATTTGCTGCGGATCAGATTACTTCTGTATGCATCATGATAGATCCTGGAAAGCTTTCCGAAACCTTCTGCTGAGTATGCCATGATCACTTCCGGTGTCTCAAAGCTCTCTCCCTGTTCCAGTGTCCAGGAGAAATGATAGGGATGGATTCCCATTGCTACACGGGTATGTCCTACCTGGTCCACCTCTGTTTCAAATAAGAAGTTTCCACTGTATGCAAGTGCATATCCATAGCAGTTTCCATAAGTTTCCTCTGTATTTCTGTCACAGAGGATCACAAATGGATTGTGATGGTGGCTGGAGGTTCCGCGGATACTTCCCACAGACCAGTTGCCATGACCAAGGTGAGTTCTCTCCATCTGGCGTTCCATATTGTGTCTGCCATAGAAGTGGACTGCATCCAATTCTCTGTACTCATAGTCCATTTCCATAGACATTGCTTTTTTCACTGTAACCGGTGCTGTACCTGTATTTTCCAGGCGTACCACTCTGGTGATCACATCAAGATGAGGAAATACACCATAGAGAAGATGTGCTTTCAGTCCGCTGACACGGTCTGTCAAAACAATTTCCAGTGTCTCTGCCTCATCTTCCTTTGCAAACATTGCAGGAAGCCCTTTCAGGCTGTACTTTCCTTTTGTGATCTCATAGGACTCAAATTTCAGATTTGCAGTATCACTGCCGTCTGCCTGCTCTGTCTCCAGGCCATTGATACGATAATCACCATTTCCATATGCAGTATATTCCTGTGGCAGGGTATCTAATGAAAATGTTCTGTCCTTTTCTGCCTCATAAGGATTTCCTGAAAATCCTCTGTCCACACATACGATCCTGTCTGTGATCAGTGCATCGCCTACCGGACTTCCATAATACAGATGAACCAGAGTATCATACTCTCTTACCTGCATCTGATAAGTGCTGTGCTCTGTTCTTAGGTCGAATACTTTCTCTGCCTCGTGATATTTGATCCATTCCATACTCTGTACCGTTACTGAAAACTTATAAAAAGTTATAAACTTCTATGTTTCATTCCTACTTCAACGAGTATGCTTTTGAAGATATAAATATCTATCTACTCACAAGTTCTTGTACTCTCCATAGGCGTAAATTCCGGACTAACGTATCCGTACATATTTGCATTAACGTTTCAGTGTCAGCTTGCAAATTTTTCTCCATAAGTCTTGAGATTTATAGATGCCTGGAAATCTCTGTCAATCATATTCCCACACGCACATCTATAAACTCTGTCAGATAACTTCAAATCTTTTTTGATATTCCCACAACAGCTGCAAAGCTTTGATGATGGATAAAACCGATCAGCCACAATAAGCTGGATCCCTTTATCGCTGCACTTATATTCAAGCTGTTTTCTAAACCCAAAAAATCCCTGTTCCTGGACTGCTTTGGATAAATGTCTGTTTTTCATCATTCCGCTGACATTCAGATCTTCAATACATATAAATCTTGGTTTTCGATTTATGATCTCAGATATGGTCTGATTCAAATAGTTTTTACGGATATTTGTTAATCTGTGATCTCGTTTTAATAAAAGTTTTTCCTTTTTGATTACATTATTTGTTTTACAGTAACTTTCTCCATTTTTTATTTTTTCTCGTAAGAACGAGAGATACTACGCTGTAATCTGCGTTTCTGTTTTTCTGATTTCTTTATTTTCTGACTCTTATTGATGTTCTTATACTTAGTTCCATCAGAGCAGACAGCCAGTTCTTTGATTCCCAGGTCTATACCGACTCCGTCATCATTAAGTATTTCCCTGCAGTCAGGAAATTCTACACATACACTGATCCACCAGTTCAATCCGTCAAAGGATATTCGCGGATTCATATATTTAGCATTTGTCGGAATTCGTCCATGTTCTGCAAGTCTTACCCAATTCATTTTTTGTTTGTTGGCTTTCCTGCTGGAGGAAAAGCCTTCAAATTTAACATGGGTATTACTGAATCGTATCTTAACGTTGTCCTGATAGAACTTCGGCATTGACCTTTTTTTTGGACTTGAATCTCGGGAATTTCTGCAAACCCCTGAAAAAGTTCTTATAAGCAGTACAGGCATCTTTGATCGCCTGTTTTGTTACATTATTTGAAATATTCAATAACCATGCATATTCATCAGAATGTCTAAGCTTTGTAAATTCTTTTCTGAGTTCTGCATCTGAAATGAATTTTCCGCCTTTTTCATAGTTTTCTATTTCCCTTGCCAAAGCCCAGTTATAGGCAAATCTTGAAGCACCGGCGTACTGAAACAACTTGGTTTTCTGCACGTTATTTGGTATCAACATTACTTTTATGGCTTTTACCATCTGCTTCCTCCTGTATCAATTCCCGGATAAGTTTCTTAGCTTTGTTTGCTTGTTTTCCTTGTAATTTGCAACTGAATACAGTGATTATCTGAACCAGATCTTCAACAAGTTCCTGCTGTTCGGACTTTTCAGTATTATCAATAATCTCAATCTCACAATTATAAAGTGAAGCGATATATTCTATCAACTCAAAACCAAATCGCAGTAACCGATCTTTATACAAAACAACAACCTTTTCAACCTGATTTTGAGATATTCGCCTGATCAATTCCTGGAGCCCTTTTTTACTTATAATTAATTCCGGAACCGATATCACTTATTATCTCAAACGGCTGTCCTTTTGCCAGAAGATATGTTTTAACATTATCAATCTGTCGTTCCAGATCATCTTTCTGTTTATGGCTTGAAACACGACAATATCCAATTGTAATGCGGTTTTTAGGCTTTACATTTATTACCTGGTTGAGTTGCTCATCAGAATAATATCTATAGCCTACTTACTGTAGTATGATGCGGATGAAGTTTTCCATTGGCATCCCAATTTCGTAATGTCTGGGCAGATACG
>ENA-OQES01001166-OQES01001166.1-human-gut-metagenome-genome-assembly--contig:-NODE-1166-length-10160-cov-3.835343_pt1 | contig 10160 bp, 9 predicted proteins | sample MGYA00242798_ERZ504641 | MGnify/ENA primary metagenome ERZ504641 (study PRJEB26092, sample SAMD00036327) | human gut metagenome | host: Homo sapiens | study: EMG produced TPA metagenomics assembly of...
ATCCACACCGATACAGAATGTATTTTTTAATTCTCCGCCGACAGCCAGTACCTGTCCTTTCCATTTTCCTGATGTCTGGACCGGAAGTGGCGCATATCCCCTTGATCTGCGAATCATATATGGTCTGTTTTTTCATAGAAATCCATCACGGAATCATCTGCTCTCACACGAATCTTCCGATCATGGGACAAGATGCAGTCACAAAATTCCGAAAGCTCTTCGAGCGCCTCCTCATCCGATCTGCAGATTGGCGCACCGGATACATTTCCACTGGTCATTACGAGAAAGTCCGGCATCTTGATTCCATCCGGATATTGAAATAGAAGTAACTGCACCGGCGCATATGGAAGCATCACTCCTACTTTTGGATTGCCCGGTGCGACAGATGAACACAGCTGCTTCGTTTCTATCTCTTTCCTCACCAAAAGAAGAATCGGCTTCTGATGTCCAGTGAGAATTTCTTCCTGCTCCTTACTCAACTCACAGACACTTTGCACTACCTCAAGATTTCTTGCCATCACTGCAAATGGTTTCGCCGGGCGGCGTTTTCTCTTTCTTAACAGTTCCACTGCTGCCTCATTTGATGCATCACAGCAAAGATGAAATCCTCCGATTCCCTTCACTGCTACGATTCCGCCTTCGGAAATCACTCTTCTTGCTTCCGTAATTGCATCAGAACCTTTCCTGTCTATCGTTCTATCAGAAGTTTTGATCAAATAAACTTCCGGTCCGCACGCATTACAACAAACCGGCTGCGCATCGTATCTTCTGCTTTCCGGATTGTAATATTCTGTCTCACATTCCGGACACATCGGAAATTCTTTCATACTCGTACGCTCTCTGTCATACGGAAGAGCATCCAGAATCGTAAGTCGCGGACCGCAACACGTACAATTAATAAACGGATGTAAGTATCTTCGATCTTTTGGATTATACAATTCTTCCTTACATTCCTCACAGATTGCAATATCCGGAGAAATAAAGATTTCTCCCTTTGTCTTCTCGCTTTCTATAATGGAAAAGTCCGAATAATTTTTCCTTTGTATCCAGTATTTCTTCTGAAACTTTAAGAATCGCGGCACGTTTTGGCGGACAAGTACGGACTTTCTCAATAAACAGATTCACTGCCGTCTCGCTTCCCTGTGCGAAGATTTCAACATAAGGTCCACGATTACTGACACTTCCTCTGATCTTACAGGAATCTGCATGTCGGCTGACGGTCGGACGGAATCCTACGCCCTGTACAATTCCATAGACACGGATTTTCTTCGTTATCTCCTTCTCCATAGACTTTTTCCTCCCGTTATGACTCCTGCAGTTTTCCTGAGACTGCAAAATGCCGTACATTAACAAATGTTCCTTTGAATCCCGGTACCAGGCCTCTCATATTTTCATCTGCAAAGACAACGTCATAGTTCCCATTTTGAACAAGCTTACAATAATCCTTCTCTTCTTTCAGTGAAAGATCTCCTTCTTCTGAAAGCTCTGATTTCATCATAAACCAGCTTGCCACCGTAACTTCTTTATTCTGTTCATCACTTCTCGTACGAATTTCCTGTCTAATGGCATTTGCGATCACCTGCTGATGAATGATCAGTATCTTTTTACTTTCATAACCAAGTTCAGGTATCAATTCATCTACGAATGGATATCCCACTTCATACGGTGTGCCAAATTCTTTTTCCAGATATTTTGCTGTCTCGAGTGCCGCCGGTGCTACAACCAGATTCTTATCTGCAGAGCCTGCTGTCTTTACTTTATCAATACCTGCTCTCATTCCATAGCAAATATAATGCGTATTCTCATTTTCTGATTTCCGGAACTTCTCTTCTATATTCAGGTCACTGACATCATGTGGCGTCAGACCGAGAACTCCGATTTTCATCTTTTTAGAAGAATCGTCTTCTTCTGAAGCTTCCTTCTGTGATGCTACATCTTTTCCTGCAAATGTCTTGAATAAAGTCAGCCATGCCTTCTCTTCTCCCACATCATACAGTTCCATTCCGTTCGTATCTACAGTCAGAATCGGAAGATTTGTCTTCTTCTCGCACATTCTCTGCAATGCTCTATAATCCGTTGCGATCACAGCCGGAACCGGAGTACCGATCACCGCTGCAAAATTTGCATCTATCTTCTCTGCTGCATCCGCTAGCTTCGCAACAAGCCTGTCATCTCTTCCAAGGATTGCATCCATGTCTCGCAAACCTGCACTGAAGATCGCACTACGTTCCCCGAACCAGCGCGGTTCATCGAATCCGCACACATTTCCTGTACATCCTCCCGCATCGCATATGACAAGGATTCCTCCCAGTTCATAGAAAACGGACGCTGCACCTGACTGATCCGGTGCAAATGGAGTCAGTCCTTTCCAAAGGCCACGTACATAAACGTCTTCTTTTTTGTCCACTTCCTCTTTGAACAGTGATTCTTGACTCTGCTCTGCAATTGCTTCTTGTGATTTAGAACCGATCACTTCCACCTGTTTCTGCAAAACATTACCTTCTGCCTGTTCTGTCACAGCCAGTTCAAGCGCCTCAAACAGTCTTCTCACGCCTGCATATCCGAAAGGCTGTCTCTCCTCATTCCAATGGATTCCTTTTGTGTTCGGATGATAATAACAGGCATCCTTTCCGATTGTCAGTGTCACGCCACTTTCCGCTGGATCGTAATAGAGCATCGTCGGTTCCATATTGGAAAAAATCTTTGTCTGCGGACTTAACTTTTTCAACTGTCTGATATAAATAAAGTTCTCCCCAGTAATCGTTCCGTAGATTTCTGCTACTTTAAATCCATATTTCACCAATGCTAATGATAATTCAAACGGATCCGCATTTTCACATTCCCCAACAGCAAATACCGGGTCCGGACAGACTTCACGGAACCGCCAATTGCTTCCTGTGCCTGTTTTTTCCTGTTTCTCTGCATGGAATTCTATTCCAAGTGCTGCGCCAAATGCCTGGTATTGGCTTCCAATCTTATCAATCTGATAAAGTCTGCGCAGTTCAATAAATGGAATCTTTAATCTGTCATGAAAATCCTCTGCTGCAAATCGTGCCTCCGGGTGAAGAACAAGATTAAAATTCGCCTCAGACATTTTCTTATATTCTTCAAAATCTTCACATCTCGAAATCTCATGAATCGTTTTCACTCCTGCCTCTTGAAGCAGTGTATATAATTCACAGTCATCTACGAGTGGTGAAAAGTATCCGAGCAGATTTACCACATTTCCTTTTTTTATGTCCCGGTTCAAGAAGTGAATACAGAGACTGTCTTACATGAACCATCGGAGGTTTTCTTCCCTCTCGTGTCAATGCATACATATAACACGGACGCACCGGAAGTCCGGATTTTTCTTCCGCTTTTCTACAGACACGTTCCATATCTGTTCCAAGAAGGGCATCCACACAGGTAATACAGATCATCACAACGGATGGTTTCTTCTCAAGACTTTCACAGATTGATGCAACTGCTTTCGGGATCTTCTTTAGATGACGCCCTGTTACAATATCAGTCTCATCCATGCAAAGGTAAAAGAAACGATTATTATATTCTTTCATTGAACTGATCATGGACGTATTTCTTCCACAGCACCCCGGTGCCACGATCAACATGATCGATCCCGGCACTGCAAGTCCTGCTCTTTTCACTCCGAACCCTTCTGCTCCCGGAGAGTTAAAGGCAAGCGTAGCCGGCGAACTATAGATTAAATGTTCCCCTGACTGAAACTGTTTTGGAAGATTATCCTTTCCTCTTTGTTCCAGTTCTTCCGCTGTACAAAAATATGCTTTCTTCATATATTTTCCCTCGACTTATATTTTATCTCACATGTTCTGTTTCATCCTCTAACAGCTTTTCTGCCAGTTCAAAGAATCTCTTACTGATCTCAGAATCTGCATCGCCTTCGATCACAGTCTTTCCCTGATCTTCCCAGCGTATAATCTCATCACTTCTTGGAATCTCACCAACAATAGGAATCTTTTTTTTGCTTCTGCAAATGCCTGTACCTTCTCCGTTTCATTTTCCACATTTCTATGATTCAGGATCAATCCAAAAATTCTTGCATAACTGCGATCTTCAAAGTTACGCACTGCGCTGGAAATATTGTTAGCCGCATACAATGCCATCTTTTCTCCGGATGTAACAATCACAACCTTCTCTGCATATCCCTCCCGGATCGGTGCTGCGAATCCGCCACAGACAACATCCCCAAAGCACATCATACAGAACAACATCCGGTTTGTATGTCTCAAACAATCGCAAGTCTTCTAATAACTGAAATGTCGCTATGATCCCGCGTCCTGCACATCCTAGTCCCGGTGTCGGTCCGCCTGTCTCGATACAGAGCACACCACCGAAGCCTTCCTTTGCGATCTGATCTAATTCTTCCGGCTCCTCATCCTCTTCTCTCATATAATTCATTACCGGACGCAATGGCTCGCCGCCTAACAGATTGATCGTTGAATCTGCTTTCGGATCACATCCGATCTGAATTACGCGCTTCCCCATAGCGGCAAATGCTGCTGCCAGATTCGATGTAATCGTGGACTTTCCAATCCCACCTTTTCCGTAAATTGCTACCTTTAACATATTGCTGATCCTCCCACTTTTAATTTCCCTGGTAAAGAGAAAGACCCTTCTCCCCAACGGAAAAAGGAGTCTGTTAAAATCACAAAATACTTTTTTTGTCTAAACGCTTCTTTACAACTATTCCCGCTCGGTATCTCTTACTTCCTTGCCGTCAGAGTCTATATTCTATTCAAAATCCATGTCTTTATTGCTATGAGATATCTCTCTGCTGCATTCAGATTGAAACGTATTCTTTCCGTTTGGAACAGTTGTAAATCTCTTGCAAAACCATTAGTTAAATTATAACTTATCACGAATAGAATGGCAATGAATTTCTGATTGTTTCAGCGTTTTTATTTCACAATATTGTTATTAATTTATCCAACAAATTTACTCCAATATCCCTGCACAAAGATAAATAATACGATCAATGGCAGAATATAGGATACATAGAATCTGGCCCAGCCCGGGAACTTGATTCCACTTCCTGCATTCGCTTCTTTCTGGAACTTATCCCAGCCCCAACCATAGCGGCTTGTACAGAACAGAAGGTAGATCAGGCTTCCGATCGGAAGCAGGTTATTACTTACAATAAAGTCCTCAAGGTCCTGAATACTGCTTCCTGCTCCCAGAGGCATGAAGCCGCTCCATATGTTGAATCCAAAAATACATGGAAGGGAAAGTACAATGATCGCGATCAGATTTCCCACAACCGCCTTTGTTCTTGAACAATTTGTTAAATCCATCACAAATGCGATCAGATTTTCAAACACGGCAATGATCGTAGAGCATGCTGCGAAAAACATGCAAAGGAAGAAAATTGTTCCCCAGATTCTCCCTGCACTCATTGCATTGAAAATGTTCGGAAGTGTGATAAAGATCAGACTCGGACCGCTGTCCGGCTGGACATTAAATGCAAAGCAGGCCGGAAAGATAATAAATCCAGCAATCAATGCAACTAATGTATCCAGAACTGTTACGCAGACTGCTTCTCCTGTCAGAGTTCTTTCTTTTCCGATATAACTTCCAAAGATCGCAATCGCACCGATTCCAAGACTTAATGTAAAGAATGCCTGTCCCATCGCTGCGAAAATAACTTCTTTCAATCCTGCTTCTGCTGCTTTCTTAAAATCAGGAAGAAGATAGAACTCCAGTCCTTTCTCTGCTCCCGGCAGTGTCACGGAACGCACTGCAAGAATGATCATCAACACGAAAAGGAGGATCATCATTTTCTTTGTGATCTGCTCCACACCTTTCTGAAGTCCCATACAGACGATTCCAAAGCACAGCACAACAACAAGGATCATACAGATTGTCATTGTAACAGGCTGTCCAAGAAGTGATGTAAATACTCCGGTCACACCATCCGCATCAAGTCCTTTAAACTCTCCGATTGCCATCTTTCCTGTATATAGAAGAAGCCATCCGCCGATTGTTGTATAGAACATCATTAAAAGATAGTTTCCACCGATTCCAAACCATTTATACCAGTGCCACTTTGTTCCCAGTGGTTCCAGACGGTCAAAGGATAGTGCAATACTTGCCTGACTTCCACGACCCACTGCGAATTCCATTACCATGATTGGCAATCCCAACAGAACAAGAAACAGCAGATAGATCAGAACAAATGCTGCTCCTCCATACTTTCCTGTAATATACGGAAAACGCCAAACATTTCCCAAGCCAATGGCACATCCCGCTGAGATCAGGATAAATCCCAGACGTGAGCCAAATTTCTCTCGTTTCATTTCTTAGTTGTCCTCTCTTCCTTCTTTAGTGTCATAAAATGCTGTAACTGAACTTACAACCATTCGATAAGCCATCTCTGCTGCGTACTCTGGTGTTTCATTTTCGCCTGTTTCTAACCATGATTTTCACAAAACCAAGACATCCGTTCAGGCAATAGGAATAAAATATTTCATTTCACCTGATTTCTCCGGTACAAGAGCCGCAAGTGACTCCCGGCTCTTCTCCTCTAAAAGCTGTTCTAACTTATGCACAAAACCAATATCCCCATGTGGTCCTACAAGTGCGCTTGCAATTTGACGATTTTCATCAAGCACATGAAACAAATCCTGAATAAAATAGTAAACGGTATCTTTTCCCGGATCAATTGGATGTTCACGGATTGCGCGCTGCATCTCTTCCATCATTTCATTTTCAATTTCTGCAAGCAGCCCTGGTATATCAGAATAATGCAGATAAAAGGTAGAACGATTGATATCCACCGCATCTACCAATTCTTTTACCGTAATCTCTCTGATACTCTTCTCTCTCATCAATTGAGCGAGGCCTGTTTTAAGCTGACTTTTTCGTCTTTCTGACTCTGCGATCTGTCTTCTTCTGCATCTTCTCTTCCCCCCCATTTTATAACTTACAGTACTACTGACCAATAACTCTCTACTCTGTTTCTATGACTTAAATGAATGATTTTGTTACTGTTCACTCCCGTGTGAACAGTAACATGATTTTGCTCCACCTGCTAGACATTTTCCAATCTTTCGTCTATTATTAGACATATCCAGTGTTGATTAATGGTTGTAAATTAGTTTCTACATTAATATAATACTTTTTGACATGAAAATCAACATTGTATCTATTACTAGAAATATTTTAATGAAAAGGAAGTTTATCCTATGAGAAACGCATTTTCGGATTTTTCGCCGCGATATGAAACGCCTGCTCCGTAATCCGGCAGCAATACTTGTTTTGATCGGAGTATCGATTCTCCCCTCACTCTACGCATGGTTCAATATTGCAGCAAATATCGATCCTTATGCCAATACTTCCGGCATCAAGGTAGCAGTAGCAAATCTGGACACCGATGCCACACATGATGATCTGACGATCAATGCCGGCAGCCAGATCATTGACCAACTAAAGGAAAACGACCAATTAGGATGGACGTTTGTTTCCAAAGATGCTGCTATTAAAGGAGTCAAATCCGGTGAATATTATGCAGCAATCATTATTCCGCAAGATTTTAGCGAATCCCTGCTAAGTGTCCTGTCCGGAAAGATCGAAACTCCGGAACTTGAATACTATATCAATGAAAAACTCAATGCAATTGCGCCAAAGATCACCAGTTCAGGTGCAAGCACGATCCAGACACAGGTTAATAACACCTTTTCCTCTGTTGCATCTGAGACAATTGCCGAGATTTTAAAGGATTCTGTATTCAACATTTCCGACTCTGTTGATTCAACAAATGCAGAGATTAATGATCTGCTTACAAAAGCAAATAATAATATCAAAGAATACGAACAGCTTCTAGAAAAGTTCAGTAAAGACTCATCCAATACCTCAAAGCTGATAGAGAATGCAAAAGAAGCATCTACATCTTTAGGAGATGTAGCAACATCCGGAGCAAATGCATTGTCCAGTGCTGACTCTGTCATGAATACGACACGTTCTTCTGCCGGAGATTTTTCTTCCGCACTTTCTAAGTCCCTCTCTGACGGAGAACTTTTACTTGGTCAGGCAAGCAGCTCAGCATCCACAGGACTGACAGAACTTGCTACCGCAGCCGGAAAGATCAACACTTCTGTCAGTGATGCGCTTGGTTATGCAAACTCAGTCAATGAACTGAATGCAGATATTCTTAAAAAAATGCAGGAACTTGCCAATAAGTTTCCGGGAACGATCGGAGATCAGATCAATGCACAGATTTCTGCCCTGCAAACTCAGAACCAGTCAAATCAGGAATTGATCAATAGTCTTCAGACTGGAAATAATGGAATCAAAGATGCGATTGATACAACAACTGCAACACAGGAACAGCTTACTTCTCTGACAAAAGAAAGTATCAATAACCTGCACACTTTCCGTTCTACATTTGACCAGAATATTCTTCCACTGCTCGGTCAGACACTGGATACCTTTTCCACACTGACCGGTCAGGTAGAAGGAATGCTAAACGGAGTACCGGCTACTTCTAAGCAAATCAATGATATGCTCGACCAGTTAGAGAGTGGATTGTCAAATACAACTGCCCTCCTTGACAGTACAAAGGAATCTTTAAGTGCCGTAAGCGACAAACTAAGTACAATTCAGACGGATCTGAATGCACTGACAGGCTCTGCTACATACCAAAAAACTGCTCTCTCTTGAAGGCATTGATGCAGAATCTATCTCATCATTTATGTCCTCTCCTGTGGAGATTAAAACGGAGACTTATTATGCCGTAGATAATTACGGTTCTTCTATGACACCGTTCTACTCTAATCTTGCAATCTGGGTCGGCGGTATCGTACTGATCGCAATCTTTAAGATGGAAGTGGACAAAGACGAATCCATGCGCGGTTACGGACAGACAACATTATACTTTGGACGCTGGCTCTTATACATGGCAGTTGGTCTTGTTCAGGGATTTATCGTCTGCCTTGGTGATACACTCCTTCCAGGAGTCCAATGCAATCATCCGGCACAATTCATCCTGACAGGAATGGTTTGCTCTTTCGTCTATGTAAATATTATTTATGCACTGTCACTTACATTTAAGCATATTGGTAAAGCGCTCTGTGTTATTCTCGTAATCCTGCAGATTCCTGGTTCTTCCGGAACCTACCCGATTGAGATGACACCAGCCTTTTTCCAGAAACTGCATCCACTCCTTCCATTTACATATGGTGTGAATGCTATGCGTGAAGCAATTGCCGGTTTCTATGGTTCTAACTTCCGCAACGATCTTCTGATCCTGCTCCTGTGCTACGTGCCGATCTCTCTGCTTATTGGACTTGGACTGCGCCCGGCTCTTTCCGGACTGAACCATCTGTTCGACAAGAAACTGGCAGAGACAGAATTTATGATGTGCGAACCTCACGAAGCAGAACTTAGCAGAAGTACACAGCTCTCCATGCTCTTACAGGCATCTCTTTCCATCGAAGACCTTCGCCTTGTAACAGCTGAACGGGCACAGAAATTTGAAAACAATTACCGTAAGATGATTCGTATCGGCTTCCTTGCCATTGCGATCATCCCTCTGATCTTCCTGATCCTGATGTTCAGTCTCGAATCAAAGATTGTATTCCTGACTTTATGGATCATTTCCATCATTGCGATCTCAGTATGGTTGATCGTTGTAGAATACATTCATACAAAATTAGAAGAACAGAAAAAGCTTGCTGGTATGTCTTACGAAGAAATGCTTGAAAACTTCCGTGGAAAGGAGGCGGAATAATTTGAAAAATATTTTTTTAATCCTGAAAAATGATCTGATGAAGATCCAGAAAAATGTCATCGCAATGGTCGTTATTATGGGAATCACTGTAATTCCGACTCTTTATGCATGGTTTAACATTTCCGCAAGCTGGGATCCTTACGGAAATACAGGTGCGCTGAAACTTGCAGTTGCAAGTGATGACAAAGGGTATGAAGTGATCTTATTGCCGTAAAGATCAACATGGGAGAGCAGATTCTCTCTTCTCTGCATAAAAATTCTCAGTTCAACTGGGTTTTTACTGATTCAAAAGATGCTCAAAAAGGGTGTAAAATCCGGAGATATTATGCTGCGATCGTAATCCCTGAAGACTTTAGCCAGAAAATGATGAGTGTCTTCTCTTCTGAAGCTGAACATCCGGATCTGACTTATTATG
>ENA-OQES01001167-OQES01001167.1-human-gut-metagenome-genome-assembly--contig:-NODE-1167-length-10156-cov-5.239904_pt1 | contig 10156 bp, 16 predicted proteins | sample MGYA00242798_ERZ504641 | MGnify/ENA primary metagenome ERZ504641 (study PRJEB26092, sample SAMD00036327) | human gut metagenome | host: Homo sapiens | study: EMG produced TPA metagenomics assembly of...
ATATTATTTTTTTATTGTATATGTTATGTTAAGGTATTTTAAAAAGAATTTGATTTTTTTCTACAAAATAAAAAGATTCTAAGCAATCAATCTGCCTAGAATCTTTTTACACTTATTCAAATAAACTTTATGCTTTCAATCCCTTACGAACTAACGCTCTCTTAAGTGCCAACTCTGCCCTTGCAATATCAATATCTGCGCTCTTAGCTTCGAGTCTCTTTCTTGCTCTCTCTTCCGCTTTCTTTGCACGTTCAACATCGATATCTTCCGGCCATTCTGCGACTTCTGCCAGGATACTCATGGTTGTTTCTGTGACTTCCACAAATCCTTTTAATAATGCCGCTTTCTTCTTGGTTCCGTCTTCTTCTGTGATCATTAGGACACCTGGTGCGATGATCATAGTCATCGGGATGTGTCTTGCGTAGATTCCGACTTCTCCTTCGGTTGTATTTAACTCAACAAATGTGACATCTCCTGTATAAAATGAGCGTTCTGGTGTAATGACTTCTAATTTCATTGTGTTTTCAGCCATAGGATCACCTACTTATTTCTTGCTGCAAAACGTTCTACAACTTCTTCGATGGTTCCTGCATTCAAGAACATTCCTTCTGGAATCTCATCGTGTTTTCCTTCTAAGATTTCTTTGAATCCCTGGATCGTATCACTTAAGGATACATACTGTCCTGGTTTTCCTGTAAACTGTTCAGCTACGAAGAATGGCTGAGATAAGAATCTCTGTACCTTTCTTGCGCGGTCTACGACCAGTTTCTCGTCTTCGGAAAGTTCATCCATACCTAAGATTGCAATGATATCCTGTAATTCTTTGTATTTTTGCAGAATCTCCTGAACACCACGAGCTACTTTGTAATGTTCTTCTCCAACGACTTTTGGATCGAGAATTCTGGATGTTGATTCCAATGGATCTACCGCCGGATAGATTCCCATCTCTGAGATCGCACGTGATAATACAGTTGTTGCATCCAGATGGGCAAACGTTGTTGCTGGTGCCGGGTCAGTTAAGTCATCGGCTGGCACATAGACTGCCTGTACGGATGTGATCGATCCATTCTTTGTGGATGTGATACGTTCCTGTAAGGCACCCATCTCTGTCTGCAGTGTTGGCTGGTAACCTACCGCACTTGGTACTCGTCCAAGTAAGGCAGATACTTCAGATCCTGCCTGTGTGAAACGGAAAATATTGTCGATGAATAATAAGACGTCTTTTCCTCCACGGTCACGGAAATCTTCTGCGATCGTAAGCCCTGTAAGACCAACTCTCATACGGGCTCCAGGTGGTTCATTCATCTGTCCAAAGACCATGGCGGTCTTGTCGATAACTCCTGATTCACTCATCTCTGTGTAAAGGTCATTTCCTTCACGAGTACGTTCTCCAACACCTGTAAATACGGAATATCCTCCATGTTCTGTTGCGATATTTCGGATCAGTTCCTGAATCAGTACTGTTTTACCTACTCCAGCACCACCGAACAGACCAATCTTTCCACCCTTCTGGTATGGGCAGAGAAGGTCAACGACCTTAATCCCTGTTTCCAGAACTTCTGTCTCTGTAGATTGTTCTGAAAATTCCGGTGCTTTTCTGTGGATTGGTAAGCGGTTGGCTCCTTCTGGTGCCGGTTTATTATCAATAGGATCTCCCAGCACGTTAAAGATTCGTCCTAAGGTTGCCTCTCCTACAGGAACGGAGATCGGTCCGCCTGTAGCCTGTGCTTCCATTCCACGGACTAATCCGTCGGTTGGTCCCATTGCGATACATCTTACGGTATCATCACCCAGGTGCTGTGCAACTTCAACGACTAATTTTCCGCCGTCTTTTGTCTGAATATCGATCGCATCATTGATCTCTGGCAGGTTATCACTGCCAAACTTGATATCCAGAACCGCACCGATGACCTGTGTGATCTTTCCTGTACGATTATCTGCCATGTTATTTCCTCCTGCTTCTTATATCGAGTCCATCACTTCAAGGCTTCTGCTCCTGAAATGATCTCTGTTAATTCTTGTGTGATCGCTCCCTGTCTTGCTCGGTTGTATGCAAGTTCTAAGTTTGAGATCATCTCTTCTGCATTGCTTGTTGCAGAATCCATTGCCTGCATTCTGGCTCCATTTTCACTTGCTACAGATGTAACTAAGGCTCCATAGATCATGCTGCAGATATACTTTGGAATTAATAAAGAAAGTGCTTCTTCCGGCTCTGGCTCAAAGTTCATTGGAGCCTTGCTTTCAGATTTCTCTTCATTTGCCTGCTTATCATTCTCAATTGGGAGTAATTTTACAAGTTTTGGTTCATGAACCACGGTATTTTTAAAATCTGTGTATGCCAGATAGATCTCACCAATCTCTCCATCTTCAAAAGCTTTTAGAAGTTTCTCTCCTAAGATTCTGGCATCATCATAGACTGGCTCGTTGATCATCTCTGAATCATCAGAAACGATCTCATACCCACGATGTTTTAATGTATCCATCGCTTTGTGTCCTACCGCATAGATCATGATATCTTCTTTGTTCATACCGCTGTCCCGGATCAGTTTCACGATATTGTTATTATATCCTCCTGCTAATCCACGGTTAGATGAAATGGTAATGATCCCTTTCTTTGTGGAACCATTTTCCTGTAAATACGGATGATTGATATTACCTGCTTTGGCAAGGATCGAGCTGATCGTCTCATACATCTTATTAAAGTATGCTTTTGACTCATCTGCACGCTGCTTGGCTCTCTGTAACTTTACCGTGGATACAAGTTTCATCGCTTTTGTGATCTGTCCGGTACTTTCGACGCTGGCTTTTCGTCTTTTAATATCAATTATCGATGCCATGACAGATCACCTTACTTTCTAAATGATTCTTTTGCTTCATTGATCGCTTTGATCAGTTTCTCTTCTGTCGCATCATCCATGACTTTCGTCTCGGCGATGCTTGTAAAGATCTCTGGATATTTTGTATCGATCAGTTCAAATAATTCTTTCTGGAAATCAAGGATCTGATCTACTGGCAGGTCTAAGAGATGTTTCTTGACTGCTGCATAAATGATCGCAACCTGTTTCTCAACTGGTAATGGCTGATACTGTGGCTGTTTTAAGATCTCTCTGATTCTCTCACCCTGATCTAATCGTTCTTTTGTATCATCGTCAAGCTCTGATCCAAACTGGGCAAATGCTGCCAGTTCTCGATACTGTGCAAGGTCTGTACGGATTGGTCCTGCGATCTTCTTCATTGCCTTGATCTGTGCAGATCCTCCAACTCGTGATACAGAAAGTCCGGCATTGATCGCTGGTCTGAAACCTGCATTAAACATCTCTGTTTCCAGATAGATCTGTCCATCTGTGATGGAAATAACATTGGTTGGAATGTATGCAGATACGTCACCTGCCTGAGTCTCGATGATCGGAAGGGCTGTTAAAGATCCTCCACCTAATTCATCAGATAATCTGGCTGCACGCTCTAAAAGTCTTGAATGTAAATAGAATACATCTCCAGGATAAGCTTCACGTCCAGGTGGTCTGCGAAGAAGTAAGGAAAGTGTACGGTATGCAGTTGCATGTTTGCTTAAATCATCATATACAACTAATACATCTTCTCCTCTCTCCATCCATTCTTCACCGATCGCACATCCTGCGTATGGTGCGATATACTGAAGCGGTGCTAATTCACTGGCTGTGGATGCTACGATCGTTGTATAATCCATCGCACCAAACTCTTCTAATGTCTTAACGATATTAGCAACTGTGGATGCTTTCTGGCCGATTGCCACATAAATACAGTGAACACCCTGTCCTTTCTGATTAATGATCGTATCAATCGCGATCGCTGTCTTACCTGTCTGACGGTCTCCGATGATCAGCTCACGCTGTCCTCTTCCGATCGGTACCATCGCATCGATCGCCTTGATTCCTGTCTGGATCGGAGTATCTACGGATTTTCTTGAGATTACTCCTGACGCAACTCTTTCAATTGGACGATATTTATCTGTCTCGATCGGACCTTTATTGTCAATTGGCTGTCCTAAGGAGTTTACGACACGTCCTGTCAGTTGATCTCCAACTGGCACTTCTACCACGCGGCCCGTTGTCTTGACAATATCGCCTTCGTTAATATTCTTTCGGTCACCTAAGAGAACTGCACCTACGTTGTCCTCTTCTAAGTTTAATACCATTCCATAAACTTCCCCTGGAAATTCGAGCAGTTCTCCCTGCATCGCTTTCTCTAATCCATGGATTCTGGCGATTCCATCGGCAACCTGTATTACCGTTCCAATATCAGAGGTTTCAAGCTTTGTTGAATATTGTTTGATCTGTTCTTTGATCACAGAACTGATCTCTTCTGGTCTTAAATTCATGGGGCTTATCTTCCTCCTGTTCTATAGTTGTATTTGTGACAGATATCTGCCCATCGAATCAAGCTTTGTACGAATGGAATTATCCACAATCCGATCATCCATACGAAGGATCAATCCACCGATGATATCTTTATCTGTCTCATAAGTCACCTCTAACTTCTGATATTCTGAAGAAGCAATGACTTTCTTTAAGATCTTGTCTTTTTGTTCTTGTGACAGCGGCATTGCTGACGTTACATGTAGGGCTCCGATTCCTAACTGACGTTTGATATTCGAAATGATGTAAGTAAAGATTCCATCAAATTCTTTAAAACGTCCTTTCTTGATGATGATCATCAAAAATTCCTGTCATATCATCAGAAACCCGGCCATCAAAAAACGTTCTTTGCTGCCTCCATCTTCTCTTCTTTTGTGATCTGGGGATGATTTAGGAAATTCACGAAATCTGTGTTGGAATCTAAGATTCCTTTGACAGCTTTCGCCTCTTCCAAAGCTTCTAAAAGATCGTCCTCATCTGTTTTCACAGAAATATAGGCATCCCCGTAAATCTTATCTACTCTTGAAGCCATGTCTTATCACCCATTTCCTGTAAGGTCTGATCAACGAAAGCATTCTGGTCTTTCTCATCCATCTGGTTCTGGATGAATTTGCCAGCCATTAAGACTGCCATCTTGACCATCTCCTGCTTCATCTGATCCTGTGCATTGATTCTTGCAAGCTCTGCCTCATGATTCGCACTTTCTATGATCCTTGCAGCTTCTTCTTTCGCTCCTGCAACGATCTCTTCCTCTCTCTTCAGTGCTTTCTTTCTGGCCTGTGCCATTAAGGCATCTGCTTCTTTTTCAACATTTTTTAGCTTATGATCGTATTCGGCTTTTAACTTTGCAGCTTCTGCCTGATCGGCTTCTGCCTGATCGATCTCATCTGCAATTCTGTTCTTACGGTCTTCTAAGATCTTACGAACCGGTTCAAACAGAATATAGGAAAGCAATGCAAACATGATGAACACTGCGATTCCCTGCATAATCACATCAAAGCCAAGCTGAATATCTAATCCAAATATTCTTCCGTCCACGCCTTGGCCTCCCTTCGGCTTGTTTTATTAAAGTTTTGCAAACAGTGGATTTGCATATAATAAGATCAAACCAATAACCAGACCATAAAGACCTGTTGTCTCTGCTACCGCCTGTCCAAGAAGCATGGTAGATGTGATATCACCTTTCGCTCCTGGATTACGTCCTACTGCTGCTGCACCCTGTCCTGCTGCGTATCCCTGTCCAACACCAGGTCCGATACCTGCGATCAGTGCAAGTCCTGCTCCGATCGCAGAACACCCTAATACAAATGCTTCACTTGAAATATTCATAGTTTTTTTCCTCCTAAACTACATAAAATTTTGTCGCTAAAATTTAAGCTTCCCGCTTATCTGTGATAAATGTCATTGTCAGCATCGCAAATACAAATGTCTGGATCGCTCCTGAAAACAGATCAAAGTACATATGCAAGAATGCTGGAATACCTAGCTGCGCAAGCCATGGCAATAATCCATACCACAATGCCATCATGATCGTTCCCGCCATAATATTTCCAAACAAACGAAGAGACATGGAAAGCGGTGTCGCAAACTCTCCGATCAGGTTAATTGGAAATAAGATTGGGATCGGTTTGAAAAGATCTGTAAATACATGTAATTTACTCGTCTTAAACGCACTGTACTGAATCAGTACAAACGTGATCAACGCTAACGCAAGCGTTGTTCCATAATCCGCTGTCGGTGGTCTTAGGCCAAATAATCCAGATGTATTTGCCAAAAAGATAAAGACCATGATCGTTCCAATGTAATTTACAAATGGACGCCAATGTCTTCCCATGCTTCCCTTTACCAGATTATCAAGCACTTCAACGACCATCTCCACAAAATTCTGAAGTCCTGACGGCTTCTCATCACCGTGAAGAACTGCATGTCTTGCGATCAATGCTAATACGATGATAAACACCATAACGATCAGCGTCGTCACATGCGTTGTCGTAATCCAGACCTTATGCCCGAAAAACTTCAGCGGGATCAGCCCATGCACCATAAAGTCAACGTCATCACCGGATGATGCTGCCAACATCATGGGGGCATTCATAATTCCCATAGCACAACCTCCCTTTTTATTATATTTTCCATTTCTCCGATTTTCTCTTTCTCCATGTTAGAAATCCGGAAAATGTGATTCCCGTTATTCTTGTAAAACTCTGCGTGTGATATGCTCGTGGATCGGTTTTTGTAAGAATGCTGCAAACTTACTGCTTAGGAATCCAACCAATGCAGCAATAAACGCACTCATACTAAGTTTAATCATCACGTATAAAATAACCAATGTCGCTACATATCTTATCAATGCACTCTTGATCATATTCCGACTTGCCTGGTGAGTATCCATCTGTACAGACTTCTGAATGCTTACCATCATCGTTGTGATCATCACGAGAGCGAAGATCGTTCCCACAATAGCTCCGATCAGATATCTTAGATCACCTCTGGTTATTATCATACCCAAAATCGCAGATAACACTCCGCACAAAAGAATTCCGATCACAAGATCCAGGTATGTCTCGTCTAGCTGTCTTAATTTATCTCTCATCTTTATCCTCCATATCTTCCTGTTTTAGTATATTGTGAATCAGAGAATATACTCCTCTGATTCCTCCCATAATACCAAGAATCAGAAAAAGAAGAAATAGATTTGTGGAAAAATGTTTATCAATCCACATTCCGATCGCCATGCATAAAAAAACAGAAGTCAACATCGTAATTCCTATCTGAGTCACCAATGACAACATCTTGATCACTGGTCCATACTTATGCATAGATATTTCCTCCTTCTTGCGAAATCTTTTTACAAAGAGTATTATAACATTTTTTACAAATGCAAACCACCATATTTTTTGTTTCTTATTTATTTTTACCAAAAATAACCAGAAAAATTGAATTTTTCATCAAATTTTTCTCTGGTTTCTTCCTATTAAATAGTTATTTAATTTTTTTGAATAATTTTTTCATTTTGTGTGATCATTTTTCTAATAATTCCTTGATCACAGATTCATAAATATCAAGTCCTGCTTCTAACTGTTCATCTGTCATAACAAGTGGTGCAAGGAATCGGATCACATTTCCATATGTACCTGCTTCCTCGATCATCAGTCCATTTTTTCGCACATCCACTGATCACTGCTGCAGAAAATTCTGGGTATGGTTCTTTACTCTTCTGGTCTTTGACAAACTCAAGTCCGATCATTCCACCAAGTCCACGGACATCTCCGATCACTGGATATTTTTCTTTCCATTCATTAAATCTCTTGGATACTTTTTCTCCGATCTCACAAGAACGTCCTGCTAGGTCATCTCTTTCCATGATCTCGATCGTCTTTAATGCCGCTGCACATGCTAATGGGTTACCACAGAATGTACCACCGATCGTTCCTGGTGCTGGAGCTTCCATGATTTCTTCTCTTGCAACGATCGCTGATAATGGAACCCCTGCGGCAATAGATTTAGCTGTTGCTAAGATATCAGGCTGTACTCCTGCTTCTTCCCAGTACTGTGTTGCAAACATTCTTCCTGTGCGGCAGAATCCTGTCTGGACTTCATCTGCAACTAACAAGATTCCATTTTCATCACAGATCTTTCTGACCGCTTTCACCCATTCGATCGGTGCTGGGATAAATCCACCTTCACCCTGTAATGGTTCTACTACAATAGCTGCGATACTGTCTGCTGGTCCACACTGTTCAAAGACATCTTTGATAGAATTTAAGTAATAATCTAAAGCCGCTTCCTGTGGCATTCCTTCTGGATTTCTATAGTAGTATGGAAACTGTGCACGATAAACACCATCTGGGAAAGGTCCCATTCCAACCGCATATGCTTTTTTAGATGTCATAGACATCGTCATCAAAGTTCTTCCATGGAACGCTCCGGAAAATACGATGATATTTGGTCGTTTTGTAAATGCTTTTGCAATCTTGACTGCATTTTCATCTGCTTCAGCACCACTATTTGCGAAGAATACTTTTTTCTTATTACCTTTAACTGGTGCGATCTGTGCTAAATTTTTCAGATAATGCAACGTATCCTTCATGAGTGACTACATTATACATTCCGTGGAAATAATTTTTCTGCCTGTGCTTTAACTGCTTCTACAACTTCCGGCTGTGAAAATCCAATATTTAACACTCCGACTCCACCGATCCAGTCTAAAAATTTATTTCCATCAACATCCTGGATCATAGCTCCTTCACCCTTTTCGATCACAACTGGATAAACACATTTGATTGCAGATGGATTGACTGCTTCTCTTCGGTCGATGATTGCCTGTGCTTTTGGTCCTGGTAATGTTTCTGTGATGATCTCTGGTAAATCTGTTCTTAGCATATTCATGTCCTCCTCTATTTTAAAAAGCTTATCTTCTGATTTGTCTTTGTTTTTGTAGTGATGATTATTTGTACATTCATTTGCAAATAAAAAAACTGTACAACAAGGATGCTTTGTTCAACACCTTTGTTCTACCTGTTGATTGTATTTTTGCATATTTTCCTGAAGTTTCCTATATTCTTTTATCACAATTTTCCTTTGATTCTTTGTGTTCGTTGCACAAATGGTATCAAACATGATAAACTAGCTTTACACGACAAAAATATTCTGACTAAATTTTTATTTTCAAAGGAAACGTTAATTATGCCTCTTACATTAAATGAATTATATACACAAACCAAACATCAATACCATCTTTCCATGATTGCAGGTGAAACTGGGATTGATCATATCATGAACTGGGTTTATGTCTCTGAAGACAGTTCTACCCACGACTTTCTAAAGGGTGGAGAACTGATCATCACGACAGGGATCAACTGTCAGGATGAGGCTTCTCTTTATGATTTTATTGAAACGATGATCAAAAGCCATACTTGCGGGATGATCTTAAATACGGGGAAAATATATTCTTTCCCGAAGATATCACTGATTCTATTAAAGCATTGTGCAACAAATCACAACTATCCATTGATCGAGATGCCTTGGAAAGTTCATATTTATGATATTACGAGAGATTATTATAATAAGATCTTTATGGATACACAGAAAGATACTTCGATCACGGATGCATTTTATCTTTTATTGAAGAAGATTCTCTGCATCATTATGATGCTTTGCGGATTCTTGAAGATAATCAATTTTGAGAAAGAAGATGAACATTATACATGGAAAAAGTGTTTATCTTTGTGGCGTAAACTTAAAAATAGACAAACATGAAAAAGATTATTAGTGTATTAATGGTAGCTGTATGTTTGATGATGGCTGCTCCTGCTCAGGCTCAGTTGCACTTTGGAGTAAAAGGTGGTTTGAATATTTCAAAATTGAGTTTTTCAAAGGATGCTTTTAAAGGGGATAATAAGACTGGTTTTTTTTAGTGGGTCCGATGGCTGAATTTCACCCTGCCTATTATCGGGATAGGGGCAGATGTTGCCGCTTTATATTCTCAGACAGACTTAGGGGGCTCGATGGAGAGAAAACAATGAAGTTAAAGACATTTGCAGTTCCTGTGAATTTGAAATGGTCCTTTGGCCTTGGTAGCATGTTGGGTGCTTATATTGCTGCAGGTCCCCAGTTTGATTTTAATATTGGCAATAAACATGGACGCGTGAATTGTCATTGAAAAAAATCTACAACCAGTTTCAATGTAGGAGCAGGTCTTAAGTTGATACGTCATTTACAGTTAGGGGTTAATTATAATTTTGCTCTGAGCAAGACTGGTA
>ENA-OQES01001168-OQES01001168.1-human-gut-metagenome-genome-assembly--contig:-NODE-1168-length-10154-cov-3.259400_pt1 | contig 10154 bp, 8 predicted proteins | sample MGYA00242798_ERZ504641 | MGnify/ENA primary metagenome ERZ504641 (study PRJEB26092, sample SAMD00036327) | human gut metagenome | host: Homo sapiens | study: EMG produced TPA metagenomics assembly of...
TTTGCCTGGCGCAGTCCGCGCGCGGCGCTGGGAAAAGGTGCCCGCCAAGGTCAGCGTCAGCGCCGTGGCCCACGCGGCGCGGCCCGTAGCGCTGGAGCGCCCCCGCGTTCTTGCAGGAAAAACCGGCATGACCGGGGCCGAGCGCGGCACAGCCATCCACGCCTTTATGCAGAGCGTGCCGTTTGACGGCCCCGCGCCCGATCTGGACGCCGAGGTCAGGCGGCAGACCGACTTGCAGCTGCTTGACCCTGCGCTGGCGGACAAGCTCGATTTGGACGCCGTGCGGCCCTTCTTTGCAAGTGCTGTCTGGCGGCGCATCCGGCTGGCAAAGCAGATTTTGCGGGAGGAACCGTTCATCACGGCTCTGCCCGCCGCCGAGGTCACACCCGCCGCAGGGCAGGGGCAGTGCCGCCGCGGCGGAGGTGCTGGTGCAGGGCATTGCCGATCTGGTGCTGGTTTTTCGACGAGCACGCCGAGATCCTTGACTACAAGACGGACCGCAGCCGCGATGCCCAATATTACATTGACGAGTACGCCGCGCAGTTAAGGCTCTACCGCCGCGCATTTGCCCAGCGGCTGGCCGTACCGGTGACAAAGCTGACGATCTACAGCTTTGCCATCGAGGATGAGATCGACGTGCCGCTGGCGTAAAAACCACGCCGCAGGGGCCGGGCATGCCCGCCCGCGGGGCGTCGAGGACGCCGCCCCCTACATCTTTCGTCACGAGTTTTCCGCCATCCGTAGGGGAGGGATTCATCCCTCCCGGGCCGTATCCCAATATCACAAACAAAAAATGGTCGTGCCGACGATCCATCGTCAGCACGACCTTTCGTATTTATACCAATTTACGCCTGCCGGAACCGGCTCAGGAACTCCACAGTCTTTGCATTCTGCGGGTGCTCAAAAAATGTCGGCGGGGGTGCCTTCCTCGCAGATGACGCCGTCGGCCATGTAGACGACGTGGCTCGAAACGTCGCGGGCAAAGGCCATCTCGTGGGTGACGACGATCATCGTCAGGCCCTCTTTGGCCAGCTGGCGCATGACGGCCAACACTTCACCGACCATCTGCGGGTCAAGGGCGGACGTCGGCTCGTCGAACAGCAGCACCTCGGGCTGCATCGCCAGGGCGCGGGCAATCGCAACGCGCTGCTTCTGGCCGCCGGAAAGCTGGCGCGGCTTGGCGTGGATGTAGGGGGCCCAATGCCGACCTTCTCCAGATTCTCGAGTGCGGTCTTTTTTGGCGGTCTCTTTGTCCTGGTGCAGCACGTAGCGCAGGCCCGCGGTGCAGTTGTCCAGCACGGTCATGTTATTGAAAAGGTTGAAGCTCTGGAACACCATGCCCACCTTGGCGCGGTAGGCGCAGGGGTCGCTCCCCTTGGCCGTGATGTCACTGCCGTGGAACAGCACCTTGCCGTTCGTGGGCGTCTCCAACAGATTGATGCAGCGCAGCAGCGTGGATTTTCCGCTGCCGGACGCGCCGATGATGCAGGTCACGTCGCCCGCGTTGACGGTAAAGTCCACGTCACGCAAAACAACATGGGTGCCGAAACTCTTGGAGAGGTGGCGCACCTCGATAACAGGCTCAGACATGGGCTGCGCCTCCCTTCATATCCAGATTCTGGGACTCATGGTTCGGGTCCGGGGCATTGTACATGCCGCTGGTGTAGGCCAGCGAGTCAGTCGTGTTCAGGTCGTAGTTCTGCGGGCCGTCCAGCGCTTTTTTCCCACAAGCGCAGCAGGTAGCTGGCGAACAGCGTCATCGTCAGGTAGATGACCATGACGATGGTCGCGCTCTCAAAATAGGTGTACAGCGCACCGACAACGCTCTTGTGGACAAAGAACAGGTCGGTGATCGAGATAACGCTCAAAACAGACGTGTCCTTGATGTTGATGATGAAGTTGTTGCCGATCTGCGGGATGATGTTGCGCAGCGCCTGCGGCAGGATGACGTGCAGCATCGTCTGCCAGTGGTTCATGCCGATGGCCTTCGCCCCCTCGGTCTGGCCCGGGTCGATGGAGACAATGCCGCCGCGGACCGTTTCGGCCATGTACGCGCCGGTGTTGATGGACACGATGAAGAAGCCGGCCTGCCACATGCCCATCTTGATGCCGAACACCTGCAAAAGGCCGTAGTAGATGAACACGGCCTGCACGATCATGGGTGTGCCGCGGAACAGCTCCACATAGCAGCGCAGGAAGATGTGCAGGATCTTCAGCAGCACGCGCTTCCACACGGGGTCACGCTGCTTGTCAATGGGGATGGTCTGCAAAGCGCCCACCGCAAAGCCGATCAGGCAGCCGAAAAACGTGCCGACCAGCGCCAGCAGCAGGGTCGTGCCCGCGCCGCGCAGGTACGAGAAGCCGTACTTTTGCAGCACTGTGGCACAGTTTGCGAAAAAGTCTTGCATGAGATTCTCCTTTATGATTCCTCAGCTTCACCAACACCAAGGCCCCTGCCGCGCAAAACGGCAGGGGCAGACGGGCAAAATTACTTGCTCAGGGGCTGTACGCTGATGGCTTCGTCCATCATGGTGTTGTAGTCGTCGGTGGTCATGGTGGCCAGCACCTCATTGATGGCGTCCTTCAGGGCGGTGTTGCCCTTCTTCATCGAGATGCCGATGTTGATGTCCTCGTCGCTGACCTGGAAGTCACCGTCGCCGCCGCCGAAGTCCAGCATGACCAGGTCGGGATAGGCGGTCAGAGCAGCCTGGCCGGTGGGGTGGTCGGTGACGACGATGTCGCACGCACCGCTGTTCAAGGCTACCAGCATGGCGGGGGCCGTCTCCTGCGCGGGCAGGATGTTGGCGTTCTCGATCTGCGGCAGGCAGGTGTCATACCAGATGGTGCCCAGCTGGCTCGTGGCGGTGGCACCGGCCAGGTCAGCCACGCTTGCAGCATTGGCATAAGCGCTGTCCTTCTTCGTCAGGGTGACGATGGAGGCATAGTAGTACGGGTCGCTGAAATCGACCTGCGCGGCGCGCTCCGCCGTGATGGACTGACCGGCAATGACGCAGTCCACGTCGCCGCTCATGACGGCGGGGATCAGGCTGTCCCAGTCCAGCTTGACGATCTGGACCTTCTGGCCCAGCGCCTCGCCGATCTTCTTGGCCATCATGACGTCGTAGCCGTAGGCGTAGTCGCTGGAGCCGCGGATCTCCACAGCGCCGTTGGCATCATCGTTCTGGGTCCAGTTGTAGGGGGCGTAAGCGCACTCCATGGCAACGGTCAGAGTGGTCGGGGTCACCGTCGCCGTCCAGGGGCGGCGGTGTCAGCGGCGGCCTCGGTGCTCTCGGCTGCGGTGGAATCCGCAGCATGGGGAGGCGGTGTCGGCGCCGGAGCCGCAGGCGGTCAGACCGGCGGCCATCACAGCGGCAAGGCTCAGGGCCAGCGTGATTTTTTAAGCTTCATGGTTCATGGTCTCCTTTATAAATTTCCCTCAGTTTTTATGCAAAAAGCCCCGGTGTTCCACTGTGCGGATCACGGGGGCCAAATGCCTTATGACTGCCGAATGGTGCAGTGTAATGCCGCGCCATTGCGGCCGAATAAATATTACCTCAATACGGTATATTTGTCAAGTGCTGTTTGGATTAAACAGCAGCCTTTTCGCTGTTCTTTTCGCTGGCCTTGTAGCTCTTGACACTGTGGAACACAATGTTCAGGCCCAGGACGATCAGCAGGATCGCAAGGATCAGCTGCAGACCGTTGGCGATAAAGACAGCGCCCCAGGTGGTCTCACCGGCGGGGATGGAAGTGGCGGCAGCGGCAGAGATGGCCTTGACCATTGCAATCAGGCGCTGCACCAGAGCGGTGAAGGTGACGCAGAGCATGATGACCAGCGGCGGGAACAGCATCTTGTTGTTGCGGCCCGTGACCTTGAGGAAGACGCACAGGGTGGCCAGGACCAGAGCGCTGAGCAGCTGGTTGGCGGAACCGAACAGAGGCCAGATATTGGCATAGCCGATCTGGGTCAGCAGGAAGCCGAACGCCAGCGTGACAAAGGTGGAGAAGTAGACGTTGCAGAACAGCTTGCGCCAGCCCTCGGCGTGCTCCATATCGTCCACGCTGAACAGCTCCTGGAAGCTCATGCGGCCGATACGGGCCACGGCGTCCAGACTGGTCAGGGCCAGAGCGGAAACGCACATCGTCATAAAGACGGTAGCGATGGAAACGGGCACGCCGAACATCTCAAAGAAGCCTGCGACGCCGCGGCTGAAGATCTGGAACGGGGTACCGGAGCGGGGGTGCCGTCCGCAGCAGCGGCAGCACCGGCAACGCAGAGGGCCAGGACAGCCAGCAGGCTCTCGAGTACCATGGCACCGTAGCCGAGCCTTCAGCATGTCCTTCTCGTTCTCAACGGTCTTGGAAGAAGTACCGGAGGAAACCAGGCCGTGGAAGCCGGAGACCGCACCGCAGGCAACCGTGACGAACAGGATGGGGAACATGGTGCCGAGCTTCTCATTGTTGAAGCCGGTGAAAACGGGCAGGTTCATGGTGGGGTGGGCGACCAGCAGGCCGACAATCGCACCGGCGATCATAGCGCCGAACATGAAGGTGGTCATGTGGTCACGGGGCTGCTTCAGCAGCCACATGGGCAGGACCGCCGCAAAGAAGATGTAGATGAAGGTGATGTAGCTCCAGGCAGCCTTGCCCAGGATGATGGGGCAGTTCATACCGACCACGAAGGACAGCACGATAAAGGCAATGCCGACGACGGCCTCCTTCCAGCCGGAGAAGTTGAACTTCTTCTGGATCAGGCCGAAGATGACGGCGAACACCATGAACATGATGGAGACCATGCCTGCAGAGCCGTTGGTGAAGGCGGCCTCGACCTGTGCGCCGTCGGCGTCAAAGGCATTGAAGGTGCCGGCAACCATGTCTGCAAAAGCAGCAATGACGATGCCGCAGAACAGCCAGCAGAACAGCAGGAACAGCTTACGGCCCGTTTTGCCGATGTACTTCTCGATCAGCAGGCCCATGGACTTGCCGTCATTCTTGACGGAGGCGTACAGCGCACCGAAGTCGGTGACAGCGCCGAAGAAAACGCCGCCGATCAGGACCCACAGCAGGACAGGCAGCCAGCCGAACGCGGCAGCCTGGATGGCACCGGTGACAGGGCCTGCACCTGCGATGGAGGAGAACTGGTGGGCGAACACCGTCCAGCCGTTGGTGGGAACGTAGTCTTTGCCATCCTCCAGCCGCACAGCAGGAGTCTTGGCGTTGGGGTCGACACCCCAGGTCTTGGCGAGCCAGCGGCCATATCCGGCGTACGCACATACCAGGACAACCGCGGCAATCAGAACGATTACAAGCGTATTCATTACATGAATCCCTCTTTCCTATTAAATTTTTACAATCGCTTGTGCCTACTACTTTACCGCGATGTTCGTAATTTGTCAATGAAACGTTCACAATTTAGCAATATGTTAGTTTTTGATGCAAAATGTAGAAAATTTGTGGTTTATTTTGTCTGCTTTGCTGCGTTGACAAAGGGAGAAGAAGGGGATAGTATAGGGGTAGAAACGGATGAAACGTTTCCATACTCATGAAGCGGCAAACTGACAGGGAGCGCCGCAGGGGCGGATTTCCTATCCGCCCGTGGCCGTGCGCGGCGGGAAAAAAGCCTCCCGAGCGCACAGGAAATGCGCCCCTGCGGGCTGCCGTGGATATTCTATCTGTCTATTATAGTAAAGGAGACATCTCATGAAACAGTGGCTGAAAGACGCAGTGTTCTATGAAATCTACCCCCAGAGCTTCTATGATACCAACGGCGACGGCATCGGTGATTTGCAGGGCATTATTGCCAAACTCGACTACATCAGGGACCTGGGCTGCAATGCCCTGTGGATCAACCCCTGCTTTGATTCACCGTTCAAGGATGCGGGCTATGATGTGCGCGACTACAAAAAGATCGCCCCGCGCTACGGCACGAACGAGGACGCCGCCGCGCTGTTCAAGGCCGCGCATGAGAAGGGCATCCGTGTGCTGTTTGACCTGGTGCCCGGCCACACAAGCGAGGAACACCCGTGGTTCAAGGCCAGCTGCAAGCCCGGGCACAACGAATACTCGGACCGCTTTATCTGGACGGATTCCTGCTTTGCCTCCGGCGACGGTATGCCGTTCATCGGCGGCGAGACCGAACGCAACGGCACGTATATCCTGAACTTCTTCAAGTGCCAGCCCGCGCTGAACTACGGCTATGGAAAGATCAACGAGAAGTGGCAGAAGCCCACCGACGACCCCGCCTGCGTGGCGACGGTGGAGGCCATGAAGGACGTCATGCGGTTCTGGCTGGACATGGGCTGCGACGGCTTCCGCGTCGATATGGCGTCGAGCCTTGTAAAGAATGACACTAAGAACAAAAAGTACACCTGCAAAATCTGGCGCAATATCCGGGATATGCTGGACGTCGAGTATCCCGAGGCCGCGCTCATCGCCGAGTGGAACGGCCCGCGCATGTCGCTGAAAAACGGCTTTGACATGGACTTTTATCTCAATTGGCAGGGCAACGGCTACAGCTGGCTCATGCGCAACTATGACGGTGCGATGGACTCGAACCCGCACAACATCGGCAAGGCGTACTTCTGCAAGAACTCCGGCACCGGCATTGACAAATTCCTGGACGAGTACCTGCCGGCCTACAAGGCCACCCACAAGGACGGTCTGTGGTGCTTCATCACCTGCAACCATGACACGATCCGCCCCTCCGCGGGCCTGACGACTGACGAGCTGCGGCTGGCCTACGCGACAATTTTCACGCTGCCCGGTGCGCCCTTCGTCTACTACGGGGACGAGATCGGTATGCGCTACCTGCCGCTGCCCACCAAGGAGGGCGGCTACTTCCGCACGGGCTCCCGCACGCCGATGCAGTGGGACGACACGGCCAACCACGGCTTCTCCACCGCCGATGCGCAGGATATCTATCTGCCTGTGGACACTGCCGCCGATGCGCCCACCGTGGCTGCTCAGGCGGACGACCCCGACAGCCTGCTGAACAGCGTGAAGTCGCTGCTGGCTTTCCGTCATGCACACGCCGACCTGAACGCAGACGCGCCGTTCAAGGTGCTGTACGCACCCAAGGCGAAGGACGACTACCGCTCGTTCGTCTGGCAGCGCGGCGATCTGATCTGCGCCGTCAACCCGGCGGGTGTCTCTATCGAACTGCCGCTGGAGCTGGCCGAGGATCTGAAAATTCAGTACACCATCGGCAAGGCGGAGATCGTCAACGACACGCTGTCCCTGGGCGCACAGAGCTTTGCCATATTGGGATAAGGCTGAAAGACGCCGCTTCTGACGGATACAAAAAATCGCAGCCCCGATTTTCATCATCGGGACTGCGATTTTTACTTTTACAGCGTTTTCAGCAGCACCTCGTCCATGCTGCGCTTCGGCACGCAGTAGCCGCGGTTTTCATCGAGATAATACTTGACGCTGCCGTCCTGCATTTCGACCAGCTTGCTCGCGTGCGTCGGGTAGCCCAGTGCGACCATGTAGCACAGGCGCACGCCATCGGGCAGGGCCAGCAGCCTGGTCAGGGCCGGGCGGTCAATCGCGCCCATGATGCAGCTGCCCACGCCGTGTGCCCAGGCTGCGGCGGTCAGGCTGCCCAGTGCCAGGCCGACGTCCACATCGGACGCGCCGGGCAGGTTGTCGTCCTGCAAAACCGCAATGAACGCGGTGGGCAGCTCGTCGGGCTTCGGCTGGCCCTGCTCGGGCGGCAGGTAGGCGGCCCAGTGTACCAGCGGCTGCACAGCAGCCACGGCGTCGGCACTCTGCACAACGATGTACCGCACGGTCTGGCGGTTGGCACCGCAGCTGGCTATCCGTGCCGCATCGACGGCCTCGGTCAGGATCTCCGGCGCAACAGGGCGCTGTTCAAAGCGGCGGTAGGTGCGGCGAGTGCGCAAAAAACTCCAGCATATCCATGTGGGAACACTTCCTTATATAATATAGTGCAGCATAGTGCAGCTCCTTGGCCCCCTCTGGGAGGGGGCTCCGCCCGCAGGCGGTGGGGGAGAGAACCTCGCGGTTATCCGAAATGCTTTGGGCACAGTCGAAGTTCTCTCCCTCCGGCCCTGCGGGCCACCTCCCTCTGAGAGGAGCCAAGTTTATTATACCAGCAGATACATCAAGAATCAATAACCGTCGCCGTTTTGCCGATCCCCACCGTCGCCTCGGCGATCGTTTTTCCAGCTGGCGCAGCCGCATACGCCGTCGGCAGTCAGGCCGAACCGCCGCTGGCACGCCTTGAGCGCGTTCTCCGTCGCATGGCCGAAGATGCCGTCCAGCGTGTTCGTCGAATAACCCAGCGCGTTCAGCGCGTCCTGCAAAATCAGCACGTAGGTGTTGCGGTTGCCGCGCCGCACGGTGGGGTAGCCTGCCGTCGTGCTGCGGCACGCGGGCTTGCCGTACCGCCGGTCAAAGTGTACCCAGGTGGGTGTCATCGACAGCGGCTCCACGTAACCCCACGCCCCGGTCCGCACAGCGGCGTTGTAAATTTTGCGGCGATTTGCGGCAGTGCTGCTCTGCCCCACGTCGAACGCCACGCCCGCATAGTGCTGGCTCGTCGTGCCGTGGCCGCCCTCCCAGATGCGCTTGAAGGCGTACCCCACCGGGATACCGCTGCCGTAGGTGCGGCGGGTCAGGTTCCACGCCTCCATGGCAGCGGTGGTCGTCCAGAGCACGTTGCTCTTGCTGGACCCGCGGAACTCCCGCACCCGCAGCGTTGTATCGGTGCTGTAGGGCATCGGGTCGTTCTCACGCAAAGTATAGCGGAAAAAACTTGTTGTCATAGGAGTCATACACGTAGACCTTTGGCATAGCTTATCCCTCCTGACATTCGCGGCAGAGCCCCTGCGCGGCCAGACGCAGGCTCTCCCATGTGTCGGCGTCCACGACGCCCAGCGTTTCCAGCCCGGCGGTCAGCTGGTAGCTTTCCAGCGCGGCCTGGGTCTCGGTGTCGAACAGGCCGGTCTCGGGCACAAAATCGGCGGTCTGGTCCGCAGCGGCAATGATGTTCAGCCACTTCTGCACCTGCAGGACCGCGGGCCCGGCGCTGCCCGGTGCCAGCGCACTGGCGGGCCAGACGCCGCCCGGTTTGGGGCTGGGCCCGGCGGGGTTCGCGGCTAACAGCTGCTCGGCGGCATCGCGGAACACCTTCCAGTCCGCCGCCGTCACCGCGCCGGTCTCGGTCAGCCCGAAGTACCGCTGCGCACTGCGCACGGCAGTTTCCAACTCGGGGTCAAAGGTATTGTCGGGCGTGTCACTGGCCGTAAAGTTGATTTCCGGTATCCACTGACTCAAAAAGTGCAGCAGCCGATTCAGCCGCAGCACCGCCGCGCCGGTGTCGCCGGGGCGCAGCGTGGCGGCGGGCGCGGGCAGGCTGACCGTGCGCACAACGGGGCCGCTGGCTTCGAGTGCCTGCGCGGCGTCGTACAGGCTTTGGAACGTCAGCCGCCCGACGACGCCGTCCACCGTCAGTCCGGCGCGGGACTGCCACGCCTTAACGGCCCGCGTCGTCGCCGCGCCGAATTTTCCGTCCACGGCCACGCGCGGCACATCGCTGTAGTAGGCCGCCAGCCGCCGCAGGTAGTATTGCACGGCCCGCACGGCGGTGCCGCTGCTGCCCGCCCGCGTGGTGGTCGTGAACTGCCCGGGCGCGACGTTGGCGGCCACAATTTTGTTCGCCACGGCCAGCCCGACCTCCTTCAGCTTGTTCCACGTGCTGCGCCCGACGACGCCGTCCGGCGTCAGCCCAAACAGCGTTTGAAATGCCTCCACCGCGCTGACCGTCGCCGCGCCGTAGCTGCCGTCCACGGTCACGGTGCGCAGTGCGCTGTAGTTGTCCGCCGCCAGCCGCAGCCAGAACTGCACAAGCCGTACCTCCATGCCGACAGCGCCCCGCCGCAGCGCCGTGCCTGGCCACGCTGTACCGCCCAGGTCGCTCTGCGCGTCGACCCACGCGGCGTACAGCGCGTTCCAGGTGCGCTGCCCGACCACGCCGTCCGCTGTCAGGCTTTGCTTCTGCTGGAACGCCCGCACGGCCCGCTCAGTTGCCGCGCCGTAGCTGCCGTCCACCGCTACGCGCACCAGCGACGAATCAAACTGCGCTAAATCCGAAAGCCAGAACTGCACCTGCTCCACGCTGCTGCCCGTGC
>ENA-OQES01001169-OQES01001169.1-human-gut-metagenome-genome-assembly--contig:-NODE-1169-length-10150-cov-3.818218_pt1 | contig 10150 bp, 16 predicted proteins | sample MGYA00242798_ERZ504641 | MGnify/ENA primary metagenome ERZ504641 (study PRJEB26092, sample SAMD00036327) | human gut metagenome | host: Homo sapiens | study: EMG produced TPA metagenomics assembly of...
CCATATATAGCATCTGATTATCAGAACTATCCCTTTCCGGTATTTCTCTTAAAAAGAGAAGCAGGATTGGTATAGCCCTTTTATTCAGTATTCTGCGTGTCGCATTTGTTCCCGTTATAAAGATTTAAGTATGATGTCATTTGCTTTGTCTACCTGTGAGGTGTCCAGTGAGGCGAGGTAGATTTTGGTCGTGTTCTCCGAATCATGTCCCATCGCCTCGCTGATGGTTGCCAGCGGGACATTTTTGCTTCTGGCAATACTCGCCCAGGCATGGCGCGCTACATACATCGTGAGCGGCATGCCGAGCCCGAGCCGTTTCCCAAGTTCTTTGAGTTTCCCGTTGATGAAATGCGCTGTGCTCCTGTACTGCCGCACGGCATCCTTAGCCGTATCTTTGATGACCGGAAAAAGGTAGGGGCTGTCATTATGGCCATACCTGTCCAGTATCTCCTGCATGGGTTTCTCCCATTTAATGGACAGACGCCGTCCGGTTTTCTGCCTGCGGTAGGTTAGCACACCGCTCTTCAGATCAGCTTTTTTTACAGGTAGGCAATGTCAACGAACGACATGCCACGGGTATAAAAGCTCAGCATGAACATGTCCCTGGCGTATTCCATGCCCGGAGAAATGCGAAGGTCCAGATCGCGTATCATGCGGATCACTTTCAACGGAACAGCACGTTTTACGGTCTTGTCTATCCCGGTGTAGACATGTTTGAAAGGGCTGCGCTGTATCGTCAGTTCCTTGTCCACCGCACGGTTGTAGACGGCACGCAGGTTCCGCATATAATAGGAGGTGCTGTTCGGACATATTCCCTTATCCTTCAGCCATGCCTCGTATTCCAGCATGAGGGTAGAACCGATATCCTCCAGCGGGATGTCGCCGTCCCTAGCCCCAAAAGCGCGTGAAGCTGTTCAGTACGGTGGTATACCTTTCAGCGGTGCGCTTCTTGCCGACACGCTCCAGTTCCTCTACTAGCCTCTTTCCGAAGGCCATGAAATTATAGCTGTCAGCAGGAGGCGGGTTGTGGAAAAAATTCCACAACCCTGTCGGCAGGATAGGTACCACCGGACCGTTCCAGTCCGGCGATGATACTTTCCAGACGGCGAACGTCGTTTTTTCATCCGCTCCTTTAACGCAAGCAGGAGGCTTCTTCTGGCATCACCGGATACCGGCAGTATGATTTCCGACATGCGTCCGTCCCATTCCGAAGGGAACAGCCTGTAGCCGGTGTTTATCTGGCGCGCCACCCTTCCGTGGATGATCTGGAAATAGAGTGTCCCCTCCCTGCCTTCCACGGACGAGGACCTGAATTTGGTTTTGATTGTTGCCATAGTGCAGTCATTTTGAATTAGGATTGTCCAGTTGCTTCCTGATTTCCTGTGCCTCCCTGAACAGCCGGTGCGCCAGACTGTCCTTGTAGGCCGCCATTTCATGGTTACGGATGCGGTTCCTGACCGAGTCCTCAAAAGCGGTCACCAGCCTTTCCACACGCCGGATCTTTTCCTCGTCCCGCTCGATGGTGAAATGCTTCTCCAGGAAGGCGATGTCGGGATCATCCCCCGGCAGGCAGATCCTGATGGCACGGTATTTCAAATCGGCATCCTTCAAAAGCCGGTTCGTGCAGTACTGGTTACAGTTGGTCCAGACGGAAACGACCAGTGCCAGGATCAGTGCTGAAGCTGTCGTTACCACCGCCTTGGATGCGCTTTCCAGACGGTAGGTCACCAGTTTGTGTACCGGTTCCTTTTTCAACAGGACCATTCTCTCATCCAGCCGTCTTACCGTTTCCTTTACCGCCTGGCTGTCCTGCCGCAGGCTGTCCCTTGTCTTTTCCATTTCTCCGGCAAACGTTTCGGCAGACAACGGCCTGCCTTCCGACAACCGGGCGGTATTGCTACGTACCGCTGCTATTTCCGAACTGCTTTTTCTCCACCGCGGATTGCAGGCGTTCCAGACGGATTTTCAGTTCCGCAATCCCTTCCGGGGAAATGGTCCGGTTTTCAACTATGGGGCTTGTGCCTTCCACGGGCAGTGCCTCCACTTTCTTCTCGATCCTTTCAAGGCATCCATAGATGCCTTCCAAATAATTTTCCTGTTTCATCTTTCAAAGATTTTTTCGTTATACATATGGTTCACAAACTCCTTCCTTTCCTGCGCTTCTTCTTTCTCCGCAGGCGTTCCGCCTCTTTCTCGTCCTCCGTCGGTGCCACCGACGGCATGAACACGCCGCCCGTACCGGTGACTTCGACCAGGTTATCAATAATAGAACCATGACTTTGTTCATGGTACGGTTGCATTTTTGGGAAACGTCATTTTTCCAGGGACGTGACATGGTTATGGTCCAATGCCGCATCCAGCCTTGACCAGCTGAAACTGCGGTCAATCTCACTCCCCTTGAATGACTGGTTATCCTTGATAAAGCGGATGCCCTGCACTTCATTAGTGTTTCCCTTATACTTGAATTCCATTTCCACGCCCATTTTTAAGAGCTTATTTTGAAATTCTTTCCATGTATCTGCACTCCTCAAAGCTTCCTTAACCGCACGATATATCTCGTATTTCACCCTTTCAGAAGCGTGCAGCTTTTCCGTTTTAACGGACTGTTTGCCTTCGGAATAGGTGAGTGAATACTTGTCCTTGAGCATTTTCGTCACCCTCTCGTTGCGCCTAAAATCGTTGCTGTCGGAAATCACCTTCCCGTCGAAGTCCACCCGGTTGAAGACGATGTGGCAGTGCGGGTTGTCCGTCCCGTGATGCCTCACCACGATGAACTGCGTGTTCCGTATCCCCATCAGCTTCAGGTATTCCTCCGCCAGACTTGCCATGAACGCGTCGGTCAGCCTCGGCGCGTCCTCCGGCTTGAAGCTGAGCGCGATGTGCCCTACCGGCTTCGCCACGTCCGGATTCAGCAGGCATTGCCACCGGAAGCTGTGTGCCATCTCCTCCGCCGTTCCCAGCAGCACGCCTTCCGAGGCGATGATTTTTGCGTCGTCCTTCTGTGTCACGTAACGTATGCAGCCGCCGAACGAGCGGCCTTTTTTTAGATCTTTCCTATCATGAGGCTATCCTCCTTTCGGTCTGTAATCGTCCATGATCCGCTTCAGCTTTCCCAGCAGCCCGTCTATCAGCAGCCTTGTCCTGTAAAAGCCTGTCTGGTGCGAGAGCTTTGTCAGCTGGTTCAGATTGTTCGCCATTCCCGCCAGGCTGCGCAGCAGCGCATTCTCTTCAGGCGTATGCCTTGCCGTAACGGTGGCCGCCAGTGCCGCCTCCCTGATATAAACCGCCAGACTCCGGCCGGACTTCCCTGCCCTGAATCTGAGAGCCTCGTAGCTGACGGGGGAGAACTTCACTGTCACTCCCTTGGTCAGCTTCCGCGTCCTGCCCAGTGCCGGACGGCCGCGTTTTTTCTTCATCTCATTCATATCCTTGTCATATGTTTTTTCTTTTTCCGTCCGTACTTCTTTCATTCCAAAATCTGCGACCGGCGGGAGTGGACTTTACCCTCCCTGCAACCGCCGGGCGCTGGGGAGCAACGGGTTTTCGGGAATCCGGAAACATACCTTGCCTCCCCACAGAAAAATGCCCCCGCATTTTCCACATTGAAGCGGGTACACAGGGGACGGTGCATACATCGGGTATACTCCACGCCCGGTAACAGGCTGTCAGATTTTCTCCACTGCTCGATGTCCCCACGGTAGGCGGCAAGATGCTCCCTGGCAAGGTTCTCCAGCAGTCCGGAAACGCTCATGCCACGCCCGCCGAGCCTGCGGACGACGGCGTCCAGTTCGTCCCTCACATCCTCACTGACGAACACCGTCTTGCGGTTCCTGATCTTCGGGACGGTGAGGTACGTTTCCCGGTACTCCTCCAGCGAGGCCCTGCGCTGCCTGCCGCTCGTCCTTCTTCTCACGGGGTCTTCCGGTTCCGGCGGGGTGTCCTTTCTTCCCGCCTCCCCGGACACCTCTTCCGTAACGGCCCCGGATGGAATCACCGGTTCCGCGTCCGTACCGGCGGATTCTCCCGAACCGGGTTCCATCATGAGTCTTTCCCACCACCCGTCGTGGCCGGGTCCGGGACTACGGCCGTTCTTTCTGTCTGCGGTTTCGGATACCGCCGTTTTTTCCCTTTTCGTTTTTTCAGTCGGTTCACTTTTCATTGTACATGGATTTTAGATGGTTGATACTGTGGGCACGGTCTACCCGTTTGCCCGGTTGTTGGAAGCAAATAAAACGATAATAACAAGTGCTGTGAAACGGACGGGTCCGATTGGCGGGGTTTGCCGTGTTATTCATATGTTGGATCAGTCTGACGGTGATGACTTCACAAATATACGCACCGGAAATTTGCCCACTCTTCGGGAACGGATCTGAACGTCTGTTTACTAAAAGAAAATGAATGCTAAAATCAGATTTCCATGACATCTGATGACATATAATGACATCTGATGAAGGGCCGGAACCATATCCGGGAACAATCATTTACTTTGCGGATGAAACAAGTACGCATATGGTGTCAAAGGTAGTCATCCTGTCTTGAAATCCAGGATGTTCCGCCGGGATTCACTAAATTGCGGCACGGAATCCGGATCCGAAAAGAGAATGAAACAGATGTCAAACCTGAAATTACAGTGATTATGGAAATAGTGAACATTGAGGCAAGGACCTTCGAGGCGATGCTCTCGGCCTTCCGGACGTTTGCGGACCGGCTGGACACCCTCTGCCGGCTGTACGGCGACATGGAGGAGAAGAAATGGCTGGACAACCAGGAGGTGTGCCTGCTGCTGAAGGTCAGCCCGAGAACCCTGCAGACCCTGCGTGACAACGGCACGCTGGCATACACACAGATCTGCCACAAGACATATTACAAGCCCGGGGACGTGGAAAGCATCATCCGGATAGTGGAGGAGCGCCGCAAGCGGGCTGAAAGTATGGGAAGGTCGATCTGAAAGGTCATGAAAAACGAATGTCGAACCAAAAAAAGATCAAGTCATGATGAATACCGATAACCGTCTGCTCACCCGTGAGAGCAGCGAGCATATAAGAGAGTTCTTCTCCACCGTCGAGCGTCTCTCCGTTTCCATGGAGCGTCTCTTTGCCGGCAGGTCACCGGCGATGGCGGGCGAGAACTTCTATACGGACCGCGAACTGGCTGAAAAGCTGAAAGTGAGCCGACGCAGCCTGCAACAGTACCGTGACAGCGGTCTGCTTGCCTTCACCCGGCTGGGCGGCAAGATACTGTACCGTTCCTCCGACATCGAGAAGCTGCTTGACAGTTGCTACCGGGAGGCGAGAACCAGGCCGGAGGAACTTTAGGAAAGTTCCGTACGGGATCGTGAACGAAGGGGCGACCGGTATGACAACCGACCGCCCCTTCGTTTTCTTTCCACCGGATGAACGACTTTGATTTGCTCATAAAGTATTTATACACAGAGCGATTTTTCTTTACGAATTATGATCCGGTGACAACATTGGCATAACATGGCGGGACATGGAAACATTTTTCCGGTATGGCAATAAGATACGGGGATTCCATTATTAAAAAAAGACCCTTGTTTTATTATGTCATTATGTTATTCTGAAATTGGGGCGGGCTGTCCGTGTACCGGTGGAACGGTCCGTTCCCGTAATGGCGGCATATCCCGTACCGGTATCATTATCCTCCGGCAATGCCGCTTCCCGGTCTTGTCGGAGTGACCTTATGCCGGCCGGTGACAACCGCATGTCCATGCGTAAACATGGCGGCGCATAAAAACAGGCACATACCCCCGGGCTCCTGTTCCGTCGGATGCGCCTGTCTCCGTCATGTCATATACAGCCGGACTCCTCCGGTCCATGCCTCTATCTCAGTATCGGGTTCGAGAGCAGTATCTTGTAATAGGCCACCCCGCCAATCTCTACCGGCATCCTCGCCATCATAAACTGCACGCTCTTCCTCTCCACCTTCGCCTGCCGCATGAGCCTCTGCACGATAAACCCCGCCGAGAACCTTGCGCATCTTTTGTCCTTCCAGACGATGAACCCCTCGCTGTCGTCGGCCCGGCAGATATACCAGTCACCCGTCTCGTCGTCGTGGGCGAAGTTCACCCGTCCGCCGCCGAGGATTCCCAATTCGATTGACATCGTCTTTGACAGATAGACGGTTCCCCTGCTGTCAAGGTTGATGGTCCGCTTTCCCTTGTATGTGACTTCCTGCGGACGGGAGTTTTCCCTGTTGTATACTATCAGTGCCATAATTGTCTTTCTTTTATCGGTTAAACTGTTTTCGGTTTTTTTCAATACATGAAGCTTTCCACCGCCAGCATCTGGCTTCTCCATGCGAAACCGCTGTGGGTACGTACCGCGTCCACTATCCTGCATACTTTCTGCGATATGGCCGATGCCGATACGCCCATGCATTCCGCCAGTGCCTTGAACGAGAACTGCGCCTCATAGAACCGGAGCATGAACATCCGGTACTCCTCGTAGGAGAACTTCTGCCTTACGAAACGCAGTATGTCCTTAACCAGCCTCTCGCACCCGTTCAGGTCGTCCTCGGAAAGGAATTTTGCCTCTTCGCCACATCGGAGAAAGAAATCATCTTCAGGGTGTGCATACCGGTTCTCCCTTTTAATCTTTACCAGGGCCGCCTTTTTGTAGCATCCGATGAAATACGCGTCATAGTCCGTTATGTCCTTTCCGGGAACCAGCACCTGCCTTCTTACGAAAAGGTAGGTGTCATGGAAATTGTCCTCGTCCAGCATTCCGTACCGGCGTAACGTCCCTCTCAACCTGTCATAGGATTTTGTGAACCACTCGTTGAACAGTCTTTCCTTTTCTGCGCTCTTGTCTGCCATAGCCTTATACTTTTTTTGAGTTATACATGGCCTACACGGGTAGGCATTCTTATTTCTTGTGCTCCTCCAGTTTGTTTTTCGGCGGTCTCCGGCAAGGCTTGCCGTGCAAAAAATACGCTCACGCAAAGCGTGAGGAGAGTTTTTTCACGAGCAACCAGCCCGAAGGGCCGCCTTGCGGGACCGGCCTGCAAAAACAACTATTTTTGCCGCAAGAAATGAGGATGACGGATTACTTCCTTCTATCTATTGTCTGTCCTATGAGAATTTAAAATTCCATGCAGCTTTTCTGTCTTCGGTATGTTTGGAGAAATATTCAAGGATGTGGAATGAGAACGGCAATACGTGATATTGCGGAAGGTGCGGAAATGGGATTGGAAACAGGAAGCGTGCCCGGGCTTTCATGCGGTTTATACGGCGGTGTTGATTTTGGGGAGGATTACAGGGAAGTGACAGGCAGGTTGGCCGTTCCGGAGAAATTGTATGTGTACGGTAAGCATTCGATAAACTCCCCCTTTCATTCTAAAAATGTGATATTACTTTTGTAATCAAAGTAAAAAAGCTCAATTGTTATGTCACATCAATGGACCATGGAAGATTTTGAATCTATTTATTCCCGTTTCAAGTCGAGCGGACTGTCAGTTATGGATTTTTGTTCGAATGAATGTATTCGTCCCAAACGTTTCTACGAGTGGCGTTCCAAGCTGTTGCGCAAAGGCGGCTTTATCCCGGTAAAGGTAAACAGTAAGGGCCAGGTCAGTCTTCCCCATAAGGAGAAATCCCTGCTGTCTGCCCCTCCGGTCAGCCCGTCGCCAATTCCCCAGCCGCTATGTGAGATCTCCTATCCCAATGGCGTCACAGTCCGCTTGAACAGCCCTTTGTCACCGGAGGTATTGCAAACCCTGATATTTTTGAATTCAAACCGTTAGCCTATGTTTTCTTTGAATGAATCCAACAGATATTATCTTTACCCGTATCCGACAGACATGCGTAAGAGTTTTTATACGCTTAGCGGCATCGTGACCAACCAGATGGGAAAGAATGTACGGGACGGTGACGCTTTCATTTTTATCAATGCGAATTGTACCTGTATGAAAATCCTCCATATGGAATATGGTGGTCTGGTGATATACCATATGAGGCTGGAACATGGGCACTTCCATCTGCCGGTCATAAATACGGAGGAAGGTCGGATTAAAGCGATTGAAACCTTCTGGAATGACCTTGTGATGATGGTTCAAGGAATGGACGGCAGCAAGGTCAGGCGTTATAAAAGGAGTGGTTTCCATGGGTTGTAGTTGTAACAAATTATAACATATACAATGCCGTATTCCGGCTGTTTTTTAGTATCTTAGCATCATATTTAAACGATTATGCCAACCGATAAGGAATTACTGATAAAGGATCTCATGCACAAATGCGACTGTCTGTATAGAGAAAACAGCCGGTTGAAGGAGATGGTGTCCACGCAGCCCCTTAAAGCTGCGGACAAAGAGGTGTATGAGGCTTTATTGTCTGACAAGGATGCCATAATCGCCCAAAAGGAAGCAAAAATCAACAGTCTGGAGCAACGTGTATCCTATCTTGAACGGCAGTTGTACGGTAAGAAGGCGGAAAAGTTCATAAAGCCTGACGCCCAGGACCGCTGGCTGGATTTTGAAGGCTTTGACATGCTTCCCCAGGAGGCTGAAGCCGCAGAAGAAGCAGAAAAGGAGTTGAAGGCTACCAGAGAAGCGATCATCGCCCGTAAAAAAGCGGGGAAGCAGCATCCTGCGAGAAAATCCCTTCCGGAGAATCTTGAGCGTGAGGTGGTCCATATATATCCCGAAGGGTATAATCCGGAAGAGTGGACGCTCCTTCCCGGAGAGGAAGTGACCGAGATCCTTATGCACGAGCCCGAGAAGTTCTATATCCGCAGGATAGTGCGCCATACAGCCAAACGGAAGGGTACAAACGAGTTCAAGACCGGCCCGCTTCCCGTCATGCCAATAGCAAAGAGCTATGCCTCTGCCTCATTGCTGGCAGACATGATGATAGGGAAATATGTGGATCACATACCGTTCCACAGGCAACTGGAACAGTTCAAACGTGTGGGGGTACATCTCCCCGCGTCAACGGTCAACGACTGGTTCAAGGATGTGGCGGATTTGCTAAGGCCCCTTTACTTCCGATTATGGGAGCTGGTGATGCAGACTGACTACATACAGTCGGATGAAACGACAATCCCCGTGATGAATGACGAGAGACACAAGACGGTCAAAGGTTATATCTGGCTTGTGCGCAGTGTCATGACCGGACGTCAGTTCTTTTACTATGACAAGGGTTCCCGAAGTGGAAAGGTGGTGCTGAAACTCTTCGGCAAGTTCCGGGGAGCCATACAGACGGACGGATACGAAAGGTACGAGATGCTGGACGCCAAGAAAGGTATTATCCTTCTTGGCTGTTGGGCCCATGCACGCAGACATTTTTGGGAGGCAAGAAAGAATGACATGCAGCGTGCCGACTATGCGCTCGCACAGATACAGTTGCTTTATGACGTGGAGCGTAAGGCTGACGATGAACGCCTGACTTACGAACAGAGGGCTGAACTTAGGGCACGTCTTGCATATCCCATACTTGTGCGCTTCGAGAAATGGCTGGTCAATGAATATCCCAAAGTAATGAAAGACAGTCCGATCGGAAAAGCCATAAAATATACATACGGAAGGTTCGACAAACTCTCCAGGTACCATTTGGACGGTCGTTACAGACCGGATAATAACGAGATAGAAAATAAAGTGCGGCCTGTCGCGTGCGGCAGACGTAATTACCTGTTCTGTGGCAATAATGATGCCGCTGAAGATGCGGCGGTGCTCTACTCGTTCTTCGGCTGCTGCAAGGCTGCCGGGGCTGACTTCCGCACGTGGCTGATCTACTTCCTTGAACATATACATGATTATGACGATGACTACTCGATGGATCTGGCCGAATTGTTACCTGACAATCTGTTATCCAAGGGCAAGATATTATCCGTTACGTCACCGGAATCTCCCAAGAAAGACTCCTGATACCTTCGTAAATCTCGCCTAAACACGGGAAAACTACCGTTTTATGCCAATCAAGACGGGAAAATAGGGAATAAAGTGCCGTTTTTATCTTCATTATCCCCGATAAATAGGGAAAATAAGGGAAAGAATACCCTTTTATACCAATTATGGCGGGAAAGTAGGGATAAAAATATCGCTTTATCACATTTGTCACAGGAAAATAAGGGGCAAAGGGGAAAAACTTCCTTTTATCCGCTCCATTAGTAGGGATAATATCAATTACTATAGAACC
>ENA-OQES01001170-OQES01001170.1-human-gut-metagenome-genome-assembly--contig:-NODE-1170-length-10146-cov-3.076255_pt1 | contig 10146 bp, 13 predicted proteins | sample MGYA00242798_ERZ504641 | MGnify/ENA primary metagenome ERZ504641 (study PRJEB26092, sample SAMD00036327) | human gut metagenome | host: Homo sapiens | study: EMG produced TPA metagenomics assembly of...
GGCGATCGTTGATGCTTTTGCAGGTGAAGAGACGAAGAGACAGAAAGAAAAAGTCGTAGAGATATGGCGGCAGTACAAAGAAAAACAAAAAGAACTGTCAGAGGCAGGAGCAGATGAATCCGAAAGGGCGAAAGAACGGCATTTTTACAGTTCGAAGTCGATGAGATCGTGCAGGCAGAATTAAAAGAGCATGAGGACGAAGAGCTGGAGTCACTTTACCGTCGTATGTGCAATGGAAAGCGGATTGTCCAGAGCGTGACCGAAAGCTATCAGTATACAGGCGGAGATTGGGGAAAGCGCAAGCGAAAAGCTCGGAAGGGCACTTAGAACCCTGTCGGAAGTTTCAGATGCTGATGAGCAGCTTGCGCAGTTATATTCGCAGCTTGCGGATGTAGATAATCTGTTAAATGATTTCAATCACGAACTGGCGGAGTATCAGAAAAACTGTGAATTTTCGGATGAAGAGTTTTATGAAACAGAAAAACGGTTAAATGAGATCAATCATCTGAAGACGAAATATGGTAACTCGTATGAAAAGATCATGGAGTATTGTAAGAAGCAGGAAGAAAGAATTGAAATTCTGGAAAACTATGATGCGTATATGCAGGAATTGAAAGCATCCTGTGAGCAGTTGGAACAGGATTATCTTAAATGGGCGCAGAAACTTTCGACTCTTCGAAAGAAGAAGGCAAACATGCTGGAAAAGAAGATCCAGAAAGGCTTGGAAGACCTGAATTTTGAACAGGTGCAGTTTGAGATACATTTTGCGGAAAAGAAAGAATATTCCAAGGATGGCATTGATGATGCGGAATTCCGTATTTCGCTCAACCAGGGACAGCAGGTGAAACCATTGACAGAAGTTGCTTCCGGTGGTGAGCTTTCCAGAATCATGCTGGCGATCAAAGCTGTAATGGCAGATAAAGATGAGATTGAGACACTGATCTTTGATGAAATTGATGTTGGTATCAGCGGACGTACGGCACAGAAAGTGTCGGAAAAGATGGCATTGATCGGAAAAGAACATCAGGTGATCTGTATTACACATCTTGCACAGATTGCAGCGATGGCAGATCAGCATTTCCTGATTGGAAAAAAAGACAGAGGATGCAGTAACGCGTACACACATTTATCCGCTGACAGAAGAAAAGTCGGTAGAAGAGCTGGCAAGGATCCTCGGCGGTGCAAAAATTACAGATACCGTGATCCAAAGCGCAAAAGAGATGAAAAATCTGGCAGGTCAGATAAAATAAAAAGTATACAGATCCAGAGTACTTTTTTATAAAATACCACATACTAAGATAGACATTCTTGCAGGGATGTCTATCATTTTTTTTGAGGTGTGAAACATGAGAAAATATTGGTATCGAAAATGTCTGATCATAACACTTGATTTTTTCTGTCTTTTTTACGCGGGATATTCAGTGAAGGAAAAAATGGAACGTAACGAAAAAGAGGAAGTAAGCGCGGGGACGGTGTCTGACAATACGGTGATCCCGGGAGGTATGCCGATCGGAATCTATCTGGAAACAGAAGGAGTCATGGTTCTTGGAACAGAGAAGGTTACAGGAACAGACGGTGAACGACTGGAACCGGCAAGACATCTGGTGAAGGCCGGTGATTATATCGTAGAATGCAATGGAACGAAGATCAGGGATAAAAAAGGAACTACAGACGATATTAAAAAGCTACAGATGGAACAGATGTGATTTTAAAGCTGCGCAGAGATTCGGAATATCTGGAAGTGAAGGTAAAACCGGTCAGGAGCAAAAAAAAGTAATTGCATGCTCGGGATATGGGTAAGGGACAATGCACAGGGACTTGGAACAGTAACATTTCTTAATTCTGACAGCAGATTTGGAGCACTTGGACATGGAATTCATGACACAGATACGAATGCACTTATGGAGATTCGAAATGGAAGAGTATACGAAACCAGTATACGAAGTATCCAGAAAGGAATTGACGGTAATCCAGGAGGCATTGAAGGAATCATTGTTTATAACAGATATAATGTGCTTGGAAAAAATTTCGATAAAAATACGGATTGTGGGAATTTTTGGGAAACGCTTGACCGCATCAGAAAACCTGTTTCAGGACACGGATCCGATGGAGATAATGCAGACGGATGAAATAAAAAAAGGAGATGCAAAAAATCCGATGCTGTGTGGAAGGAAAAGTAAAAGAGTATAAAATTCGTATTACAAAAATTGACAAACATACCAGAGAGGAAAATAAAGGACTCGAAATAGAAGTGAAAGATCCAAATTGCTGGAAATTACAGGCGGAATCATTCAGGGAATGTCGGGAACACCAATTATCCAGAATGGAAAGATAGCGGGTGCGGTTACCCATGTATTTGTCAGTGATCCAACGAGGGGTTATGGGATTTTTATCGAAAATATGCTGAAATATGTAGAATAATCAGAATTTTGTCGATGCGGGTCATGTTTTTACGACAGTATTTTCTTGTTCGAAAATTGAGGAAAATATATAATAAAACTCGACATAATTATTAAGGGACAAGGAGGCATTACGTAAAATGAGAGAAGTTAATGTAGCAATCGCTGACGACAATGAAAGAATTTTGGATATGCTGGGTGAAATCATAGAGCAAGACCAGGATTTGAATCTGATAGGAAAAGCTGATAACGGTGAAGATATCTATCATCTGATCAAAGAAAAGAAACCGGATGTTGTATTACTGGATCTGATCATGCCAAAGATGGATGGATTAAGTGTGATGGAAAAAGTAAATATGGATGAGCAGATTACCCAAACGACCGGAATTTATTATCGTGACAGCTGTCGGACAGGAAAGAATTACGAAGATGCCTTCCGAAAAGGAGCAAGTTACTATGTGATGAAACCATTTCACAATGATATGATCTTAAGCAGGATCAAAGATGCGGGAAACGGGGAGAGAAAGAACAGTTCGGAATCCGAAAGCCGGAATGCAGTTTCCAAAAAGCAAGAATATAATCTAGAGACCCGTGTGACGGATATGATCCATGAAATCGGAATACCGGCGCACATAAAAGGATATCATTATCTGCGGGATGCGATCATTATGGCAGTGGATGATATGGATGTGTTGAATGCGATTACGAAGGTTTTGTATCCTACAATTGCCAAGATGCATCAGACAACGGCAAGCAGAGTGGAAAGAGCAATTCGTCACGCAATCGAAGTTGCATGGAGCCGTGGAAAGCTTGATACGCTGGATGAGTTATTTGGATATACAGTAAGTAATGGAAAGGGAAAACCTACAAATTCAGAATTTATAGCATTGATCGCAGATACGATCCGACTGGAAAAATAAAAACCGCTAAACAACCCTTTTATTCTGAATAAAAATACGTTATAATGATAAAGTATTCTAAGGTTGGGAGGAAATGCAATGAAGAAAATATTATTTGCGGCATCTGAGTCAAGTCCCATTTATCAAAACAGGAGGACTTGCCGATGTTGTCGGATCATTACCGAAATATTTTGATAAAGAAAAATACGATGTGCGCGTGATGCTTCCAAAGTATATGTGCATGAAAGACGAATGGAAAGAAAAACTTCAGTATCATACTCATTTTTATATGGACTTGAACTGGAGAAAACAGTATGTTGGCGTTCTTGAAATGGAATACGACGGAATTAAGTTTTATTTTATAGATAACGAATATTACTTTAACGGATATGCACCATACGGTGATATGTATGCGGATATTGAAAAATTCGCATTCTTCTCAAAAGCTGTATTAAGTGCACTTCCACTGATCGATTTCAGACCAGACATCATTCACTGCCATGACTGGCAGACAGGACTGGTTCCGATCTATCTGGATAATTTCAGATATGGCAATGAATTTTACCGTGGAATCAAGACGGTGATGACTATACATAACCTGAAATTCCAGGGAACATGGGATCCGAAGCGTGTCAGAGACATTACCGGATTACCACAGTATTATTTCGCACCGGATAAGCTGGAAGCATACAAGGATGCAAACTACCTGAAAGGTGGAATCGTATATGCGGACAGAGTAACGACGGTAAGTAACTCTTATGCAGAGGAAATTAAGACACCATTCTATGGCGAGAAACTGGACGGTCTTATGAATGCAAGAGCAAACTGCCTGTCTGGAATTGTGAACGGAATTGATTATGAAGATTATAATCCACTGACAGACAATAAGATCGAGAGAAATTATGATGTCAGCAATTTCCGTAAAGAGAAGATCAAGAACAAGATCGCACTTCAGAAGGAACTTGGTCTGGAAGAGAATCATAAAACTATGATGATCGGTATCGTATCCAGACTGACAGATCAGAAGGGATTTGATCTTGTTGCATATGTAATGGATGAACTGTGTCAGGATGCAGTACAGATCGTAGCGCTTGGTACAGGAGAAGAACAGTATGAGAATATGTTCCGCCATTTCGCATGGAAATATCCTGGAAAAGTATCTGCAAACATTTATTATTCAGAAGCAATGTCTCATAAGATCTATGCGTCCTGTGATGCATTCCTTATGCCGTCACTGTTTGAACCATGCGGACTCAGCCAGTTGATGAGTTTACGTTACGGAACAGTTCCAATCGTCCGTGAGACAGGCGGTCTGAAAGATACAGTAGAACCATACAATGAGTATGAAAAGACTGGTACAGGATTCAGCTTCATGAACTACAATGCACATGAGATGCTGGCAACTGTACGTTATGCAGAACAGATCTATTACGATAAGAAACGTGACTGGAACAAGATTGTTGAACGTGCCATGAATAAAGACTTCTCATGGAAGAATTCTGCAAAACAGTACGAAGAATTATACGAAGGAATGTAAAAACAGACTAAAGGAGAATGACAGGAAAAAATATGAAAATCAGTGATATATTAGTAGAAAAGACACCGCATCTTTCTTTTGAGGTATTTCCACCGAAGACAGATGCAGCATATGAAGGAGTATTAAAGGCGACAGAAGCAATTGCAGAATTGAAACCGTCATATATGAGTGTTACATATGGTGCAGGCGGCGGTACCAGTAAGAATACTGTAAAGATTGCATCACATATCAAAGATAAATATAATGTACCAAGCCTTGCACATCTTACTTGTGTATCATCAACAAAAGAAGAAGTGCATCAGGTAATCGATCAGTTAAAGGCAGCAGGAATTGAGAATATCCTTGCTCTCAGAGGAGATATTCCACAAGAGAGTGAATTCCCACTTCCGAATCATTATCAGTATGCATATGAGCTGATCGAGGATATCAAGAGTCAGGGAGATTTCTGCATCGGGGCTGCATGTTATCCGGAAGGACATGTAGAGTCCGAACATAAGAAGGATGATATTGCACATCTGAAACAGAAAGTAGACTGTGGTGTAGATTTCCTGACTACACAGATGATTTTTTGATAACAATATTCTTTATAATTTCCTCTATAGAGCGAGAGAAAAGGGTGTTACCGTTCCGGTTATTCCGGGAATCATGCCGGTAACAAATGCAAATCAGGTAAAGAGAATCCTGTCTATGTCCGGAACCAACCTTCCGGAGAGATTCAAAGCAATCGTAGATCGCTTTGGAGATAATCCGAAAGCAATGCAGCAGGCAGGTATTGCGTATGCGACAGACCAGATCATCGATCTGTTCGCAAATGGCATTAACCATGTTCACGTATATTCTATGAATAAACCGGAGGTTGCTGCGGCAATCCAGGCAAATCTTTCAGAGATTCTGAATAAATAGAGGAAGCAAAATGGACGCAAGAACGAAAGAAGCAATTCGTTACTTGGGATATGGCAGACATGCGGTAGATGATCATACGCTGAAGCTTGTGGAAAGCTGTTTTGAAGAGCTTTCCCAGGCGGCGTGCGGCAGGATCGTCTACCGCATTTTTGAATTAGAATTCCCGGAGAGTGGAAGAATCCTTCTGGGAAATCTGGATATCCACAGTAAAATCTTTATAAAAATCTGACGGGATGTAAAAAAGCAGTGCTGCTGGGTGCAACGCTTGGACCGAAAGTTGATCTGCTATTGCGGAAATATTCCATCGGAGATATGGCAAGAGTGGTAACACTTCAGGCGTGTGCGGCTGCTATGCTGGAAGAATATCTGGATGAATGGCAGACTGCTCTGGAAGCAGATATGAAGAAAGAGGGTTATTATATCAGACCGAGATTCAGTCCTGGATATGGAGACTTTGATATTGCACATCAGGATATGATCCTCCGTATGCTGGATACGGCAAAGAAGATCGGGCTGACACTTACCGGCGGCAATATGCTGACACCGTCAAAATCGGTGACGGCAGTGATCGGTCTCAGTGAAACAGAGACTTCCTGCCATATCAAAGGTTGTGAGGCGTGTCAGAAGAAAGACTGCGCATACCGCAGATCATAAGATACAAGAAAGAGGATAGGAGCAGACAAATAGTTATTAGAACGACTGGGCAAAAGAATTATGTACTTTGACGGTGGAATGGGAACACTTCTTCAGTCAAAGGGATTACAGCCGGGAGAACTCCCGGAAGTCTGGAACCTGGAACATGCAGAAGAAATCATCGATATCCATAAGGCATATTTTGAGGCAGGCAGTGATATCGTCTTAAGTAATACATTTGGTGCTAATGCGATCAAATTCCATGATTCCAAGTATGGACTCAAAGAAATCGTAACAGCAGGAATCCAGAATGCAAAAAAGGCTGCAGAACGTGGCGTGCACGACGGAAGAAAGACTTATGTAGCATTAGATGTAGGACCAACCGGTAAGTTATTAAAGCCAATGGGAGATCTTTCGTTTGAAGATGCATATGATGCATTTAAAGAAACGATGATCTATGGAGAACAGGCAGGAGCTGATCTGATCCATATCGAGACCATGAGTGACAGTTACGAAGTGAAAGCAGCAGTACTTGCTGCAAAAGAGAATACTTCACTTCCGGTATTTGCAACTATGATCTTCGATGAAAAGGGAAAACTCCTGACAGGAGGAGATGTTCCGGCGGTGGTTACCATGTTGGAAGGCCTTCGTGTAGATGCATTGGGAATCAACTGTGGTATGGGACCGGAGCAGATGCTTCCGATTCTGGAGGATATTCTGAAATACGCATCGGTTCCGATCATCGTAAAACCGAATGCAGGACTTCCGAAGCAGCGTGACGGAGAAGTCTATTATGATGTAGAACCGGAACAGTTTGCCGGATATATGGCAAAGATCGTAGAGATGGGAGCGCATGTGATCGGCGGATGCTGTGGAACAACACCTGCACATATCCAGAAGATGGTTGAGACGACCAGAGAGATGAGTGTAAAGCCGGCAACAAAGAAAGATATCACAATGGTATCTTCTTACGGACATGCGGTCATCCTTGGCGGCAAGCCGATGATCATCGGAGAGAGAATCAATCCGACCGGTAAGAAGAAATTCAAACAGGCATTAAAAGACCACGACATGGATTATATCCTGAAAGAGGGGATTACGCAGCAGGATAAGGGAGCACATATTCTGGATGTCAACGTAGGACTTCCGGATATTGACGAACCGGCGATGATGAAAGAAGTCATCATGGAGCTTCAGAGCGTATCAAGCCTGCCGCTTCAGATCGATACCGTTGATATCACAGCAATGGAAGCGGCGATGCGTATCTATAACGGTAAGCCGATGGTGAACTCTGTAAATGGAAAACAGGAAAATATGGATGCTGTCTTCCCGCTTATTAAGCGTTACGGAGGTGTTGTGATCGGGCTTACGATCGACGAGGATGGAATCCCGGCAACGGCAGATGGAAGAGTCCGTGTGGCAGGAAAGATCATTGAAGAAGCGAAAAAAATATGGCATTGACAAAAAGGACATTGTAATCGATGTGCTGGCAATGACGATCAGTTCCGAGCCGGAAGGAGCAAAGGTCACTCTGGAAGCACTGAAAAAAGTCAGAGAGACTTACGGTGTATGTACGGTACTTGGTGTATCGAACATTTCATTCGGACTTCCGTACCGTCCGGCAGTCAATTCGAATTTCTATACGATGGCCATGCAGAATGGCTTAAGTGCCGGAATCATCAATCCGTCTTCGGAAGATATGATGTGTTCTTACTATTCATTCTGTGCGCTGATGAATTTACGACAAGAACTGCGAGGATTATATCCGTGTATATGGCAGTCAGAAAAGCAGGAAACGCCTGCACCGGCAGCCAAAGGCAGAAACTGACTTTTAAAAGAGGCCATCGAAAAAGGTCTGAAAGAAGAAGCACATCATGCAACAGGAGAACTGTTAAAGGAACAGGCACCGCTGGAGATCATCAATGAACACCTGATCCCGGCACTGGATACGGTGGGAAAAGGATTTGAAAAGGGAACTGTCTTCCTGCCGCAGCTTCTGATGAGTGCCGATGCGGCAAAGATCGCATTTGCAGTGATCAAGGACGTACTCGCACAGGAAGGCGGGGAAGTCCAGGCGAAGAATAAAGTTATTCTCGCAACGGTAAAAGGAGATATTCACGATATTGGTAAGAACATTGTAAAAGTCCTTCTGGAGAATTACAGTTTTGATGTGATCGATCTGGGGAAAGATGTACCGCCGGAAGTGATCGTAGATACTGCAGTTGAGCAGGATATCCGGCTGGTAGGTTTAAGCGCGCTTATGACAACAACGGTTGTAAGCATGGAAGAGACCATCAAGTTATTGAGAGAACGTAAACCTGAATGTAAAGTCATGGTAGGGGGAGCTGTGCTGAATCAGGATTATGCAGATATGATCGGGGCAGATTTTTACGGCAAAGATGCAATGCAGTCCGTATATTATGCACAGAGAGTATTTGGAGAAGAGTAATCAGTGAGCAAAGAATTTCATAAAAAATATACAGTAGACAAAAAGGAGACAGAAAAAATGGGATTAATATTACCAGAACATTATGACCCTCGCTTAAGCGTAAGAGAGACACAGGAAGCAATCAAGTACATTCGTGATACGTTCCAGAAGGAATTCGGAAAAGAGATGAATCTGGAGAGAATCTCTGCACCGTTATTTGTAGAAAAAATGCAGTGGCCTGAACGATGACCTGAACGGTGTGGAAAGACCGGTACAGTTCGATATCGCAGGCGTTCCGGGAGAGACAATCGAAGTTGTACATTCCCTTGCAAAATGGAAACGTATGGCATTATACAAATACGGATTCCAGCCGGGTGAAGGACTTTATACAAATATGAACGCGATCCGCAGAGATGAAGAACTTGACAACTTACATTCCTGCTACGTGGATCAGTGGGACTGGGAAAAAGTGATCAAAAAGAAGAACGTACCATTGAGACACTGGAAGCTACCGTACGCAATATCTTCAAGATCATCAAACATATGGAACATGAAGTATGGTACAAATATCCACAGGCAGTAAAGAAACTTCCGGAGGACATCTATTTCATCACTTCCCAGGAACTGGAAGATATGTATCCGGATAAGACTCCGAAGGAAAGAGAAAACCTGATCACAAAAGAACACGGCTGTGTATTCCTGATGAAGATCGGTGACAAACTCGCAAGCGGCGAACCGCACGACGGACGTGCACCGGACTACGATGACTGGCAGTTAAACGGAGATATCCTGTTCTGGTTCGAGACACTGAACTGTGCACTTGAGATCTCCAGCATGGGTATCCGTGTAGATGAAAAAGCTCTGGAAGAGCAGCTTGTAAAAGCCGGCTGCGAAGAGAGAAAGAATCTTCCATATCACAAAATGCTGTTAAACGGCGAACTTCCGTACACCATCGGAGGTGGTATCGGACAGTCCAGACTGTGCATGCTGCTTCTCGACCGCGCACATGTCGGTGAAGTACAGGCAAGTTTGTGGCCGGAGCAGATGCGGAAAACCTGCAAAGAACACAATATGATTCTGCTTTAAATTGATTTGTAAATTGATTTTCAAAATTAGTTGATAACATTTTCTCAAGTGTCTATAATAGAACTATAGACTGTCATAAAAATTGACAAAGGTAAAAACAGGAGGAACTCCAACTATGATGAGAGGCATTAACACAAACCGTAAGACGGTTGAGAAGAAAAGTTTTTGAAGAAGTTGCAGCACTTGGCTTCAAAGCAGATGCAGATACTCGTGCGATAGATATGGAAGCAATCCCATATGCACTGGTGAATGATGAGACAG
>ENA-OQES01001171-OQES01001171.1-human-gut-metagenome-genome-assembly--contig:-NODE-1171-length-10126-cov-1.762076_pt1 | contig 10126 bp, 12 predicted proteins | sample MGYA00242798_ERZ504641 | MGnify/ENA primary metagenome ERZ504641 (study PRJEB26092, sample SAMD00036327) | human gut metagenome | host: Homo sapiens | study: EMG produced TPA metagenomics assembly of...
CGCCGTCCGCACTCTCCACCGGCGTTACTGTTCACACACGTGTGCTCAGCAACGGGATTTTGCCGATGCTACGCATTCCAAATCGGCAAAATCTGCTGCCGGAACTGTATCGTACCGGAAATTTTTCAGGTTCAGAAAAATTCCTACCTGTGAACAGCTACCCACCGGCATCTATTTCCCCCGGATGTTCCACCTTCCAGATCTCCGTCTCCAGATAGTTCCAGATCTCTTCTCTGGCCCTGTTTTGTCTCGGCGGAGAACGGAATCATCATCACTTCGGTGCCGACTCCCAGACCTGTTCTGAGAATCTTTAACTGTTTCTGGAGCTGGCTGCGCTTGATCTTGTCAGCCTTGGTCGCAATCAGGATCGGCTGGAAGCCCTGGGAAACGATCCAGTCGTACATGAGTTTGTCGTTTGAAGACGGCTCATGACGGATATCAATCAGCAGGAAGACGCAGCGAAGCATCTGCGATTTGTGCAGATAATTCTCAATCATCTTGCCCCACTTTGCCTTGACCTCAACGCGCGCGCGCGCGTAGCCGTACCCTGGCAGATCGACGTAGTAAAACGCGTCGTTGATATGGTAAAAATTGATCGTCTGGGTCTTGCCCGGCTGCGAGGATGTTCTCGCATAGGATCGGCGGTTCATCAGCGCATTGATCAGGGACGATTTGCCGACGTTTGATTTGCCTGCAAACGCGAATTCAGGCTGTGTATTTGCCGGCAGCTTACTGGTGATACCGCAGACGGTTTCCAGATTTACATCTTTTATAATCATATTTTTTCTCCTACTAAACCGCTATTTCTCCGGTACAAATGCCTCTCGGATGACTTCGTTCATCTCCTTGATGTATACGATCTCCATTCCTTTCGTGATTTCCTTCGAAAGTTCCTTGACATCCGGCTGAGTTTTTCGCCGGTACCAGTACCGTTTTCCACCTGCGCCATGCGGGCTGCGAGCAGATTTTTCTTCAGACCGCCGATCATCAGCACATGACCGCGCAGCGTTACCTCGCCGGTCATCGCCACACGCGGCAGTACCTTCCGTCCTGTCACCGCCGACAGCATCGCCGTTGCCATCGTGATTCCGGCCGATGGACCATCCTTCGGCACCGCGCCCTCCGGGATATGCAGGTAATATCGTGTTTCTCGAAATAGTTCTCCTCACGCCGTAATCAGATGCAACCGAACGCACATAGGTCAGTGCAATCTGCGCCGACTCCTTCATAACATCGCCCATCTGACCCGTCATCTGCAGCACGCCTTTGCCCGGCATGACATTGACCTCGATCTGCAGTGTATCGCCGCCGACGCTCGTCCACGCCAGACCGCGCACGATACCGACCTGTGCCTCATTTCCGGCTGCATCGAAGAAGACTTTCTCGCGTCCCAGATAATGATCCAGATTCCGCTCTGTCACGCGGATCGACGGTTTCTTCTTCTCCAGCACCTCTCTGGCTGCCTTGCGGCAGATATCGCCAACCCGGCGCTCCAGATTCCTGACTCCAGCTTCCCTGGTGTAGCTGTGAATCATTTTCTCCAGCGCCGAACCCGTGATATTTAACTGTTCCTTCGAAAGGCCATTCTTCTCCAGCTGTTTCGGAATCAGATAGTCTTTTGCAATGTGATATTTTTCATTTTCCGTGTAACTATTGACTTCAATCAGCTCCATACGGTCCAGCAGCGGTCCAGGGATCGTCTGCGTTGTATTCGCCGTCGCGATAAATAATACCTCCGACAGGTCAATCGGGATCTCCACATAATGGTCGCGGAATTTCACATTCTGCTCGCTGTCCAGCACCTCTAAGAGCGCCGAGGATGTATCTCCCTTATAATCGCTGCTGACTTTGTCGATCTCATCCAGCAGCATCAGCGGATTGGCAACCCCTGCCTGCTTGAGCCCTTCCACGATGCGTCCCGGCATCGCGCCGACGTAGGTCTTTCTGTGACCGCGGATCTCCGCCTCGTCGCGCACGCCGCCCAGGCTGATGCGGACATATTTGCGACCCATCGCCTTCGCAATCGAGCGGGCGATCGAAGTTTTACCGGTTCCAGGCGGTCCCACCAGGCAAAGGATCGGGCTGGTGCCCTTCTTCGTCAGGATGCGGACTGCCAGGTATTCCGAGCACGCGCTCTTTGACCTTTTCCAGACCATAATGGTCGGCTTCCAGAATCTCTTTCCGCATGCTTCAGGCTCGCGTTATCCTTCGTCATTTTGTTCCACGGCAGTTCCAGCACCGTTTCCAGATATGTCCGGATCACATTCGCATCCTGGCTGCCAGCCGGCATATTCTGGAAACGGTTGATCTCCTTGCGGATCCGCTCCTTTACTTCCACGCTGGCTTTGATCTTCTTCAACTGTTCCTTCATCTCATCCGCATCAGAGACCGGATTTTCCTCTCCCAGCTCCTCCCGGATCACACGCAGCTGCTCCCGCAGAATATAATCCACGCTGATTTTTTCATCCAGCGCCGCCTTTACCTTCGTCTGAAACTCGCGTTTCACGCGGTAAACCTCTAATTCCGTCAGCAGAAGCTGCAGCTCTGTCTCATACATCTCCGTCAGCGTCCGGCATTCCAGTACCGACTGGCGCGCTTCATAGTTCCACGGGAACTGGGCTGATATCTGGTTCATTAATTCGGTCAGATCTGGCTGTGCGATCAACGGACTTAATACTTCACGTCCCGCTGCCACATTTAATTTTCCGTATTCTTCCAGCTTTTCTTTCAGGATCCGGAGCATCGCCTCTTTCTGAATCGTGTCCAGATCGTCCTCGACCGGATCCAGAATCTCCACGATCGCAGTGCAGCATGCCTCGCCCTTCTCCATCTCCAGAAGCTCGGCTCTCTCCTGCCCTTCCACCGTGACGCGCACCATGCCGCCCGGCATCTTGACAAGCTGTTTCACGTAGCCAATCGTTCCTACCTGAAAAATCCCGTCAATATCCGGGATCACCTCATCCGGCTGCTTCTGCGTCGCCAGAAATACTCGCTGATCGCCCACCATCGCCTGCTCCACCGCCGCGATGGATTTATCCCGGATGATATCGAAATTTACCGTCATCTGCGGCAGCACGGTCAGTCCGCGCAGCGCGATCATCGGCATTGTCAGTTTCTTATCTTCCATAACACCTTTATCTTTCTTAATCAAACGTATCGTTATTTCCTGTGAAAAGAAAACAGGGGTCTGCCTATGGCAGTTCGCCATCTCACAGACCCCATTAACAGCCGCCATTTCTCAAGCTGCTGCATTTATTTTCCTTTACATTTACGCAATCTCGCCGGTTCTGTCTTTCTTAGAACGTCCTGTAAAAGACTTGCGGGGCACCGTATTGTCGCGATATACCAGCTCCGGCGCACTCTTTCCCTCGACTACGTCTTTGGTAATCGTGCAGATGCCGATCGTGGAATCGGACGGAATCTCATACATGGTATCCATCATCAGGGACTCCATGATAGAACGAAGTCCTCTGGCTCCCGTCTTTCTCTCGACTGCCATGTGGGCGATCGCCATCAGCGCATCATCCGTGAACTCCAGCTTCACGCCGTCCAGATCGAGAAGCGCCTGATACTGCTTGATCAGTGCATTCTTCGGCTCTCTTAAAATGCGGACCAGCGCCTCCTCATTGAGCGTCTGGAGCGATACCGTGATTGGCACACGACCGATAAACTCCGGAATCAGACCAAACTTCGTCAGATCCTGCGGCATTACCTGTTTCAGAAGCTCATCGATATCCTGATGCTTGCGATCCACAATATCGGAGTTAAATCCGATGGAACCGGCACCTAAACGGCTGTCGATGATCTTCTCCAGACCGTCAAATGCACCGCCGCAGATGAACAGGATGTTGGTCGTATCGATCTGAATCAGTTCCTGCTGCGGATGCTTTCTGCCGCCCTGCGGCGGAACACTGGCAATGGTTCCTTCCAGAATCTTTAAAAGCGCCTGCTGTACACCCTCGCCCGATACATCGCGGGTGATAGATACATTTTCAGACTTCTTCGTAATTTTATCAATCTCATCAATATAAATGATGCCGTACTCTGCCTTGCTGACGTCGTAATCAGCCGCCTGGATGATCTTCAAGAGAATGTTCTCTACATCCTCGCCGACATATCCAGCCTCGGTCAGAGTGGTCGCATCCGCGATGGCAAACGGTACATTTAAGATCTTCGCCAGCGTCTGCGCCAGGTATGTCTTACCGGAACCGGTCGGTCCGAGCATCAGGATGTTGCTCTTCTGAAGCTCTACATCCTGCGTGGACTTGGACATAACTCTCTTGTAATGGTTATAAACCGCTACGGAGAGCACCTTCTTGGCGTCGTCCTGTCCGATGACATACTCATCGAGAAATTCTTTGATTTCCTTCGGCTTCAGCAGGTTGATTCCGCTGAAATCCGGTCCTTTTTCCTGATCGGCAAATTCCTCTTCCAGAATCTCCGAGCAGAGTTCGATACAGTCATCGCAGATATATACATTATCTGTGCCAGCGATCAGTTTTCTAACCTGATCCTGTGTCTTGCCGCAAAATGAGCAGCGTATTTTGTCGTCTGTTCTGCCTGGCATACTTCCACCTTGTTCCTTTCTATTATTCCATCCAGAAATCTAATTAGTGGTTGGTAATGACACAATCAATCAGACCATACTCTTTCGCCTGCTCTGCTGTCATGTAATTATCACGCTCTGTATCACGCACGATCACGTCATACGGCTGGCCTGTATTGGCTGCCAGAATCTCATTTAATTTCTTCTTGGTACGAAGAATATTCTCCGCTACGATCTGGATCTCGGTTGCCTGTCCTCTCGCGCCGCCGGATGGCTGGTGAATCATCACTTCTGCGTTCGGAAGTGCATATCTCTTTCCTTTGGTACCGCCGGAAAGCAGGAATGCGCCCATGCTGGCTGCCATACCCAGACAGATGGTAGATACATCACATTTGATATAATTCATCGTGTCATAGATCGCCATACCTGCGGTAACAGAACCGCCCGGGCTGTTGATATATAAGCTGATATCCTTATTCGGATCCTCTGCCTCCAGAAACAGAAGCTGTGCTACAACCAGGCTGGCTGTCACATCATTTACTTCCTCTCCCAGGAAAATGATACGATCTTTAAGCAAACGGGAGTAAATGTCATACGTCCGCTCGCCGCGGCTGGTGGATTCAAGGACATAAGGTACTAAACTCATGATTCTTCCTCCTATAATTGAGAATGAATGTTTATGGCAAAAATTGTTATAGTTCACACGCGTGCAAACTGTAACAGGATTTTGCTGATGCTTCGCATTACAAATCAGCAAAATCTGCTGCTACTATGTTATCGCACGGCACTTTCGGTTCCAAAAGTGCCTGCCTGTGAACAGTAATACAAAATTCTATGATGCCTTAGGACACCATAGAATTCTGCCTTATTTCAGTATTCGCTTTTATCGGTTTGATTAAGCAAGCTTTGCCTGCTCTACCAGTAAATCGATCGCTGCCTGAACTTTCAGGTCCTCACGGATCTGCTCTTTCTCGCGCTCACCCATCATTTCTTTCAGCTTAGCGCCTTCCAGTTTGTAGGATGCTGCGATCTCGTTGATCTGCTCGTCAAGCTTCTCATCGGAAACTTCTACGTTCTCAACTTCAACTACTTTCTCAAGAACCAGTCTGGTCTTGATTCTCTTCTCTGCTTCCGGACGCATCTGCTCCATCAGCTTCTCCGGTGTCATGCCGGTATATTTCATGTAATCGTTGATGTTTAAGCCCTGGCTCTGCAGACGACGAGCGTAATTCTCTACCATCTCTCTTGCCTGAGTGTCAACCATCGGCTGCGGCAGTTCCATCTGAGCATTCTCAACTACATTTTTCGATTACGTTGTTCTCGTTCTCTACTTTAGCATCCTGCTCTTTCTTCTCCTGCAGTTTCTTGCGGATGTCTGCTTTGTACTCATCCAGAGTATCGAAATCAGATACTTCGCTTGCGAACTCATCGTTCAGCTCCGGAAGCTCGTTTCTCTTAACTTCTTTGATGGTTACAACGAACTTAGCCGGTTTGCCAGCCAGCTCATCTGCATGGTACTCAGCCGGGAAAGTAACGTTTACGTCACAGGTCTCGCCTTTTTTCTTGCCGATTAACTGATCCTCAAAGCCCTCGATGAAGGAATGGGAACCGATTACCAGCGGATAATCTGTACCAGCGCCGCCGTCAAATGTCTTGTCATCAATGTAGCCGGTGAAGTCGATGATAGTGTTGTCGCCGTCCTCGATTGCGCCGTCTTCTACGTCGATCAGTCTGCCGTTTTTCTTACGTGCTGCAGTCAGCTCGTTCTCTACATCCTCGTCTGTCACAACAGCTTCTGCCTTCTTAACTTCTACGCCTTTGTACTCGCCCAGAGTTACTTCCGGTTTCAGAGCTACGGTTGCCTCGTAGATGAATGCCTTACCTTTTTCGATCTGAGTTACTTTGATCTCCGGAGTGGAAACAATCTCTTCCTTGCTCTCCTCTGCTGCCTTCGGATAAGATGCGTCGATCACTTCGTTTGCTGCATCCTCATAGAAAATGCCAGCGCCATACATCTTCTCCAGCATAGCTAACGGTGCTTTACCTTTACGGAATCCCGGGATGCTGAATTTGATTTTTGTTCTTGTTGTACGCATTTTTGATTGCTGCATCAAACTCTTCAGCCGGAACTTCGATGGTCAGCTTTGCCATGTTCTTCTCTAATTTTTCTACCTGTAAACTCATTGACATTTCCTCCTATTTCTATCTCATTCCCCGGTAGGTGAGGAACAAGCATCATTACATTACACTCATTGCACTAGTATAACACAAACCTCTGTGCTTGGCTAGTATAGATTTATGTATTTTATAATGTCTTTATAATTCGTAAATGATGGATGCTGCAAGCTCCTCTGCTTTCTCTCTGTCAAATAGGATTTCTGTAAGCTTTAATGCAAAATCGATTGCTGTTCCCATGCCCCGGCTGGTGATGATATTACCATCCTGTACCACTGGAAGCCTGCTAATCACTGCGCCTGACAGTTTGTCTTCTACCGACGGATAACATGCCGCACGTTTTCCCTTTAACAGTCCCATACCTCCAAGAATGCTTGGCGCTGCACAGATTGCAGCTACATATTTGCCGGATGTCACGTAATCCTCTACCACTCTCTTTACACCCGGATGCTCATCCAGATTGGTCGTACCCGGCATGCCACCCGGAAGCACGATCATGTCAAACTCTACAAAATTTCACTTCATCAAATAGATCTTCTGTCTGCACATTAATTCCATGTGAACCTCTGACTTTGTATTCATCTGTAATAGATACTGTATCTACATACACACTTGCCCTGCGAAGTATATCCACAACGGTCAGAGCCTCAATCTCTTCAAATCCGTCTGCCAACAGAACTGCTACTTTCTTCATTGTCGCCCTCCACCTTTATAGTCTCATATTTCTTTATAAGTTTATCAAACTACTACTAAAAACGCAAACGAAAGTGTATACTGAATATCAGCAAATACCAAATGGACATATAAAAGGAGACACTTATGGAAATAGAACGCAAATATCTGATTCCGGAAGATTCCGAATAACCTACATATTACTAAGACAAGAAAACTGGAACAAGGCTATCTCTGTACCTCTCCGGTTGTACGCATCCGAAAAGATAATGATCAATACGAACTCACTTACAAATCCTTCCGGTCTTATGGTTCGCCAGGAATATAATCTTCCGTTAACTAAGGAAGCATATGAACACCTTCGAAAAAAAAGGCGGATGGCAGACTGATTGTCAAGACGCGCTACGAAATCCCTTTAGATGACCGCCACAAAATAGAACTGGATATCTTTCACGGGGGATCTTGCACCATTAATTTTAGCAGAAGTAGAATTTGCAGACGAAGATGAGGCCAATCAGTTCACGCCTCCGGAATGGTTTGGTGAAGATGTGACATTTTCTTCCAGATATCACAACAGCAATCTGAGCAGACTATAATTATTTCTATATAACATTTTATCATCCAAAAGGACTGCCGCTAATTAGCGACAGTCCTTTTTTTAATTCCAGCTGTCCGGCAAATCCGTCGTGTACAGCATTCAATGCTTTTCTCTACATCCTTTTTCGTCAACCAGTACTGTAATACGGATCTCGGATGTAGCAATCATATTGATGTTGATGTGTGCATCGTAAAGAGCCTCAAACATTGTAGCGGCAACGCCTGAGTTATTAACCATTCCCGCACCGACAATAGAAACCTTTGAAACGTCCTTTGTCCATTTAACTTCGTCAGCCTTAACGATTGCCTTGTTTTCTTCAAGAAGGTCAAGTACAGGCTGTAAATCTTCTTCCGTAACAGTAAAGCTAATGTCTTTCTTTTCACCGTTACCGATTGACTGAATTATTAGGTCAACACTGATTCCGTGCTTAGCAAGCATACGGAATACTGAGAAAGCCTTTCCCGGAGTATCCTCTACACCGCAAAGTGCGATTCTCGCAACATCATTATCTCTTGTTACACCTCTAACGAGCATCTTTTCCACTTGTTCTACCTCCTTAACATATGTGCCTTCATTGTTATTCAGACTTGATCTGACTGAAAGCTTAACCCCGTACTTCTTTGCCATTTCAACACTTCTGTTGTGAAGTACGTTTGCACCAAGTGACGCAAGCTCAAGCATTTCATCATATGAAATATCATCAAGCTTATACGCATTCTTTACAAATCTCGGATCTGCCGTATATACACCGTCAACGTCTGTGTATATTTCGCAGACATCTGCGTGAAGTGCGGCAGCCAATGCAACGGCTGATGTATCACTTCCGCCGCGTCCCAAAGTTGTTATATCGTCATACTTGTTTATACCTTGGAAACCTGCAACGATTACAATGTTCTTCTTATCAAGCTCAGCTTGTAATCTTTCTGTATCTATTGTGCTGATTCTTGCAGCACCGTATTTAGCGTCAGTCTTAACGCCTGCCTGCCAACCTGTAAGAGAAATAACCGGACAACCGAGTTTTTTCTATTGCCATTGCAAGCAAAGAAATTGAAATTTGCTCACCTGTTGAAAGCAACATATCCATTTCACGCTTCGAAGCATTTGGGTTGATTTCCTTAGCCCTTTTCGATAAGGTCATCGGTTGTATCACCCTGTGCCGAAACTGCAACAACCACATTGTTACCTGCTTTATACGCGTCTGTAATACGTCTTGCGACGTTCATTACTCTTTCAGCGTCTTTAACTGGAAGTACCGCCATACTTTTGAACAATAAGTCCCATTTTGTTTATCCTTCCTTTTTATATTCATATCTCAGAAACTACCGCACCGACATTGTCAATCGGCAGTATCATACATTTCCATTCAAGACCGTTAGTCTTAAAATATTCTTCCATACCTGCTTTAAATTCATCATAGTTGCCGTCAAGTATTGAAAGTATTGTAGGTCCGGAGCCGCTCAAATATGTTGCGTGCGAACCCAAGTGATATGTTTTTTCAAATATATCCTCCATACCGTCAACGTAACTTTTACGATACTGTTGATGAAGTTTATCCTTAACGCCGATTTCAAGTGCTTTCATATCGCACGTAAGCATAGCCGCCTGAAACATTGACGCATGACCGACATTAAAGACTGCGTCTTTAAAATCAATCTTTGACGGAAGAACTCCTCTTGATTTCTTTGTTGCAACAAAGAAATCCGGAATTATAACCGCGAACTTAATATGACTTTTCAGCTTTGTGCTTTGATTATAGTCTTGTCATCATCCATAAGTGACACGCAGAAACCGCCGAAAAGTGCCGGTCCCACATTGTCGGGATGACCTTCCATCGTTGCCGCAAGATGAATTATTTCCTGATACGAAAGCTGTCTGCCGGAAATAATATTTGCCGCCAACATTCCGCCTATAATACACGCACTGCTGCTGCCCAAACCTCTCGTCATAGGTATCTGACTGTCTTGAGTTATTCTGTAACCCTTTTGCTCATAACCTACATAGTCGAAAAGTTCCGCCATTGCGCGGTAAATCAAATTGCTTGTATCCTGTGGGATAAGGCTTTGAGTATTTTTGTTGATTACTTCAAGTCCCTCGGGAATTTCCTCAATCATCATTCGGTTATACAAACCAACAGC
>ENA-OQES01001172-OQES01001172.1-human-gut-metagenome-genome-assembly--contig:-NODE-1172-length-10120-cov-3.281797_pt1 | contig 10120 bp, 15 predicted proteins | sample MGYA00242798_ERZ504641 | MGnify/ENA primary metagenome ERZ504641 (study PRJEB26092, sample SAMD00036327) | human gut metagenome | host: Homo sapiens | study: EMG produced TPA metagenomics assembly of...
ACCCCTGTGTGCCTTGCCGCCGGGTGCATGGTCTGCGTGACGGCACAGGAAATGATCCCGGAAGCCGTGGAGGCAGACGAACCGGCGGGAGTTATCAGCGTGGGGCAGGGTTTGCCCTGATGATGGCGCTGGATGTTGCCCCTGTAACGCAAAAATGGAGACCGCGCGGTGCGGTCTCCTTTTTTGTCTGTCAGTGTGCTTCGAGTATTTCGGCCTGCAGGGTATCCAACTGCTCAAAGCTGTACAGCCGGTTCAGCGCCTCCACCAGCTCCTTTTTGGAGAGCCGGGCGCAGGCCCAGCGCATTGAGCAGCTGATATTTCCGCTCGGCACTGCCCGGGTGCCGGAAAGCCCCCCAGTTGTACAGGTCGGTGTAGGTGATCTGCCGACCCTCCGGGCGGGCAGGTGCGGCCCCAGCTTCTGCGCCCAGTGCATCCCGCAGGCATTGCAGGACGATGGCATCGTCCACGCCTTCCACGCCCAGCAGGCCTTCCTTGCCGGGCTGTGGCTTCCGCTTTTCCTTGCCATGGATGGCGGGTACATAGGCCTGCACCACGTTTTCTGCCCCCACCAGATTGGTGATGTAGGTGCGGATGCGGAACCCGGCGGCATCGGAATCGGTGAAGAGGATCAGGCCGTTTTTCTTCGCCAGGGTTTTCAGCAGCTGCTGGCGTTTTTTCGTCCTTGTAGATGCCAAAGCCGTCTGTCAGCAGAATCATGGCATCGGTCAGGTGGGAAAGACGGGCGGCATCGTATTTGCCCTCCACCACCAGCACCCGGTCGGTGTGCAGCAGTTCTCGTTCGCTCATCGTCCGCTCCCCGCCAGCGCCAGACGGCAGAGTGCTGCTTCCAGCAGGGTCTGCACATCCACGGGCTGGCTCTTCAAACTTTTATCGAGGTCCAGCAGCACCTGCAGGCAGGTCTCCAGCTGGCCCAGCGTGTAATGTGATGCCGTTTCGGCGGAGCGCTTGAGCCGGTAATCGCTGCCCTTGTAGCCAAAATCCTTGAACACGGCAGCGTAGCTCTTCCGTTTGGAAGCACCCAGCTTGACCCGGTACAGGTCTACATAACTTCCGATCATTGCGCCGGTGATGGCAATGGGCTCCTGCTGTAAGCGCAGCAGGGTCTGCAGCTTTTTGCAGGCACCGGTGGCATTCTTGGCGGTGATCATCCGGATCATCTCAAACACATCCGCTTCCAGGCTCACGGTGCCCATCTCAGCCACCATGGCGGCGGTAACGGTCTGGTAGCCGGAAAGGGCACAGAGCTTGTCTACCTCATTTTCCAGCAGAAAGGGATCCTCGCCGCACCGCTCCAGCAGGGCTGCGGCAGCGCCCTCGGGCAGGGTGGTATCCTGCGCCTTGGCCCGCTCAATGAGCATCATCTTCAGCTCATAGGGCTTGGGTTTGGAGAGCTCTTCGGCAAAGCCCAGCTTCTTGCATTCAGCAATCAGCTTTTGTGCCCGCTTGCCGGTCTTGAGCTTGCTGCGCTCCAGCTCGAACACGCTGCCCAGCACCACCACGGCATTTTCCAGGCTGGCAAGGGTGCTGCACAGTTCCTCCAGATCCTTGTCGCCGTAGGCGGCGGGGTCAAGCTCGGGCAGCACCACCACGCGGCGGGTGCCAAGAAGGAAATGGTGCCCGCTGCCATGATGAGCTGCTCGATCTCGGGCGCGGCACCGTCCAGCACGGTGGTCTCCTCATCTGTGTCAGCGCTCAGTATCCGGACGGCGGCAGACATCGCCTGCCGGACAAGATACCGCTCGCTGGAATAAAAATAGTAGACCGGACAGCCGCGGTCTGCCAGCTGACGCAGATTTGGCTTCCGTTGCCATGGCTGGGGGCCCCCTTTCAGAAAAGAATACCTTATAAGTGTACCCACCGGGGCGGGAAATGTCAATGCAGGAGGCAGAAGCAAAAAACACGACAGATGTCTTTTATCGCTTCCGCAAACGTGATATACTGCAAAAAAAAACGGCCTGCGCCGGAACGGAAAGGGAAGAATACGGATGAAACGAGCCTATTTCAACTGCATCCTGCTGGACGGCACCGAACAGATGGACCTGACTGCCCTGCGCCAGCTGGAGCTGGTGGTTTGCCGCGGCCGTGCCGTGAACAAGCCCGCTCCCAAGCGGAACAAAACGGTGGATGCCCTGCTTGACCCGTATCTGGCATAAATGCTATAATATCCTTAAATTCCGTCCGTGCCAGAGCGGGCGCTGAAAGGATGAAACGCTTACGAAACGCCCCAAGCTTACATTGCAGCTGCAATACAATTCGCCGGTGATCCTGACCATTTTTCTGCTTTCCCTGGGGGCTTTGTTCCTGGGGCAGTGGACAGGCGGCTGGACCACAAAGCACCTGTTCTGCGTCTATCGCGGTTCTCTGAAAGAGCCCACTGTTTTACATCCGGCTCTTCGGCCATGTGCTGGGCCATGCCAGCTGGGATCATTTCCTGAACAATATGCTCCTGCTGCTGGTCATCGGCCCGCCGATGGAAGCAAAAATATGGCAGCGGGCCCCCTGCTCAAGGGTATCCTGCTCACGGCGCTCATCTCGGGTGTTCTGCAGTGTGTGCTCTTCCCCCATACCGCCCTGCTGGGGGGCTTCGGGCATCGTGTTCATGCTCATCATGCTGGCATCGCTGTCGGGCTTCTCCGGCGGCATCCCGGTGACCATGCTGCTGGTGGCGGCACTGTATCTGGGCCAGCAGGTGTATGATATCATCTTTGCGCACGATAATGTGGCGAACTTCATGCACATCGTGGGCGGTGTGTGCGGCACAGCCTTTGGGTATGTGTATGCCATGCTGACCCCGGAAACGCAGGAGACCGGCTGCCAGTAAAAAAGCGAGCGATGATCAACAAACGACCCCGGAAAGCTTGACTGCAGCTTTCCGGGGTCGTTTTATGGATTATAATTCGTTCAGGACCCGCCGCGCGGCGCGGATGGTCTCCTCGCTGGTCTGCCAGACCTCAAACTCGGAGAAGCCGGGCAGGCCCATGGGAACACCTTCCCGCCGGAAGATCATCCGGCTGTCCAGCACCTGCTTGCCGGACATGTGGAAGGCGTGCGCGCCTGTCTCGGCTGCCAGAGCCGGAAGATTGGCCGGGGTCACGCCCGCACCCACCAGGATCTCAAGATCAGGCCCGGCGGCTTCCACCAGCCGATGGAGCAGGGAAGCGCCTGCCGGGGCGCTGGCGGCCTGCCCGCTGGTCAGGATGGTGCCAAGGTTCAGCGCTTTGGCCGCTTCCAGCGCCACAAAGGGATCTTTGCAGACATCAAAGGCACGATGCAGGGTGCAGACGACCGGACGGCCAGCGGCCTTTGCCGCGGCCCGGGCGGCCGCGTAGATGGGGCCGCAGTGCGTCCACGTCCAGCTCCCCCTCCGGGGTCAGCACACCGGTCACAATGCCGTCCGCACCCGCCTGCACCAGCGCGGCAGCGGTCTCAGCCATCTGGGCAAGCTCATAGCGGTCGTAGCAGAAATCACCGAACCGGGGCCGCAGCAGGGCACGCACCGGCAGGCCGGTCTCGGCCTTGACCTGCCGCACCAGCGCAAGGCTGGGCGTGGTGCCGCCGATGATCAGGTCGGCGCACAGCTCCAGCCGGTCGGCCCCGCCCCGCTTTGCCGCAAGGGCGCTTGCGACACTGTCTACACAAACTTCCAATGTGTAAGTCATAAATACCTCCAAGGCCCGTCAGCATCTCTACTGACGGGCCTTTCGTTGCCTTGATAAACTTAAACCATTCTGCCAAGGGCTCCCCTACTAGGGGAGCTGGCACGCGAAGCGTGACTGAGAGGTTTAATCCATTACTTTACACTTTCGAGGAACCGCACGAAACCGGCGCGGCCGGCTTCATCCAGCTTGTAGACACCGGCATCTGCCAGCACCTGGGCAAACACCTGGCCTACCTCATCCTGCAGGATCAGGTGGACGCTGTCGCTGTTCAGCTCAGGATGGCGGGCCAGGATCTCCTGTGCCCATGCGGCGTGCTTCTGCAGGGCTTCGGGGTACTGCTCGGCAGGCACCCGGGCCACCAGCATATCTGCCAGATCGAACAGCTCCTGCTTCAGGCGGCTGGGAAGGACTGCCAGACCCATGACCTCGATCAGGCCGATGTTCTCCTTCTTGATGTGGTGGAGCTTTGCGTGGGGATGGTAGACCCCCAGCGGGTGCTCCGGGGTGGTGATGTTGTTGCGCAGGACCAGATCCAGCTGATATCTGCCATCCCGCACCCGGGCAATGGGGGTGATGGTGTTGTGGGGCTCGCCGTCCGTCTCGGCAAAGATGAAGCTTGCCTCGTCGGTATAGCCGCGCCATGCGGTCAGGATCTTGTCAGCCAGCTCCACCAGACGCTCGTCATCCGCACAGGTCAGGCGGATGCAGCTCATGGGCCAGTGGACGATGCCGGCTTCCACATCCTCAAAGCCCGGGGAATACCCAGCTCTTCTCGATGGGGGCCTTGGCCATGGCGAACTCGTAGTGGCCGCCCTGGAAGTGGTCGTGGCTCAGGATGCTGCCGCCCACAATGGGCAGGTCTGCATTGCTGCCCACGAAATAGTGGGGGAACAGGCCCACGAAGTCCAGCAGCTTGCGGAAGGTGGCCCGCTCGATCTTCATGGGGGTGTGCTGGCTGTTGAACACGATGCAGTGCTCGTTGTAGTAGACATAGGGGCTGTACTGCAGATTCCATGCGCTGCCGTTGATGGTCAGCGGGATGATGCGGTGGTTCTCGCGGGCGGGATGGTTCATCCGGCCTGCATAGCCCTCGTTCTCCACGCAGAGCTGGCACTTGGGGTAGGCGCTCTGGGGGGCAAGCTTTGCGGCGGCAATGGCCTTGGGGTCCTTTTCGGGCTTCGAGAGGTTGATGGTGATATCCAGATCGCCGTAGGGGGTCTTGGTGACCCACTTCACGTCCCGCTTGATGCGGTAGCGGCGGATGTAATCGGTGTCCTGGCTGAATTCATAGAACCAGTCAGTGGCGGCCTGGGGACCCTCGCTTTCGTACCGCTCCTCAAAGTTGGCGCGGACAATAGAGGGGCGCGGGGTCAGCACACCCATCAGCTTGGTGTCAAACAGGTCGCGGGCGGTGGAATTGTCCTCGCACACGCCCCGGGCCACGGCATCGTCCACCAGCGTTTTCAGGATGCTCTCGAGGTCGGTGTAGCAGATATCCCCCTCGGGCTCGGCAAAGCTGTCCAGCTGCATGGTCATCAGCAGCTGATTGCGGATGTAGATCTCGTCATCGGGCAGGATGAGCCCGGTGTCCAGCCCATAGTTGACGAGCTGTTGAATGGCAGTAGAGATCACAGCACGGCACCTCCTTCCGGACGGATGGAGAGGATGTGGCACTTGCCTGCGCCCAGAATGGCCTCCATCTCAGCCTTGAAGGCATCCAGCTTCTCCAGCGGCACAAAGGCCTGCACGGTGCCGGCAAAGCCGCCGCCGTGAACGCGGACAGCGCCCGCGCCGTTCAGGAAATGCTTTGCGGCGGCAATGGTCACAGCCACTTCCTGATGCTCCTTGTACCCGGCGGGGATGACGTTCTGCAGGTATTCCCAGCTGCTGGTGCCGGATTCGTTGACCAGCTGCAGGAAGGTCTCAAAATCACCGGCGCGCAGGGCGTTTACCTGCCGGGCAACGCGCTGGTTGTCGGCGTAGATGTGGAAAGCCCGGAGCACAGCCCGGTCGCCGCACTGTTTGCGGCATGCGGGCAGATTTGCAATAAAGGTCTCAAAGGGCACATCCCGCAGGACTTCGCCGCCGCAGACAGCGGCCACGGCGCGGCACTCGTTGGGAATGGCGGCGTACTCATCGGTCAGGTCGGCGTGGTCTGCACCGGAATCCAGGATGCAGAGGGCAAGGCCTGCCTGAGAGAAATCCACCTGCACTGGCTCCACATCGGGGTGGACAGGATCGGCAAAGTCGATGGTGATAATGTTGCCCACGCTGGAGGCCATCTGATCCATCAGGCCGCAGGGCTTGCCAAAGTAGACGTTCTCTGCCCACTGGCCGATCTGTGCAATGGCAATGGGGGAGACCTTTTCGGCCATGAAGCGGTCGTTCAGGATGACACCGATCAGCACCTCAAAGGCGGCAGAGGACGAAACGCCGCTGCCCTTGGGCACATTGGAGGAGATGTACACGTCCAGGCCGGAGAGGGCAGCGCCACGCTCCTTGAAGGCCTCGCACTCGCCCCGCAGCAGGGCCATGGTGGTGTTCTCTTCCTCCTTGCGGGCAGCAAGGTCGCCAAGGTCGATGACACACAGGTCATAGCCCTCGCTCTGCACACGCAGCTGGTTCAGGCCGTTGGGGGCAGCGGCAGCGATCATGTCAATGTTCACGCTGCCGGCCAGCACCCGGCCATGCTGGTGGTCGGTGTGGTTGCCGCCGATCTCGGTGCGGCCCGGGGCGCTGTACAGTCCGGCCTCGGTGTGGGCACCAAAGGTAGCTTCCAGCCCGTCCAGCACTGCCGCATAGCGTGCGGCGTGGGCAGTGGTCTGCTCCGGCGAACAGCAGTAGAGGGAGGCCAGCCGGGCGGTATGGGTGCCGCCCGCCAGCTCCTGCTTCCAGACAGAAATAGGCTTCATCATGGCGCGTTCCTCCTTGTATAGGTGAATGATTCTTCAAAGGGCCAGGGCCCGTTCTTCTGATTCTATAATATCGGTTCTGTCGAGAAAAGACCATGTATTATTGTTGCATCTGGATGAAAGGTCAACGCAGTTCCGGCGGTCAGCTCCGGGGCGCGAAATCGCCGCCGGTGAGCCCGTCGAGGTTCAGCATCCCTTCCAGCGCGGCAATGTCGGTGGAAACATCCAGCGCATCGGAGGCAAACAGCTTGTCCAGCTGGTTTTCAAAGGCGGTGATGAGCAGATCCATGCTCCGCTCAATGCTCTGCTTTGCCTCAGTGATGTTGGTGCCCTGCACATCCTGTGCCGAGAGCTGGGCGTAGGTATTCAGCAGCTTCAGCGCGGTTGGCAGGTAGTAATCCATAAATTTCTGCAGCTGGGCTTTTTTGTCCGGGTCTTTTTTTCGCCAGTGCGAAGATGCGGGCGCTGACATCCTCCAGCCGGGAGATCTTGGCCGTCATCACCGGGTCGGGGATGGCATCGTTGGCCTGCCGGAGCTGGCGCTGCAGGGCGGCATACTGATCCTCGGGAGCCGGTGCGGGTGCGGGCTCGGCGGGTCTGGGCGGCTGGGGCGCAGCGCCCCGCACCACCAGCGTGCCGGTGCGGTTGTCGATATAGGCATCGGCCCCGAAATAGCCGTGGTCGATGGCGCGCTCCACGGCGGCGCGGCCCCTGTCGGCATCAATGCCCGCGGCCGCAAAGAGTTCATCCAGCGGGATGTTGTCCCGGGTCCCAACGATCTTATCCAGCTGGCGCTCCAGCTTGCGGGCCTGCTTCATCCGCAGGCCCATGGCCAGCGCAGCGCCGCCGCCAATGGTCTGGGCCAGCGCGGTCAGAAACTCGCCCCAGTCGAACCAGTAGCCCCACATGTCAATGATATCGGCAAGGCCTGCAAGGCCCACCACCAGAAAGATGCCGCCGAACACCGTGCAGAGGCTGGTCAGGGTCTTGTGCCGCTTTTTGGCGTTCTGCTGCTCAGCAGTGGGGGACATCGTGGCCGTAGACCGGCTCAGTGTCCCGGGCCGGCTGACCGGCACCGGTGTCCTGGGGGCGGAAATCGCTGGAATATTCCGCGTTCTCCTGCTCCTTTTTCTCGGCATCCCGGTCGATGGCACGCAGGATGAAGAACAGGATGCCCAGCCAGGGCGACATGGCGAATAACACCAGTAACGCGATGGTTGGGATGTGGGCAAGAAAACTGTTTGCTGCGTCTGGGCTCCATGGGGACAGAATCCTCCTAAAATTAAAAAAGGCCGTGTTCCACTTTGATTATAGCGGAGCACGGCCCTTTTTCGTTAAGGGGGCTAATTTGATTTGTGGGAAAGGGAATTACTTCATCAGGCTGCAAACGGCCTCGGCGTAAGCGGCGGGGTCATCCACGGGCAGGCCCTCGATCAGCTGTGCCTGTGCATAGAGCAGGCTGCTGTATTTCTTGACCTTGTCGGTATCACCGGCCTCCTGTGCGGCCTTCAGCACGGCGAACACGGGGTGGTTGATGTTCAGTTCCAGCACCTTGTCGCTCTTCACGCCCTCGCTGCCGGGCTGCTTGGAGAGCACCTTCTCCATCTCGATGGACAGGGGGCCGTCGGCGCTCAGGCAGACAGGGGCTGATCCTTCAGGCGGGTGGAGACCTTGACCTCCTTGACCTTGCCGTCCAGAGCGTCCTTCATGGCATCAAACAGAGGCTTGTTCTCGGCGGTGGCATCCTCAGCGGCCTTTTTCTCGTCCTCGGTCTCAAGGCCCAGATCGCCGCTGTTGACGTTCTTGAACTCCACGGTGCCGTCCTTGCCCTCGGCATCCTTGCGGGGGTAGCTGCGCATGATCTGCAGGCAGAACTCATCCACGTCCTCGGTCAGCAGCAGGACATCATAGCCCTTGTCCAGAACCAGCTCGGCGGCGGGGAGCTTGGCCAGACGGTCAGTGGAGTCACCGGCGGCAAAGTAGATGAACTTCTGCTCGGCAGGCATCTTGTCCACATACTCCTGCAGGGTAACCATCTTCTGCTCCTTGGCAGACCAGAACAGCAGCAGGTCGCGCAGCAGCTCAGCGTGCATCCCGTAATCAGAGTAAGCGCCGAACTTGATCTGGCGGCCGAACTCCTTCCAGAATGCCTCGTACTTTTCGCGGTCGTTGACCAGCATGGAGTGCAGCTCGTTCTTGATCTTCTTTTCCAGTGCATTGTGGATCAGCTTGAGCTGGTTGTCCTTCTGCAGCATCTCACGGCTGATGTTCAGGCTCAGATCCTGGCTGTCCACAATGCCCTTGACGAAGCTGAAGTAATCGGGCAGCAGGTCTGCGCATTTTTCCATGATGAGCACGCCGGATGCGTACAGGGCCAGACCCTTCTCATACTCCTTGGTGTAGAAATCATAGGGGCGGTGGCTGGGCACGAACAGCAGGGCGTTGTAGTTGGCGGTGCCCTCGGTACGGCTCACGATGACGCGGGCGGGGTCAGAGTAATCGTTGAACTTATCCTTGTAGAAGCTGGCGTATTCCTCATCGGTGACCTCGCGCTTCTGCTTCTTCCAGATGGGTACCATGCTGTTCAGGGTCTCAAGCTCGGTGTAGGTCTCCCACTCCGGCTTGTAGTCCTCGGGCTTGGGATCGGGTTCGGGCTTCTGGCGGCTCTTCTCCCGCTCCATCTGGATGGGATAGCGCACATAGTCGCTGTACTTTTTGACGATGGCCACGATGCCGTATTCATCGAGGAAGTTCTCGTAATTGTCGGTATCGGTGCTGTCCTTGATGTGCAGGATGATGTCGGTACCGGCGGTTTCTTTCTCGGCGGGGGTCAGCTCGTAGCCGTCAGCACCGCTGGACTCCCACTGCCAGGCTTCGTCCGCACCGTATGCCTTGGAGATGACGGTGACCTTGTCGGCGACCATGAAGGCGGAGTAGAAGCCCACGCCGAACTGACCAATGATGTCGATGTTCTCGTCCTTGTTGTCCTTCTTAAAGTCCAGAGAACCGGAGTGGGCGATGGTGCCCAGGTTCTGCTCCAGTTCTTCTTTGGTCATGCCGATGCCGTTATCGGAGACAGTCAGCAGGCGATTGTCCTTGTCGCGGGTGAGCAGGATGCGGAAATCGCCCTTGTTCATGCCCACGGAGGGATCGGTCAGGCTCTTATAATAAAGTTTGTCGATGGCATCCGAAGCGTTGGAGATCAGCTCACGGAGGAAGATCTCCTTGTTGGTGTAGATGGAGTTGATCATCATGTCCATCAGTTTTTTAGCTTTCAGCCTGAAATTCTTTCTTCGCCATAATACAAAACCTCTTTTATCGCATATTTGGTGCGCTACATCCGGCAAACCGCCGGAACGCTTAGCACTCATAACTTCTGAGTGCTAATATACAACGACTTGCAGGGAAAATCAAGACTTTTCATAAAAATTAAAAAAGTAAAGGATCTGCCGCGCGGTGTACCAAATGCCGCTCCGGGCGCGGTTCTTAATATGGAAGGCGAAAATTTCCTGAAAAATTTTCCCACTT
>ENA-OQES01001174-OQES01001174.1-human-gut-metagenome-genome-assembly--contig:-NODE-1174-length-10109-cov-2.494690_pt1 | contig 10109 bp, 14 predicted proteins | sample MGYA00242798_ERZ504641 | MGnify/ENA primary metagenome ERZ504641 (study PRJEB26092, sample SAMD00036327) | human gut metagenome | host: Homo sapiens | study: EMG produced TPA metagenomics assembly of...
GGCTTAGAGATTCTGCGCATTCCCAACGCCAAATCGACTCTGATTTTGGGCAGGTATGCGCCTACATCGATACCATCCTTCAATGCCGTTCCGAGCGATCGTCCAGCATCTGCTGCCCGAGACAGCAGGGCGAAGAATCAAAAGAGCCGCAGGCGAATACGCAGGAGTTGCCCGGCCTGCCAATGGCTCCCCTCTGGGGGAGCTGGCACAGCGCAGCTGTGACTGAGAGGGCTATTGCCTATTACAAGCAATGAAACCAAGAACAGGTGGTATAAAATCATGAGAGAGATCCAGACCGCAGAAAACAAGACCCTCAAGCTGACCAATGTGGTCAGCCGCCGCATCCAGCCCGAAGAGTTCAACAATATGCAGATCGTGCTGACCCAGATGCACAACTTTATCAAGAGCAACGGCGCACAGCCCCTCGGGCCCCCTCGTGCAGTGCATCAAGCTGCCCTCCGGCCCCAACCCTCAGCCCGAAGTTTATATGATGCAGCAGGCCACCCAGCTCATTCCCCCGCATGGAGGCCGGCTACTCCATGGACGCTGTGCTCCGCGTGCGCAACTGCCTGTACGCCCACTACGTCGGCCCCATGAGCCAGAGCGGCCTCGCCTCCCAGAAGCTGAACATCATGGCGTTTGAGCACGAGCTCGAGCTGACCGGCACTGTCTACACCATCTTTGTCAATCAGGATGATGACGAGGCGTGTGGATACCTTTATGGAGACGAAGTAATATGACGACGACCATCCGCGACATCAACGAGCTGCAGGACCGCCGCATCATGATGGGAAAAAGCTGCCGCCTTTCGGCTACGCGCTCATTCTCCTGACGGCTGCCCTCATCCTCTTCCTCGTGGTGTGGAGCACCAAAAACTACCGCACCTACGTCAGCCAGTCCAGCGGCTCGGTGCAGGCCGCCAACAAGACCTACATCATGTCCAGCTACTCCGGCTCCATCACCGAGCTGAACATCGCCGAGGGTTCCTACGTCAACGAGGGCGACCTCATCGCTCACATCAAGAGCACCGACCTCGACATGCAGCAGGACAGCATCCAGAGCCAGCTGGACATCTACAAAAAAGCAGAAGAGCCAGTACGAAAAGCTGCTCAAGTCCATTCAGGACGACAAGAACTACTTCAGCGAGACGGACATCGACGACCAGCCCTACTACTACCAGTACGAGACCTACAAGAGCCAGGTTGCCCAGAAGGCCTTCGACGCCTCGCCCTATCAGGCCGCGGGCTACTCCGACGAGCAGATCAAGGCCCTGATGGAGCAGAACCAGAGCGAGGTGGAGGCCCTGTATTACTCCACCCTGCAGTCCATCTCCGCCAGTCTGACCAGTGTGCAGAGCAACATCGACAATCTGCAGAGCCAGATGGACTCCCTGAGCACCGGCGCCAACGACTACTACATCTATGCCCCCACCTCCGGCGTCATCCACATGGACACGCCCTATAAGGTGGGCATGGTGCTCAGCGCCGGCACCCCGCTGGCCACTGTCGCCAGCGAGAACAGCGACCTCGAGGTAGTGGCTTACGTCACCCTCAGCGACCGGCCGCTGCTCCATGTGGGCGACCCCTGCAAGATCGCCATCACCGGCCTGTCGGAGTATTCCTACGGCACCCTGACCGGCACCGTGACCTCCATCGACAGCGATGTGACCGCCAGCTCCTCCGGCTCCTACTACAAGATGACCATCACCCCGGACAGCACCTACGTCATCAGCAACAGCGGCGACAAGGTCGATCTGTCCAACGGTATGAGCGTCACCGCCCGCGTGGAGTACGACAAGCTGACCTATTTCGAATACGCGATGGAAGCTCTGGGCGTCCTGTTCCGCTAAGCGCTCACATCAACGCCCAAAGAGGTACGAAAGAATGAAACTGAACCTGGAAAATGCTGGCCGTGAGCGCCGCTCTGCTGGGCCTGCTGGCCGCCGGCGCTGCGCTTCCGGCCTCTGCAGCCGGTCCCCTGAACGCGGCCGCTGCCCTCTCTCTGCCCTGGTCCCCTGCGGCTGTGGAGAGCGTCGAGACCGGCACTTACGCCTCCACCATGACGGTGGGGACGCAGCAGCAGCTCTCGCCGGTCATTCTGCCCGCCAAGGCCGCACGCAAAGCCACGGTAACTTTTCTGTCCAACGACAGCACCATCGTGAACGTGACGTCTGAGGGCGTGGCGCAGGCGGTGGGCGTCGGCACGGCGCAGGTCATCGCCAGCGCAGACGGCGTGAGCTGCGTCTACACCATCACCACCGAGCTGGACGAATCCATGATCGTCAAGGAGATGGACATCACGCTGGCCTCCGGCACCATCGCTGTCGGCGAGACCACTTCCCTGTCGCTGGGCGTGCTGCCTTCCAGCGCGTCGAATTACGCCAACGTGAGCCTCAGCTCCTCCGATCCCGCTGTGGCTACCGTCAACAACTTCGGCAAAGTGACCGGTGTCGCCCCCGGCACCGCCACCATCACCGCCACCTGCGGCGATGTGAGCGCATCGGCCACGGTCAAGGTCGTCAACAGCGGCGCAGACCGTCAGTCCATCGACCTGAACACGAGCTATGTCGTCCTCAAGCCGGGCGCCAGCCGCACCATCACCGGCAAAGTGACCCCCTCTTCCGCCCCCCAGTCCCTCACCTTCAAGTCCAATGACACCAAGGTGGCCACTGTGAGCGCCAAGGGCGTCATCACTGCCGTGGGTACGGGCGCGACCTCTGTGGTCGTCTCCAACGGCACGGCGTCCGCCTCGGTGACGGTCATCGTCAACCGGAATGCTTCCAGCTCCGGCAACGGCGGCGGCAGCACCGACGACAGCAACGGTGAGGTCGTCACCGACCCCGTCGTGGAGGCCATCGAGGCCGACGGCACCGACGAAGTGACCTTCGCACAGCGGGAGCTCCCCACCATCACCGGCGAGATGCTGAATGCCCTCCGTCTGAACGGCAAGACCCTCGTGGTCGAGGCCGATAACTACACCATCCGCATCGCGGGCCGCGATGTAAAGAACACCTCCGCGCAGGTGAGCACAGCCCTGAGCTTTGCCCCCTCTGAGTATGGTGTCACCTTCACCCTCAACGGCGGCGAGGCTCTGCCGGGCGTCGTTCAGGTCGAGATGACCGGCGACAACGCCGTCTACACCCGCGTCTACCTGCACAATGCCCTCAAGGGCAAGTGGCAGTTCCTCAACAGCTACAAGGACCATGTCCTCGAGGCGGACACGGCGGGCGAATACCTGCTGACCACCCAGAATCTCCGCTTCGTCCATGTGGACATGACCTTCTTCATCGCGGGCCTTGTGGTCATCGTGGGTATCATCATCGCCTACATCGTCATCAAGAAACGCTATTGGTTCTGGTAATAGCCCTCTCAGTCACGCCGCAGGCGTGACAGCTCCCCCAAAGGGGGCAGCCTCTGGCGTATCGGTCTGGTTTGCACTGGACGAGGAAAGTTTTGAATTTTATTATAAACAGTAGTGCCCTGCTACAGAGGCAAACAACAGCTTGACAAGGGGATATTGTCCCGAAGCTGCTGCCCTCTGTAGCAGGGCACTATTTTTTTGGTGGTTATTGAAAACTTTCAGCAGACCAGGCGAAAGTGACCCGGCTTGCCAAGGGCTGCCCCCCTCTGGGGGGAGCTGTCGCGTCAGCGGCTGAGAGGGCTATTTACTCCACCGTCACGCTCTTGGCCAGATTGCGGGGCTTATCGACGTCACAGCCGCGCAGGACGGCCATATAGTAGGCGAACAGCTGCAGCGGCACGATGAGCTGCAGGGGCATCAGCAGCTCGTCGTAGTCGTCCAGACGCACCACATAGTCCGCCACGCCCTCCGGGACGACAACGTCCTTCGTCGTGAAGAGGATGACCCGCGCACCGCGGCTCTTGGTCTCCTTGGCGTTGGAGATGGTCTTCTCGTACACCTGCTTCTGGGTGGCCAGCGCGATGACCGGCACACCGTCGGTGATGAGGCTGATGGTGCCGTGCTTGAGCTCACCGGCAGCGTAGGCGTCCGAGTGGACGTAGCTGATCTCCTTGAGCTTCAGGCTGCCTTCCAGCGAGAGGGCGAGTCGAAGCCGCGCCCGATGAAAGAAAGCAGCTCTGGGTGTTGACGAAAGCGGCTGGCGAGGTACTTTATCTGCTCACAGTCGGCCAGACCGGGGGCTGGATGACCTCACCGGGCACGGAGCAGCTCGGCGGTCAGGCGGCGGGTCTCTGCCTCACTCAGACGGCCTCTGGCGTAGGCCAGACGGAACGCGAAGAGGTAGAGGGTGCAGAGCTGCACCATATAGGCTTTGGTGGACGCCACGGCGATCTCCGGGCCGGCGTAGGTGTAGAGGACGTAGTCCGCTGCGCGGGCGATGGAGCTGCCCACCACATTGACGACAGCCAGCACCGGCACGCCCCGGCTCTTGGCGAGGCGGAGGGCGGCCAGCGTGTCGCTGGTCTCGCCCGACTGGCTGATGATGATGACGAGGTCGTCGGGGTCGAGGATGGGGTCACGATAGCGGAACTCGCTGGCGATGTCCACCTCGGCAGGGACACGGGCCAGCCGCTCGATGACAGTCTTGCCCACCATACCGGCGTGCATGGCCGTGCCGCAGGCCACAAGGTGGATGTTCTTGATGCTGCGCAGCTTCTCGTCGCTCAGCTCTGGGATGCGGAGGTCGGGCATACCGTCCTCCACGCGGGGGCTGACGGTGGCCGTGATGGCGGCAGGCTGCTCATGGATCTCTTTCAGCATGAAGTGGGGGTAGCCGCCCTTCTCAGCGGCTTCTTCGTCCCAGTCGGCGGTCAGCACTTCCCGCTCCACCGGCTTGCCGAAGGCGTCGTAGAACCGGATGCCGTCGGCCTTGACCACCGCCATGTCGCCCTCCTCGAGGACGCTGTAGCGGCGGGTGTACTTGAGCAGGGCCGGAATATCGGAGGCCACGAAGTTCTCGCCCTCGCCCCAGCCCACGATGAGGGGGCTCTCCTTCTTGACGGCGTAGATGGTGTCCGGCTCTTCCCGGAACAGCACACCCAGTGCATAGCTGCCCCGCACCATCGCCAGCGCCTCCCGCAGGGCTGCCAGAGGGCTCTGCTTGGGCTGGGCGCAGCAGAAGTAGTCGATGAGCTTGACCAGCACCTCGGTGTCCGTCTCGCTCTCAAAGGTGACGCCCTTGGCCATCAGATCAGCCTTCAAAGGGCCGTAGTTCTCGATGATGCCGTTGTGGACGATGCTCACGCGGGGGGTGAGTGGGGATGGCTGTTGATGTCGCTGGGCTCGCCGTGGGTGGCCCAGCGGGTGTGTCCGATGCCGCAGAAGCTCTCGGGCAGGTTTTCTGCCTCCAGCTTGCGGCGGAGCACTTCCAGCCGCCCCTTGCTCTTGACGACGTGGATGCCGCCTTCCAGCGCCAGCGCGACGCCGGCGGAGTCATAGCCGCGGTATTCCAGCTTTTCCAGACCGTTCAGCAGCACTTCCTGGGCGCTGCGCTTACCCGAATAACCTACGATGCCACACATACAAAACACCTCCATGCCGACAGCCCGGCGCGGACGCACACGGCAGCTGTCAGCCTCTTACGATCAGTCTATGTTCTTGTATGGCTTTCTTTGAAAGGGTTCTGTTGCGGTATTGCTGCCGTTTTTTGCCCTTCTCTGCGGCTGGTATAAGCCCCGGGAGCTTTTGCTCCCGTTTCAACCGGAGGAACACCCGCCGAAACTTTCGATGATCCCTCTCCTCGTCACCCTCACGGCTGTCACCCGCGTGGCCCGGCGCTTTTTCGTCAACTGAAGTGGTCTATCCCCTCTTTCTGCTCTTTCCGCTGCCTTCCTGAAACCAAAAACAGCTCCTTTCGGAGCTGTCAGAAGCCGACGGAAAAGGTCAGCGGTATTGTATCACAAAGTCCCACATCCGTCAATGGACGCCCAGCATTTTGTGGAGCCTCGGCTGCCAGACCACTTTATAGAGCATCAGCATATTGTGGAGCGCCCGGTCATAGAGCAGGAAGGCTGCATTGCCCATGGCCAGCGTCACCAGCGAGACGGCCAGCGCCGTAGTGCGCAGCTCTTCGGCGATGCTGCCCGCCGGGACCAGCAGCAGCACCAGCCCGTACATCGCCAGGATCCCGCCGTTGCAGAGCAGCAGCTTGCAGACAGCCCGCAGCAGGGCCGGGCGTATCCGCTCGAAATAAGGCTTTGCCAACGGATAGTACCCCAGCAGGAACACAAAGGTGAGGGCCACTTCCTTGTCCGGCACGAAGAGCAGACTCAACAGGCTCACCGCGCCATAGGCCGTCAGAGCCATGGTCTTCCCGCACTCCACGCAGACTGTGGCGATGAGGAAGCTGGCCACCGCCGGAGCAATGAACATCGCAATGGGAAACACAGCCCCCAGCAGCATCAGGGCCACGCTGAGCGCTGCGGCCATGCCGCAGTAGGCCATGGCCCAGCTTTTACTTTTGCGTCCCTTCATGGCAGCTCCCATTGTACCGGCTGGCTCTCAGCGTCCAGCGGCTCGATGGCGTGGCGGAGGCCCAGGATCATGATGTTGTCCAGCAGGGTGCGGTTCAGCTTGACGTCCAGCATCCCGTAGGCGCGGACGAGGTCGTTGACCGCAGCGAGGGCCTGCCGCCGGGCGTTTTCCCGGGCGGCGTTCCTGTCGTTGATGCCGTTGAGGAGGAAGACGTTGTAGCGGCCCTTATCTTTGTCCCGGGAAAAGCTCTCCGCTTTGTCCAGCAGATAAGCGGCCCGGCCGATGCAGCTGCCGATGTAGTGCATACTTTTGCGCTGATTGGGGCTCGTCGGTGGCCAGCACCGAGTAGAGCGCACCGTAGAGGTTGCCCTTCGGCTCTGCGGCCAGCAGATAGTTCTTGGCGTTCAGGGTCATCTGGACGTTGGCCTGGTCCCGCTCCTGCACGAAGATGCGCTCCAGTGCCGGGTTCTCGGCGGCAGCCTTCCGGTAGGCTTGCCGCAGCAGGACGGTGTCCACCACCCGCCGTACCTTTTTATAGAAGGGCAGGTCGGCCCACTGGGCATCCTGGATGCGGTGCCAGCTCAGCAGGACTTCCACCTGTGCAGCCAGCCGGATGCCCTGGGTCTGACACATCATCTGCCGCCAGACCAGCGTACCCGGCTCCCGCATCCGCTTACAGGTGGCCGGACGGCCCGCCAGACTGTCGGCCAGCACTGCGAACAGGACGCCGTTGTAGCGCAGACCATAGCAGGAATACAGCCCATAGGTGGTGTAGAGCTGGCGGCGGACGCCGCGCTGATACCACTGATAGGTGTTGTAATCCCGGATGGTCAGCTCCGGCAGATAGGGCCGCATACGTCCCTTCATTCTGTTCATTCCTTTTCGCGGGCCGCGCCGGGCGCAGCCTTTCTTGCAGGGGAAGACCGCTTCCCCACAGCTATAGACTAGTATAATCTACTTTTTCGTCAGCGTTCAACCGTTCCTTTTGTAAAATTTAATTAGAAAAGACCGCACTGGAATCGATTTCAGTGCGGCCTTCTGGTTCATCTTATTTCTTTTCGAAACGGCCCGTGTGGCCGGGCTGGGTGCGCTTGCCGTCAAAGCCGCTCTTGGGCATGGGCTTTGCGGGGCGGTTCTCGAACTTGGGGGCGTTGTAGTACATATACAGCTGGCAGGGGATCATACCGTTGTACATCTTGCGGCGCTTGTTGGCCCGCTTGCCGTAGTGGTGTTCAAAAATCCATATCGGCAGTGATGGCGTAGACACCGGCGCAGGGGTGGGCCTCCATCTGCTGGCCAAGAGTACGGGCCAGCTTGGCGGCACCCTCGATGGTGCTCATGCGCTCGCCGTACGGGGGGTTGGTCAGGACGATGGCCTCGCTTTTGGCGGCGAAATCGGCCACGTCGGCCACCTCGAAGTGGCAGCGCTTCTCCACGCCGGCCAGCTTGGCGTTGGCGTTGGCCAGAGCCACGGCGGCGGGGTCGATGTCGTAGCCGAAGGCCTCAAAGCCCACGTCCAGCTTGGAGTCGGCCAGAGCCTTCTGGCGCTGCTCGGCCCAGATGGCGGCAGGCACGAAGCTGTAGCGCTCGGCGGCAAAGCGGCGCTTGAGGCCGGGGGCGATGTTCATGGCCTTCTGAGCGGCCTCGATGAGGAGGGTGCCGCTGCCGCAGAAGGGGTCTTCCACGAGGCTGTCGCGGCGGACGCGGCCCAGGTCGGCGATGGTAGCGGCCAGCGTCTCACGGATGGGGGCCTCCATGGAGTTGCGGCGGTAGCCGCGCTTGTGCAGGCCGTCGCCGGTGGTGTCCAGCATGATCTCGCAGACGTTCTTGCGGAGCATGAAGCGGATCTTATACTCCGCGCCGGTCTCGGGCAGGCTGGTGGTACGGTGGCCCTGCATCAGGCGCTTGACCACGGCCTTCTTGATGATGCTCTGGCAGGCCGGCACGCTGGACAGCTGGCTGTTCAGCGAAGAGCCGGTGACCGGGAAAGCCGCGTCGGCGGGCAGCAGCTCTTCCCAGTGGATGGAGTAGACGCCGTCGAACAGCTCGTCGAAGGTGGTGGCCGTGTAGGTGTTCAGGAGCAGCATCACGCGCTCCACGGTGCGGAGGTTGAGGTTGGCGGCGGCGATCATATCCGCGCCGCCCCTGAAGGTCAGACGGCCGTCGCTACGACCCGGATGTCCTCGGCGCCGATGCGGCGCAGCTCAAAGTTGGCCGTGGACTCGCACCCGAAAAAAGGCAGGGGGCGATGAGTTCAAATTTTGCAGGCATTCTGGTTTCCTTTCCTGTCGGGTGCGGCGTGCCGCACCAAAAAAAGCAGGCCCGCCCCGCTGGGGGCAGGCCCAAAGCTTCTTCGTCTTGTGCGGACGGCTCAGCGGCTGCCGCGGCGTCCCCGGGGTGCGTAGCCGCCGCCCCGGCGGTTGTTGGTCTCGTGGTCGAGGTCGGCCATCTTCTCTTCGCTCTGGCTCTTGAAGCGGCTCATCATGTCCTCAAAGCTCAGGTTGTCGCTCTTGGCCGGGGCCTTGGGCTGCCAGACGCGGGGGCGCTGCGTCCCGTGCCGGGCCTCGTCCGCCCTGGGGACGGCCGCCCTGACCGTTGCGGCGGAAGCCGCCTTCCCGCGGGCCGTTGTTGTTGGGGCGGGGGCCGCGGCCTTCACGCGGAGCGCGGGGTGCCGGCGGCAGCAGCCGCTTGATGGACAGCGCGACCTTGCCGTCCGGTGCCACGTTGATGACCTGCACCTTCACGGTGTCGCCGTCATGCAGCACGGCTGCAATGTCCTGCACATACTCGTTGGACACCTCAGAAATGTGGACCATGCCCACGCGGCCCTCCGGCAGCGCAACGAATGCGCCAAACGGTTTTACGCCGGTGACACGGCCTTCAAAAATATTCCCTACCTCAATCGCCAAAACTCAATACTCCTTGTTGACTAATGTGTTTCCGTCCCGGCCGCAAGCCGCCCGGGGCGCGGCATCAGTTGCCCGTCACATCCACAAAGATGCGCTCGTTGGCCGCCGCATAATTGTAAGAGTCCCGCGCGACCCACTCGGTCACGTCGTCCGAGTCGCCGCTGAGGATGCGCTGCATCTCCTCGTTCTGGGTCTACAATCGAATAGTCTTGGCTCAGAAGAATTTCAGCCATTCCTCTATCATGACAACGTACGACATTAAAACCCTGTTTCTTCGTTTCGGATAGCAGCGAAGCAAATTTGTACGCTCTTTCTTTTGCACATTCCTTTGATTTACATAGAGGAAAACAAGAGAGTTCGTTAAAATAAGCGTCCATAACTCAAACTAAAGTAACTAATTGTTTTGTCCATTCATCCAAGAAGTCATCAGGATAATCACTTAGCTCTCCAAAACGATCACACTTAATTATCTCTACAGACGAATTTTGTATTTATATCATCATGAGAGAAAAAAAGTAATCTCAGCATCATTAGGAGACAAATCATTTAATTTTTGTTTCATTGCAATACGGAGCCCATTTACGACATGATCACTATGGGTTTCAATCAAAAGTTGGATATTATTTTTAATAGATACTTCTATAAGGAATTTGGCCAATCTTGATTGAGCTCCTGGATGCAAATTGAGCTTCTGGATTTTCAACAAATCAGTATACTTCCTTTTTTTCGCAAGCAGAGCTGCAACAA
>ENA-OQES01001175-OQES01001175.1-human-gut-metagenome-genome-assembly--contig:-NODE-1175-length-10104-cov-3.707427_pt1 | contig 10104 bp, 10 predicted proteins | sample MGYA00242798_ERZ504641 | MGnify/ENA primary metagenome ERZ504641 (study PRJEB26092, sample SAMD00036327) | human gut metagenome | host: Homo sapiens | study: EMG produced TPA metagenomics assembly of...
GACCGCCATACCTGCAGTCCGAGCAAATTCCCGTGCAGCTTCCTCAGCACTTTCTTTTCTTCCGTAGTGTTCTGCTTCTGTCTCATTCATAAACAGCACATCAATATACGGGAAGAGATCCCGGATCTCCGGTTTCCACTCGCCGGTGGAATCCCAGCCGACATCAAAGGATACCGTTGCCTGTGTCTCTGCCTTGATCTTCTTTAACAGTTCCAGATATTCGTTATGATTAATGGAACCTGCATAGCCGGTCACGTGGATATGTGCGGCTTCTTTTACTTTTTCTACATCTACATTGACAATACTGATCTTTTCGTTGGTCCCCCGATAGGTCAGAAAGGAGCGGTCTTTTTCATTGGTAAAGCTCAGTGAGATTCCCGTTTTTAATTCCTTACTTACCACAAGCAGAGAATCGTCTACATGGCTTTCCCGAAATTTGTTCCGGATCAGTTCGCCGTAACAGTCATCTCCCACCTCTCCCTGAAAGACCGGGTGAAGTCCCAGCTTGCCGACTCCCAGGGTAAATAATGCGGCGCCACCGCCGACAAATGTTTCCATCACGGAAACTTCGTCTTCCTGTCCCGGTTCCGGAAATTTTTCCACTCCCGGGATCACGATATCAATGTTGACATCGCCGTATACATAAACATCCCACTTTTTCGCGTTCATACCTTCTCCCTCTCTCGTGTGCCCGGATTTTCTGTCACTTCCGCAGCCCGTTTTATTCATTAATCATGATTCGCACCTTCGGTGCTTGACGCTGCTTTCGCAGCTATCATGACCGACATTCGCCGCTCACGATGAATAAACTTCGTTTATTCCCGCTCGCTAATGCTCATTGTATCATGATTCTGCAGCACCATGTGGTGTATTTTTTATACTTTTCTCTTTTTTCTCTATAAAATCTGCTTTTTTGACTTTTCTCAGAAACAGTAATTTTCAACCTTATTTTTTTCACAGAAAAAGGTTCCCCGCATCGCTCATAGATTCATCTCTATATAAATGCTGAACGAGGCAAAGAACCTTTTGATATTTTACTTAACCTTTCACTGCACCGATCATCGCGCCCTGTGCAAAGTATTTCTGCACGAACGGGTATACACAGAGAATCGGAACGGTTGTAACAACAACTGCTGCCATTTTCAGAGAATCGGATGTTACAGACACGGTATTATGCGCCAGTGCCTGTGCAACAGAAGTTACTTCCTGCTGTGAATTCATTGCTTTTGTCAACATCTGCTGCAGAACGGTCTGTACCGGCCACAGTTTGGTGTCGTTGACATAGAATGCTCCTGCAAACCAGTCGTTCCAGTGATTTACTGCAGTATACAGTCCAACTACGGCGATTACCGGTTTACTTAACGGAAGCATGATTTTCAGGTAAGTCTGAAAGAATCCGCAGCCGTCCAGTTTGGCTGACTCTTCCAGGCTGTCCGGGATTCCTTCGAAGAAGGTTCGTACCATCAACAGATAGGTAACGCTCACCAGACTCGGAACTACGTAAACCCAGAAAGAGTTTAACAGGTGTAAGTTTTTGTACTGAATATAGGTAGGGATCATACCACCACCGAACAGCATGGTAAATGTGATCAGCATGGTGAGGATCTTTCTTCCCGGCAGATCTTCCTGTTTCAGTGCATAACCTGCCAGAGTAGTTACCATTAAGCTTAAAAACGTTCCGATTACAGTTCTTGCGATCGTGATCACATAAGCTGTGGTAATACTTCCGTCTTTGAATACTTCTTTGAAGTTATCCATGGTGAACTGTCTCGGCCAGAACCATACGCCACCCCTCGCTGCATCCGCTCCGTCGTTGAATGCCAGCGCCACTACGTTCAGGCAGGGGAGCAGAATGATCAGACAGAGTGCAATAATGATCAGATAGATCAGAATCTGAAGTGCCTGATCCATCGGATTGACTTTTATCTTTCTTTTGTGCATTGCGTACCCAATCCTTTCTGTAAGTGTAACTTACCCGCTTTTCATTCCCCTGCCTGCCACCGGGGCAGGCAGGATCTCTTTGTCTTAGTCGTAGAAAGATACAGAGTCCGGATCCTCTTCGTATACATCTTTTACGTATTTCTCAAAACGATCGATCCCTGCTGCCTTCAGCTGATCGCGGAAAGATTCGATGATTGTTTTTACTTCATCATCCGATTTTGCGAAGCAGGCCTGTACGAATGTCTCATCCCAGTCAAGCAGATCCATCTGTGTCTTTACATCCGCAAGTTCGTCCGCGGACATATAAGCTGTTGCATCCAGCCCCGGAACCAGTTTCTTTTCTACCGGGTAATCTTCTGCGATCTGTACACTTCTTGCAAAAGTAGAGTTACCGGAAGATGCTCCCGGACGGGACTCACCAAAGTTATCTTTGTTGTTTTTGTTTGTCAGAACAAACTCGAAGAAGTAGTTTCCGGATCCACCGAATCCCGCACCGATGGTGTTGATCAGATAATCTGTATCTCCATCATTCAGTTTTTCTGCAACTTCATCTGTCAGTCTTGGGTAGCCGTCTTCCATTGTGTAGGATACGCCTTCCGCACCATACTGTGCGATGATCTGTCCTTCTTTTGTAGAAAGCCAGTCAAAGAACTGGAAGATTTCTTCCGGATTCTCTGCATCTGCGGAGATTGCCATACATCCACGACCGCTCTTTCCATGTACGACTTCCTTGTTGTCATCAGCAATATCGTTCAACGGTCCTAACGGGATCCAGTCATCATTGGAGTAAATAATCTCTTCGTAATTATGTACGTCAGCGATAATTGCTGAGTTGTGGTTTTTGGATACTTCTTCTGCACGGGTAGAGTCCATAGTGAAGAATTCCGGGTTCATCAGATCTTCATCCAGAAGTTTTCTGACAAAATTGATTTCATCATATACATGATCGGTTTCTGCGATATGCTTTACATCGCCGTTTTCATCCAGGTTGTAGTCATCGCTTACACCCCAGTCATAACCGGTTGCGATATATTTCAGAGCATCAACAGATCCGCCCCAGTATTTCGGTCCCAAGGGATAGACAGCATTTCCGTTGTCATCGGTATAACCGCCTTCTTTGATCTTAACCAGCAGATCATAAAAGTCTTCCTGTGTGTTGATTGCTGTGGTATCAATACCCAGATCATCTGCGATTGCTTTCTGAATATACATACCGCCTACATATTCCTCATCTGCATCATATTCCAGAGAACGGTCAATTTCATCGATATTCATCTGCCACAGATATACACCATCCAGGTCATCACGGAATACAATGTTGTTCTTTGTATCGTCCGGCAGATAATCGTCTTCATAATATTTGGAATATACTTCGCTGTTTTTCATGTATTCAGATACATCTGCGAACATTCCGTCTTTTGCTGCTTTGTACAGCAGCGGGAACTCCGGTCTTGTGGAGTTATCCAGGTAAGATACGATAACATCCGGGATGGTTCCGGAAGCCAGCTGCGAAGCCAGAACTTTTGCATCACTGTCACCAGGTGTATATTTTACATCCAGTTTGATACCGGTCAGTTCTGTGATCTTTTTCCATGGTTTCGGTGTTGTTAAAAGTCTTTTGGGAAGCGTATTTCCGATATCATCTACGTATGCCTGTACGGTGATGGTCCGGTCAGCGATCCAGGTATCCGGTTTGTCAGAGTTATCTTCACTGGTATCTTCTGTTTTTAGCACTGCTGTCTTTGTTGTCAGATGAGCCGCCGCATCCCGCAAACATGGTCACTGCCAGTGTTCCTGCCACGGAATGCTGCCATCAGGCGTTTTACCATTTTCTTTTTCATGTAGTTTCCTCCACTTCGTTGAATTCTCAGGTTCCTTTTTTCATTCCTTTGTTACCACAGTCCGACTTCCGTGATCTTCTTACAGATCCGGTTACAGACTACTACAAGCACCAGTCCTACCAGACCCTGGATCAGACCGATCGCCGTTGCATATCCAAACTGTCCTCCCTGAATACCGATACGCAGAACGTATACATCAAGGGTATCCGCCAGAGACATGTTACCAGGTGTACGTAACAGCCAGATCTGTTCTACACCGGAAGAAAGCAGTCCGCCAACTCCCATGATAAACAGAAGACCGATCGTTCCCCGGATACCCGGCAGTGTGATATGCCACATTTTTCCCAGTTTTCCGCATCCGTCCATCTCCGCTGCCTCGTACAATGCCAGGTCTACGGAACTGATTGCTGCCAGATACATGATGGAATCCCATCCGATATTTCTCCACAGATCCATGGAAAACAGGATTCTGAAGAAATATTTTGCTTCCATCAGGAAGAATGTACTTCCATCTCCGCCCAGTGCTGCGATTGTCTGATTCAGAACACCGGTGTTTGGTGCCAGAATTCTCTGCAGCATAGTTACGATAATAACAGAAGAGAGAAAATGCGGCAGATATGTGATGGTCTGCGAGATCTTCTTAAACTTCATGCTGCGAAGTTCATTCAGCAAAAGGGCAAGTATGATAGCGAATGGAAATTCCAGGATACATTTGATCACACCGACTGTCAGTGTATTCTTAATCAGTCGCGGTGCATCATAGCTGGAAAAGAAGGTCTTGAAATATTTCAGACCGATCCATGGGCTTCCCCAGATTCCTTTCTTAAAGGAATAATCCTTAAATGCAAGAACAGAACCCGCCATCGGCACATAGCAGATCAGTGCATAGTAGATGATACATGGAATCAGCATCACATACAACGGCCAGTAACGTACCAGTCGTTTCTTCAGCGGCTGTTTTTTCGGCTTATATTTTTTAGCCTTTTCAACACTTGCTGCTTTCATAGATTTCCTCCTTCATTTATTTGATGAGGCTATTATACGAAGCAGCTGTTTTTCTCACAATGGACATTTCTTCCGGCACCAGTGGAAAAATCTACACTCTGAAAAATGTCCAGTATTCTTTATAGATTTATCCACTCAAGTTCCGCACAAACCGGATAATGGTCGGAAAGCCATACTTCTTTGTCGCGGTCTTCCCATTTTTTTTTACACTGCGGCAGGTAAGTCCTGCATAACCTTCTTTTTGCTTTTTTTGATATAAATATAATCGATCCGTTCCGGTTCATCTTCTGGTTCAAATCCGTGATAGGTAATGCCAATGCCCTCCGTACAGTTGACATAATCTGTCCGTTCTCTCATCACGGCAAATTCTTCTCCGTCCGGCTCTGCGTTAAAGTCACCCGCAAGGATCACCGGTGCGTTGGCGAATAAAACCGGCATCATCCATCTTCTTTAGGATCTGAGACAGTCCCAGGGTTCTCGCCTGCACGCCGAGATGATCCAGGTGGATATCACACAGACGGAAGACTTTCTTCTCCTGAAGATCTTTCAGTACCACTTCCGTGCACACACGCGGACAGATGGACTGTTCCTCGTATCTGCTTGCCGGCACATACGGTGTCGGAGACAACCAGAACGTTTCCATATTGATCAGGTTCAGACGTTTCGTGCGGAAAGCTACCGTCATCTGTTCATCTTCGAGTGTTTCGCTTCTTCCACAGCCGATCACGGTATATTCCGTCAGGTTCTCTTTCAACCATGCTGCCACATGGGGCAGGACTTCCTGAAAGCAGATCACATCCGGTTTCTCTTCGGCAAGTTTCTTTAAGATCACAGGTTTGCGGAACCGAAAACTGTTGGCTCCATCCTGGTCATAATCACATCGTATATTAAAAGTCACTAATTTTAACATATTCTTCCTCCTGTATATCCTTTTTTCTATCGTAACTGTTCAGCACTTTCACAATCTAGTACATCGTTTCGTAAATAACTGTATTATTCACGCAGGATACGGATTCGAGTGTGCAGTTCAAAAAACGTAGGCGTAGCGGGCTACGCTGAGGCTTTTTAAACTGTGCAATCGGATTCGTAGACAAGTGAATGATACAGTTATTTTGAAAACGATGTACTAGTTACTTTCTATCATCAAACCCCTCAGAACAGCCACAGCCAGATCGGCTGGGTCCATGCCTTCTGTCCTCTGCTGTTCTTGATCGTCACTCTCACATACTCCTCATCTCCGTTTAACGCAAAGCTCCCTTCGGTCAGACAATCCCCTTCCTCGCTGAACAGACAGTCTCCCCGGTGCGGTGTCTGAAAAATAAATATGCTGACACGGATCACAGGTCACATGTGCAAACTCCGTCTTCCACATAAAAAAATCATGGAGCAAAGGTCCGGAAGATGCATAAAAACTTCCGTCTTTGATCGCCTCGAGGATTCCCCTGTGAGTAAATTCCTTTCGTCTTTACCATGATAAATCCACCAAGATCGTGTTCCCCGATATTATGGGCATCATCCGTAGCAAAACAGAAGATTTTATTTCTTACAAACAGAAAATGATCAAAATACGTCTCCGAATTACCGTTGTTTCCGCAAAAATTCGGAACCGTGGTTGTAGATTTCCATACCGATCATACCCTGCAGATATTTGATATCGGTAGAATCGATCTTCGACCAGTACGGATGACCATACAGTGTTACATTTCCTCTCTGTCCGAAATATTCGATGATACGCTCCGCTGTTGTCAGCACACCGTTTCTGCGTTCTTCTTCAAAAGTATAATGTTCCGGTATCCGGTTTGTCTCCGGCAGACCGAAACCTACCAGATGATGATCCTTTCTTCCCGGCAGCTCAATATCCAGCTCCGTTCCCGGAAATACCAGAAAATCATCCCGGTTCAGTTCCGGATGAATCCCGTAAACCCAGTGATCTGTCAGTGCCAGAAAATCATATCCTTTGCTGCGATAATGTTTTGCAGTCTCTGCCGGCGTATGCATGCCGTCCGACCAGGTCGTGTGAGTGTGAAGATTTCCTTTTTTGTAAGTTCCTTCTTTATAAAGTGTTCTCTTTTCCATGTGGCTCTCCTTTATTTTCGCATATTTTCCAGTTTCGTCAATCTGTCCGGCGTCAGTTGCATCTACTTTCTTCCGTATTTGCGACTATTATAGCAAAATCTGTTTTTTTGCCCCTTATAATGTACAGAACTTTTAAATTAACTGGACTTTCTACGATTTTTCAGACTATTGACATCGGCAATCGGTCTGCGTATTCTGAGAATATACAGTCGGTATCGTACCGGCTGCAAGGACAGGAAAACCTACAAATGCAAAATGGAGACTACTATGGAAGAGATGAAAACCATTTACCAGGTAGAAGGAAAATTATGCAAAGACTTTATCGGTCAGATTTCCTACACCGTCTGCCTGGATCAAACTTACGGAGAACTGGATATTGAATTTTCCTTTTGGACCGCAGCACTTCCGCCCGGAAGATGTGACCCCGGAACTGAAACAGCGCCTGCTTGACTACTGTAAAAAAGGAATATGGTATGGAAGAAGGCACACCGGAGGAATGGGAAGATGCCGTGTATCACGGTATGAAAAGCCGAGATTCATACCATGGCAACCCTGAATGATACCTTCATCGGCAACATTCACAGACAGCTGACAACCCGACACATGCATTTTACCGCAACAGAAGCTACCGAAGGATGTATCCCACAGCCAGCCATCGAAGGCGTATTAAAAGTAACCATCCTGGTATTTTCCGTACTGCTTGATAACACCAGCTACCAACTGACGGTACGCGCACGTTAAGGGAGGAACTTTTTATGTATAAGAGACTGGAATTACACAATCATACCAACGAATCCGACGCAGTATTTACCTGCAAAGAACTGACGGACTTTATGGTGGCAGACCAGGTGGATGCCTTCGCCCTGACTGATCACAACACCATATCCGGACATTGCAAAATTAAAAATTATCTGAAAGAGCATCCACAGCCAATCGCCTTTATCCCCGGCATGGAATATACCACTTATTACGGCCACATCCTCTGTCTGAACCTGATCGAGTATGTGCCGTGGGAAAATATCAACAGACACAAGCCGGAACTTCTCTTCCGTGCTGCCCGTGAAAAAGGAGCACTGGTCGGCGTGGCACATCCATATTCCTTCGGATGGCCGTTCGCACAGGGCTGCCGTTTCGAGATGACGATCACGGATTATTCCTGCTGTGACTTCATCGAGATCTTCAACAACCCGGAACCGCTTCACGAAGTCAATGAAAAAGGAGTAAAACTGTGGGAAAATCTGGTGCTTTCCGGTGAAAAACTGGCTGCTACCTGTGGCATGGATCTTCATGGCAACAGCACCCTGCACGGACATTATTCCACCTATATCCAGGGTGAACCGGACGGCGATGTCTGCCGGGAACTCTCCGATGCGATCCACAACCAGCGTACCTGGGTATGCAAGGGACCTCTGTTGGAAGTACATAACGATGGAGAAGCACTCACCTTCACCATCCACCAGACCGGAAAACCGGGCTACGACCCGCTCACCGAAGCCGACTACAAGGTCACCCTCCGCACCAGGGATCAGATCATCACCTGCAACGTCTCCGACCGGATCCCGCTGGCTTCTTTTGCAGAGCATGCAATTATTATTCCGATGCTTTTCGAAAAAGAAACCATCATCGAAAACCTCGTATGCACAAGCCCGGTGATGTATCTGTAAGATAACACAGATGATTGTTTTTTCATATTAGCAACTTTCCCAAAACTATAAACCGGAAGACAGTAAAATATTTTTACTGTCTTCCATCTGCCCCGGCAAACGCCACTTCCAGTCCTTTTTCCTGTCAGGGTTTCACATAATCTTCTGTTTTCAGTTTTTTCCAAATTATTCCGTCTGCCACGAAAATTTTTTTACTTCCCCAGCATGCACACCATCAGTGCCAGGAATGTCATCACTATCCAGCTTCCTATCGTCACGTCCCAGCCTTTCTGTTCTACCAGAACCCCCGATCGTAAACGTGGATACCGCCGTTCCCACATATGCCATACCGTTCATAAAACCGGACACCGTGGATACCTTTCCGATCGCCTCATAGCGAAGCGGAAAGAAATTGACAAATATCGTGTTAACTCCCATCATGGATGCCGTTGTCATCGCAAACAGTACAATGGTCAGGATCATCGAAGTATCTTTTCCGATCCAAATGCCCGTCAGAGCCAGCACTGCGATCAAAAACAGCCATACAGCTGCAGCTGCTTCTTGTTTTTTGCATTTCTGATATACGTACTGCGCCAGATAAGCCCCTGTCAAATTGACGATCGGAAGCACGGTTGTCACCAGAATGGAAAATGCCGGAGATGTGAGGAAAGTCTCCGTAATATACGTCGGAATCCATGTCGTCACTCCGTCCTTTAACATGCCGTGGATGATCACCGGGAATAATACCATCAGGATGCCGAAACCAAGCCATGCCTGTTTTCCTGTATTTGCCGTTTTCGCAGCTGTAGATTCAGCGTTATCCACATCTGCCGTTTCTTCCTCCTGATCTTTTCCACATTTTTCAATCTTTTCAAACCCAATGATCCAGATAACTGACATCACACACAGACAGATTGCTGCCGCGCCGAACACGGCTCTCCATCCGATCAGCCACATCACAACTGCCGCCAGCAGATACGAAGCCAGTGTCCCTACCACCTGTGAGGATACGATATTGACGCAGAACTTCATTTTCCGTTCCCTGCTCACCATCTCCGCGAAGATTCGAATCACCGGTGGCCAGATCATTGCCTGTGCATACCCGTTGATCCCCCAGACCACTGCCATCGCTCCGAAGCCGCCGACAAATCCCATGCACAGATTCGCCCCTGCCGCGATTGCAAGGCCGACAAAAATCATCTTTCCCGGGTGAAACCGGTCACCCAGCATCCCGTTACAGAACTGTCCGATCCCGTAAGCGAAGAAATATACCATGCTGATAAATCCTGCCTGGCTTTTCGTCAGAACCGCCTCCTGAATCATCGCCGTCATCGCTGACGAATAATTCAACCGTCCGATATAAGAGGTAAAAATAAGCAAACCAGCACAGTAAAAAGCAACAGCTGGGCATCCCTTGAATTTTCAATTTTTCTCATTTGCTTCATAGTTTTCTTTTCCCCATTCCCTCTCTCATGGAATTTTCTTTTCCATGTTTCCCACTATATCCCTTTCCATCTTTTCTGAAAATAGAAATAACACCGTTTTTCAGTAGATAATTTCTACGAAAAACGATGTATTTTTTTCAAATCTTTTTTTCA
>ENA-OQES01001176-OQES01001176.1-human-gut-metagenome-genome-assembly--contig:-NODE-1176-length-10101-cov-7.030279_pt1 | contig 10101 bp, 10 predicted proteins | sample MGYA00242798_ERZ504641 | MGnify/ENA primary metagenome ERZ504641 (study PRJEB26092, sample SAMD00036327) | human gut metagenome | host: Homo sapiens | study: EMG produced TPA metagenomics assembly of...
TTGAGTTTCCTTGCGTACAACCATGCTATCTTTCGTTCGTTCGGGTAGCTGAGAACGTCGTCCAAATCAGCAAAATCCACCCAAATCGCGTCTTCCGCCTCATGATCCGGGTCGCCTTCCACCGTCAACTCGCCGCCGATCTGACGCAATGCGAAATGATGCACCAGCTTGTGCACACGCTGGCTGGTTCCGGTGAACCAGTAGTCGATGGTGGCGATGGAATCGACCACTTCACCTAGGATTCCTGTTTCCTCGTGAACTTCGCGAACGGCGGTTTGCTGCGGTGTTTCGCCTTTTTCGATATGACCTTTCGGCAGGCACCATTCCAAATGTCCGCTACGCGAGTGGCGTGCGATGATCGCCACACGGCCCTTGTCGTCGAATACGAGACCTCCCGCCGAATATTCGCGCACTACCGGCAGTTCCTGCGCGTCGAGCGAGGCGAACGTGGTCGGACCGTCCGTGGCGCGCCGCTGCGGCATTATTGCCGGGGTGGGTGCGTTGGGCGTGATGATGGTCTCTTGCCGCAAGGAAACGGACTGCGATGTGTACAGCAGTTTGTCCGGTTCCATCGGATTTTGGGCATGGTCGTCCGCAGCATGGGCAAGCATGCGTGCAAGGTCTGCGGGCGTAATCATGATTCCAACCATACTCAATTCTGTGTGCAGGTGGGGTAACGGTATGCTGGTAAGGCAGAAACTTGTGGTGCCGGAAAGGGATGGCGTGAACTTCGAAGTGTGGCCAGAGGCCATTGAATTAGGGCGTATGTTCGCCGCGGAAGGCTATGAATTGGCGTTGGTGGGAGGTCCCGTTCGAGACCTGCTGTTGCATCGTAAATCGCATGATTTGGGATTTTTGCACATCGGCGCGTCCTGAGCAGTTTGAACACATTTTGCGCCGTTTCGGGCGCGATGGCTTTTGGGATATGGGCCGTAAATTCGGCACGTTGGGCGCCATGCGCAGGCGTGAGGATGGCACGGAAGTGCAGGTTGAGGTAACGACCTACCGTTCCGACACGTATGACCCCGACTCGCGCAAGCCGGAAGTCAATTATGGCGACACGCTGGAAGGCGATCTTTCCCGCCGTGATTTCACGGTGAATGCCATGGCGTTGCGTGTGCCGGAATTGGAATTCGTCGATCCGTTCGGAGGCGCGAACGATTTGGCCAAGGGCGTGTTGCGCACGCCGGTCGATCCTCGCCAGTCGTTTGACGACGATCCGCTGCGCATGATGCGCGCCGTACGTTTCGTGGCGCAACTGGGCTTCCGTATCGAACCGGAAACCGCTGAAGCGCTGACCGACATGGTCGATCGCATTGAAATCGTTTCCGCTGAGCGCGTACGCGACGAACTGGTCAAAATGCTGCTGTCCGATCGCCCGCGCGCAGGTATCGAAGCGCTGGTCGATTCCGGTCTTGCCGATATCGTCTTCCCGGAAATTCCGGCATTGCAGCTCGAAATCGACGAACATCATCGTCATAAGGACGTGTTCGAGCACACCATGATCGTCATTGATCGTGCGGTTGCCCTCGAAACCGGCCCGGACGGCCCTGTGCCGGCACCGGATCTGACGTTGCGTTTGGCCGCGCTGATGCACGATATCGGCAAGCCGAAGACGCGTCGTTTCGAATCGGGTGGCAAGGTGAGCTTCCATCATCATGATGCGGTCGGCGCGAAAATGACCCGCAAGCGCCTTAAGGCATTGCATTTCGACCATCATATGGTCGAGGACGTCAGCGAGCTGGTCAATCTGCACTTGCGCTTCCACGGCTACGTGGAGGAGCCGTGGACGGATTCCGCGGTCCGCCGTTACGTCAAGGATGCGGGTCCGCTGTATGAGCGCCTGAACCGCCTTACGCGTGCCGACGCGACCACGCAGAACAAGCGCAAGGCCATGGTGTTCTCGTCGGCGATGGACGAGATGGAACAGCGCGTGCGCGATCTGAAGAAGAAGGAGGATTTCGACGCGATCCGCCCTGATCTGAACGGTGACGAAATCATGCAGCTGCTCGGCATTGACCCGGGGCCGCTGGTTGGCAAGGCGTACAAGCACATGCTGGAATATCGCCTCGATAACGGCCCGGTCGAGCGTGATGTCGCTGTTGCCGAGTTGAACCGTTGGTATGAGGAACAGCAGGCCGAGTAGTCTGCTTGCTGACCTCACGATTTGGATTCTATGACCGCACGATTCGATTTTTCGGGCAAAAATAGAATCGTGAGGTCAGTCGGTTCCGAAAAGTGCGGTTTCGGGGGTATTCTCTGGAGGATTTCGCCCGCGCTTTAACCCACGAATATAAGAATTGACCTCACGATCTTGATTTTCAGTGAAAAATCGAAATCGTGAGGTCAATCCGAAAATCTGCAAATCAAAAAATCTGCAAATCACACGGCGTCGTGTTCGGGGGCCTTCTGTACGTCGGTCATCTTGTCGACGGTAACACATCCCTCGAAGCTGTCGATCTCCTTGCCGGCGGTCGGCACCTTCTTCTGATTCTGCAGATTGTCGAAAGTCGCGCCAACCACAACGTCGATCAGCATATCCTCACGATCGTCCATCACCATCGTCGCGTCGGTGAAGTTGCTGTTCACCGTGTACGCCTGATTGATGGCGTTCTTGCCGAAGATGATCATCGTGCGTTCCACTTTGGAGCTGGTGTAGTTGCCGGCTGCCTGGGTGTTGAACTCGCGGTTCTGCAACGCGCTGCTGACGGCTTGCGCGAAGCCGGCGAATTCAGTGCCGTTGAGCACGCGCACGGTGATGTTGCGGTTTTCCACGTACTTGCCTTTGCTGCCGTCCTGTTCCTGAGCGGCACAAGGAGCCTGCTGGCCGTAATTCGGTTGTACCGCAGCCGATTTGACTTTGCCCAATCCTCCAACATGGAAGAAGAACAGCAAGGAAATTACCAATGCGACCGCCAAAATGGCGCCGATGATGGCGAACACCACCTTCTGACGGCTGCGAATGTACTGTTTGCGCGCGGCGCGCTCGTCGTTAGCCTGAGTCATGTACGAGTCCTTCTCCAAAAAATCGGTTGATTTCAACCTTACTGTTACGCGATGATATGCACAATCGGATGGGCCGGCGCCTTGGAGGCGATGATACGGTCGACGCAACGGCTTTGCTGCCATGCCGACTGCACGGTGCGTGCGGCATCGTCGGTTGGTACGAATGCGATTACGGAAGGGCCGGATCCGGAGACGAACGCTTGCTTTGCGCCTGCCAGCAACGCTTCGTCGATTGCCTGCCCGCTGCGTGGGTGCAGCGAGATCGCCGCTTGTTGCAGATGATTGTTGTCTCCTGCGCCGGCGCCGAATTTGGTCGAACATGGCATACACTTCCGGCGTGCGCAGTTCCGCCTGATACGCGCCGACCAGCAGACGGCCTGCAAAGCCCTGTTTCGTCAATTCGCGCACGTCGTTGCTGTGCTCGCTGAGCTGTTCGATCTGCTCGCCGAAGCCTGTGCCTCGCGCGTAGCCTCCGGTCAGGCAGAACGGCATATCCGCGCCCAATGTAGCGGCGACCTGTTGCAACCGTTCGATGGGCCAATCAAGATTCCATAGCGTGTTCAACGCCAGAATCGTGGCGGCCGCATCGGCGGAACCCCCCGGCCATGCCTGCGCCGACGGGAATGCGTTTTTCGATGTTCAACGCCACGTCCGGTTCATGGCCGCTCGCTTCGGCCATGGCGAACAGGGCGAGCACTGCGTGGTTGCGTCGCATGTCGCTGCCGGATGAGGCCAGATCGCCAAGATATGCGCCATCAAGATTCAAGGAGAAACCGGCTCCGGGCTTTTACGGCTGGCGGTGACGGTGTCGTATACGCCGACGGCGCAGTAAATGGTGTCCAGCTCGTGCCGGCCACCCCATTCGCTGCGTGGCGCCCCCACGTGCAAGGTCAGATTCGTTTTCGCAGGGCAGTCCACACTGACTTCATTGATTGCGTTGCCGTTGCCGCTCATGCTTCCGGCACCTCGCCCATGGCGCGTGCCAGTGCCACGAATTCGTCGATGGTAAGCGTCTCGCCACGTCGCGTCGGATCGATGCCTGCCCGCTCAAACGCTTCGGAAGGTACGACTTTCTTCAACGCAGCATGCAGGGTTTTGCGTCGCTGCCCAAATGCGGCGTCGATGAGACGGAACACGGTTTCGCGGTCCACCACGGAACCGTCGGGATTGTTGGCGGAAGGCGTGTGCCCGCCCTCGTATCGTTTGAACAGCACCAGCGCGGAATCCACATTTGGCGCCGGCCAGAACACATTGCGCCCGATAATGCCCACGCGTTCCGCGGTGCCGTACCATGCGAGCTTCACGCTTGGAGTGCCGTAGATCTTTGAACCGGGCTTTTCACTCAGTCGGTCCGCGACTTCCTTCTGCACCATCACCAGAAAAGTTCCGAGATTGTCGAAACGTTCCAGCAGCGTCAGCAGAATCGGCGTGGCCACGTTGTATGGCAGATTTGCGACGAGAGTGAATGAATCGTCATTATTGAAATCAGGCAGATTTTCCGGCGTTACGGTCAGTGCATCACGGTTGACTACGCGGAAACGATCCACCGCGTCCGGCATGAATTCGGCGATGGTGCCGGGCAGTCGTTCCGCAACGGGCGGGTCGATCTCCACGGCGGTCATCGTCGCCCCAGTTTCCAAAATCGCCAATGTCAGCGAACCCAATCCAGGTCCGACTTCCAGCACATGATCGTCGGCGGTCACACCCGCCTCGCGCACGATACGACGAACCGTGCCCGGGTCGATTACGAAATTCTGCCCGAATTTTTTTCGTCGGGCTGATACCGGCCTCGGCTGCGATACGGCGAATGTCAGCAGCTCCTAGCAGGCGGCCTTGCATAGTTTCGTCGGTTTCGTTGGTTTCGTTCGCGTTTTCTGTCATTATCTCATTATCCGTTCAACTGGTATGAAAAAGTGTGCGTTGTTACGTTTGCGTATTGTTGCGATCGGCGTTGTTTAATACCATCCAACTTGTTCGGAATGTTCCCATGCCTTCGATGGGCTGCCGTAGCGCTGCGCGATGTAGCTCAGGCCCCAGTCGATCTGTACGGCCGCATCGTCACGCCAGTTTGCGCCGAATGCCGCCATTTTGCTGCCTGGAAGCGATTGCGGGATGCCGTAAGCTCCGGAAGATGCGTTTTCCGCATACCACAGCCAGCTCGATTCGCGGGTCCACAGTTTCACCAGATCGGTCCAGTTTTGTCCGGTCCAGCCATATTGCGCCGCGGCTCCGGCCGCGTAGACCTGTGCCTGCGCGGGGGAGGGGTGGTAGAGGCGGCATCCTGCTGAAGGATCGGAAGGTTGCGGTGTCGGGGTGGGCGTCGGTGTCGGATTCGGCGTCGGTGTCGGATTCGGCGTAGGGGTCGGATTTGGCGTGGGCGTCGGGTCTGGAGTTGGTGCTGGATCCGGGTCCGTTTTTGATCCGGAATCGTCCTTCTTGTTGTCGTCTTTCTTGTTGTCGCTCGAATTATCCGTATTGTCGGAATTATTGTTCGAATCGTTTTTCTTGTCGGAATTATCGGAATTGCTGTTCTTATCCGAATTATCGTTTTTCCCGGTATTGTCGGAATTGCCAGTATCTCCGGAATTGCCGGATCCGCCATCTGACCCCGAATCGTCGGAAGATGCTGCCGGTCCTACTGCGATGATCCGGTCAAGGGCGATTTTCGTGGTCGTTTCGTTGGTCAGCGTCTCGCTTTCCTTCTCGCCATCCACATACATGACGTCGTACGTTTGCTGGATTTCGCCTTCCTCGCCTTCCTGCCTGACTACGACTTCGTCAGGCTGCAGGCTGGGGTCGATGATGGTTTGCGTGCCGAATGGCACCGCTTTCGTGCGTGTCTCCTCGCCGTGCGTCACGCGGCGGACGCGCAGGATCGTTTCGCCGTTGTCTTTTTCGACGCTGACGCGATCCTCCTTGTTCAGCGTGATGCCTTTGGAATCAAGAATGGAGGCCGCCGGCAGTTTGCCATTTGGCGCTTCGGAGCTTTGTCCGTCTGCGATGACAGTGACTGGCCCGTTTTGGTTGATGATCAGTCCGCCGGTGAGTTTGTTGTACACGTTGTCGATATTGACGGTGACTTTTGCCGCGTCTGCTTCGTTTTGTTCGAAAAAGCCGATTAGCTGTTCGGCGCTGGTCGCCACTGTCCAGAAGGGCACTTCCTGCCCGTTGATGGTGATGGTGGTCTGGTAGGCGCTTCGTACCGTAACCACGTCATGGTTGCTCAGCATGCTGGTGGGGCTGGTGGATTCCACAAGATCATGCGTTTTGACCTTCACACCGCGTTCCTGTAGCAGACGGTCGACGCTCATTGCGTATGTGGTTACGGTGGTGGTTTCGCCATCGATGGTCAGAGCTACGGTTTTGCGCGCGCTTACGCCGAATGCGAGCGTCGAGGCGAGCGTCAATGAGACCACGCATGCCGTCACACGAACACGCCGAAGCGTCACAAATCTCCGGGGGGTCCACCTTCTCGTCATACGTCCTCTTTCCAGCGACTGTCTACATCGCCGTCATTGTAACGGTCAGATCGGGACGAATGGCATGGGATCCGCTGGTTTTATCTATACCGCCACATTTTCGAGGAAAAGGAATAAAGAAAAAGGGGGCAGGAGAGAAGGGGATGTCCTGCCCCCTGTCCGGACAAGGCAGGTTGGGGGAAGCCTCGTCCGGTCGCCAGAAGCCATAAGTTGGGGGAAGGCTTCTGGATCACTTACCCATGGTAAGAGGTCAAAGCCCGTTGAAACGGGTTTCGAGCCTCCTGTCGGGATCGAACCGACGACCTGCCGCTTACAAGGCGGCCGCTCTGGCCATCTGAGCTAAGGAGGCTTGTGCCGCTTTCTAGCATAATGCATAAAAATGGCAACGATTGAATAGCATAACCAGCGTGCCCGATGCCGTCAACTTAGAACTGCGCTTTGGCTGGCACGCTGGCGAGTAGGGGGCATTATTTTTCGATTGTCAGGATTGAGTGGGGCTAATCACTCGCCAGTGGTGTTGGAGATCGGATCCTTGTCGGAGCCGATGGAGGGCATTACGCCTTCCTTTCCAATATCGTCTGACTTGATTCCGATGGCCTCCAGCAAGCCTTCCTCGATGGTCTCCTGCGCGGTGCTCAGCTGGTTCATATTCCAGAACTTGCCGTTTATGGTCACCGTTGGGGTGGTCATGCTGTCTTTGTAGGTTCCGGACGTGTTCCACAGTTCGGAACGCTTCGGCGTATAGGTGTCGATGGCGTCAAGCCAATCCTGGTAGTCGCGGTCGAACGCCTTGTCCGCAACATCCTCAGACACTCCCGAGGCGATCATCTGTTCCTTGATCTGATCATCGCTGACTGACTTGTAGTTCGAGCTTTCCTCAGGCTGGAAATCCTCGGCGTACATTTTTTCCATGAACGTGATCAGATGCGTCGGATTGCTGTCATGCTCGGCCAGGTAGATTGCGGCATTCGCGGCACGGCTTGAATATTCGTCGGTGGACCATTTGTCCATGAACGCCATGAAATGCAAATCAAGATTGATCTGCCCCGCATCGACCATCTTCTGCAGATCCGCATCAAGCTGACGATGCAGATTGCCACAACCCGGGCACAGGAAGTCCATGTAGATCGCGACCGTCGGAGCGCCGTCGACGGACTTGCCGTAACCATTCTTCGAAAGCAGCAATCCGCCCTTGTCGTCGACGAGCTTTGGCGTGTTTTTTGACCTTCTGCAGCTTGTCATATGCCTCTTCCACGGTTTGGGTGGAAGCCTGGGTTTCGGTATTCTTGTGCATGTTGTGATACACGGTGAACGCGCCGATCGCCACCAGGATCACCAGCACGGCCACCACGATGGCGCCGATGATGGTCTGCTGCTTGCGTTCCTTTTCCATTTGTTCGGCGCGGGCCTTCATGGCCGCGGCCTCAGCGGCCCTACGCTCGGCGCGGCTGGCGCGCTTCTGCGCATCCTTACTGTTCTGGGCCATCCACATTCCTTTCGATGTCTCATCGTTTGTTGCGCACCATAGTAGTGTGGGCGTGCTATCGCTGAATGAAGTATTTCGTAAAAGCTTACGTTGTCATACTACGTGCGATTGTCTGATGTTTTTCTGAGGATTGCAAACGTTTGCCGATTCTTGTTTTTCGCTACATTTCATACGATTCCGCGGGAGTGCTGGATTTCGGGCGGCCACGTAGCGTTCCAGCTCCCAATCGCAGCGCCAGAGCCCCCGGAGTGAGAGCGCATATCAGCCAACCGATGGCGCAACAGCCGGCTTGGACGACGCCGCTTTGCGAAACCGGTCCTTCAATCCAAGTTGGCAGTGGAATCGTGAATCCGAATATCGAGGTATCCACCATGGCGAACGGTAATTGCAGCGCGACTGTGGCGATCGCCAATCCCAATGTGGCGATCGCAGCCATGATCAATGCGCGTGGCACCGCATAGCCCAACCCTTTGAGCACATGCCAAGGCAGCGCGGCCGCGCGTGCGAGCCAGTCGGAGGCTTTTCGGTTGCCTCCACGGCGGACTTCACGCTCCAGCTGCGCTTCCATATTGAATCCGATGGTGGCGAGCAGCCAAGCCAGTAGTGCACCCGCAGCCCAGGCCAGCCAAGGCGAGAACAAGCCGAACAGCGCCACAGGAATGGCCAGAAGCGCGCAGAGGAGCGTGCCTCGGCTCAACAGTTCGCCACGAAGCACGTCGGCCGGATTCGGCGGTTGCGGCGCATTCAGGTTGAGCGGGGCCGCCGGGGATGCCTGCGTAATCGGAGTGGCCGGCATAACTGGCATAGTGGACGTTGGTATGTCTTGCGCCTGTACGTTTTGCGCCTTTTCAACCGACGCATTCGGTATTACCGCCGGTGGTCGTTGGTTGGCAATGCGTTGCAACGCCGGTTTGATGGCCGGATCGATTTGTGTGGCTTCTTGAGTGGGATTCCACGCATCCTGCACCGGCATCACCCGCGTGGATTGCGGTGCGTCCTGTGGCGCATCTTGCGGCAGCACGCTGGTATCTCCGCTATCGACAGGCAGCATGACAGGCAGCACGCGCGTGCCGGTGCCAAGAGGAATCGTCGTGGTATGTGCGTTGATATTCATGACCGAGGTGCCGGCATCGGACGCATCGGCAATAACAGTATCGGTTATGTCAGCAATACCGGTTGTGCCGATGGTCTGTGTGGCCTCAACGAATTGCGGCAATGTGCGCGTCCCGATGGCGTCTTCGCCCGTTATATGATCCAGCGCCCGCCAAAGCTCTCGTGGATTGTCAGGCGATTCAGCAAAAGGGGGCATCGCCTCCGATATGCCGGCAGTGGAACCCGAATCCGAAGCGGTATCCGCAGCATCCCAAGCTTGCGGATTCAACGCATCCAACGCAATCGCCTGCAACAATTCGTCGGGCGTGCAACGTTTCGTACGATCCGGATTCAACGCTGAACGGAACGCGGCCATGGTTCCCGCCGGAAGCCCGACCAAATTCGCGCTTCCCGCAGCGGCACGCTCCAACACGGCCATCATCGGCTTCGTGCCGAACACCGGTTCGCCGGTAGCGGCAAACGCCAGCACGCTCGCTACCGACCACCAGTCACTCATCTCATCGGATTCCGCGCCATCAATGATTTCCGGTGCGATGAATCCCGGAGTGCCCATAACCAAACCCGTGCGCGTCACATGGCTTTCACCCTCGCCCATGGCAATACCGAAATCCACCAACACCGGTCCGGTATTCGACACCATCACATTCGTCGGTTTGATATCGCGGTGCACAATACCGGCCGCATGCACGGCCTTCACCGCCTCGATCAGCTTGCGTCCCAACCGTTCCAGATCGTCGCCCACATACCGGCCGTTGGCTCGCACATCCTCACGCAGATTCTTGCCATCGATCAGCTCGGTTACAATAAAAGCCAGCGCATCATCCAATTCCATGTCCACAATGCCGCACACGCCGGGGTGACGCACTTTCTGCAGTGCCATCGCCTCCCTGCGCAGGCGCTCGCGTGCGGTCAGCTGATCGCGGGAACGCTCGCCGGATGCATCTTCCTCGGCAAGGGAATCGCGCAAGATCTTCATCGCATACTGGTGTCCGCCGTCATCGCGCACACGCCAGACCG
>ENA-OQES01001177-OQES01001177.1-human-gut-metagenome-genome-assembly--contig:-NODE-1177-length-10100-cov-3.959491_pt1 | contig 10100 bp, 15 predicted proteins | sample MGYA00242798_ERZ504641 | MGnify/ENA primary metagenome ERZ504641 (study PRJEB26092, sample SAMD00036327) | human gut metagenome | host: Homo sapiens | study: EMG produced TPA metagenomics assembly of...
CCAATGCAACCTGTGCAGTGGTAGATGAAGATGGAAAGAAAGAACTGAAAGAAGCATTAAGTGCAGAAGAATATGAAAATGGTAACGGCCACTTCAGAATTTAAGATAAAGTGGATTTTTCTTCGGAAAAGATCATGCAAAGGAGTCAGACTAAAATGAGAGACAATCAATATACGATAGATGGAAGAATACGATTCAGTGAAGTGGATCATACCAGAAGAATTACCCTGCCGGGAATCGTAAATTATTTTCAGGACTGCAGTACATTCCAGTCAGAAGATCTGGGACTTGGAATCGAACACTGCAGCGCAAAAAAAGCGGGCATGGATCCTGTCATCTTGGCAGGTAGTGGTAGAACGTTATCCGAAGATCGGTGAAAAGATACAGACAAGTACATGGGCGACGGACTTTAACGGTTTGTTTGGAGAACGTAATTTCTGTATGACAGACAGTGAAGGAAAAGATGTAGCATATGCAAATTCGCTGTGGGTATATATGGACATGGAAAAGGGACGTCCGTCAAGACCGGAAGAATCGGAGATTGCACCATATGGGGTAGGAGATTCGTATGAGATGGAATATGAATCAAGTAAAAATCGCACTTCCGAAAGAGGCAAAAGAACTGGAAAGTTTTCCGGTACGCAGATATCATATTGATACGAATGAGCATGTCAACAACTGCCAATATGTACAGATGGCGCTGGAATCATTGCCAAAAGATAAAGAAGTGCACCAGATGCGTGTGGAATATAAGAAATCAGCGGTATATGGTGATGTGATCTATCCAAGGATTGCCATAGAAGAGGACAGAACGGTTATAGAGCTTTGCAATGAAAAGGCCAGACCGTATGCAGTGATCGAATTTAAGTTTGCATAGACATTCTTATATGGATGCTGATACAATAAGAAAACATATACACTTTGGAAAAAGAGAAAAGGAAACAGAGAGGAAAAATATGGGATTAACAGATTATTTAGGAAAGAAAAGAAGATTGATGATCGTTAAAGAAGTAGAGTTCGGGGTATATCTTGGTAATAAAGATGACAAAGTCCTGCTTCCGAAAAAACAGGTACCAAAAGATGTAGAAGTCGGAGATCCTGTAGAAGTATTTTTGTATAAAGATTCGTCTGACCGTCTGATCGCAACAACGCAGGAGCCAAAGATCACGTTAGATGAACTGGCAGTATTGAAAGTTGCAGATACCGGAAGAATCGGGGCGTTCCTTGACTGGGGATTGGAAAAAGACCTTCTGCTTCCGTTCAAAGAACAGACTGCAAAAGTCAAAAAAAGGTGATGAAGTGCTTGTCGCACTGTATGTGGACAAGTCCGGAAGACTTTGTGCGACAATGAAAGTATACGAAAAGCTTCGTACAGATTCTCCATATGAAAAAGGATGATCATGTAGAAGGAATCATTTACGAGACGAGTGATAACTTCGGAGTGTTCGTGGCAGTGGATGACTGCTACAGTGCACTGATCCCGAAGAGAGAAGCATTTGGCAGGTTAAGAGTCGGAGACCGTGTATCCGCCAGAGTCCTGAAAGTAAGAGAAGACGGAAAGCTTGACTTAAGTGTCAGAGAGAAAGCATTTCTTCAGATGGATGCCGATGCGGCGATGATCATGAAACGTATGGAAGAATACGGTGGAAAGCTTCCATTTAACGATAAAGCAGATCCGGAAGTAATCAAACAGGAATTCGGATTAAGTAAAAATGCATTCAAACGTGCCAGTTGGAAGACTTCTTAAAGAAGGACATATAAAATTCTGAAAGAATATTGAAATGAAAAGAAATAAGGTATAATAAAAGCATTAAGATTGTTAATAATAAAATGAATGAAAAAGGAGAATGAGAAATGAAAGTACAGAATATTACAGATGTCGAAGGACTTTTTCAAAGTAGTTGATTCTTGTGAAGGAAAAGTTGAACTTGTAACAGGTGAAGGTGACAGACTGAACTTAAAGTCAAAATTATCTCAGTATGTATCTATGGCAAATATCTTCTCTAACGGAGAAATTCCGGAATTGGAAATCGTTGCTCATGAGCCACAGGATATCGATAAACTTGTAAAATTCATGCTTCTTGGAACTGGAAAAGAAGACTAAGGCAAACATGAATGTTTGAGAGGGTGTTCCCTGAAGGGAGCACCTTTTTTTCATCATTGTGGATAGAATCAGGAAATGGAGAAAGCTATGAGCTTGCACATCTCCACGTCCATACAGAATACAGTCTGTTGGACGGTTCAAATAAAATCAAAGAGTGTGTAGCCAGGGTAAAAGAACTCGGGATGAACAGCGTGGCGATCACGGATCATGGTGTCATGTATGGTGTGATCGATTTTTACCGTGCGGCAAGAGCAGCAGGGATTAAGCCGATCCTCGGATGCGAAGTCTATGTTGCACCGGGATCGAGATTCGATAAAGAAGCTGTCGGAAGCGGGGAGGACCGTTATTATCATCTGGTGCTTCTGGCGGAAAATGATCTGGGATACCATAATCTGATGAAGATCGTGTCCAGAGGATTTACGGAAGGCTATTACTATAAACCAAGAGTAGACCTGGAAGTGCTGCAGGAATTCCATGAAGGAATCATTGCGCTCAGTGCGTGTCTGGCCGGTGAGGTACAGAAGAATATCCTGCGCGGCATGTATGAAGAAGGAAAGGCAGCAGCACTAAGGTATCAGGACATTTTCGGAAAAGGAAATTTCTTCCTGGAATTACAGGATCACGGAATGCAGGAACAGCAGATCGTGAACCAGTCACTGCTCCGTATGTCACAGGAGACCGGGATCGAACTGGTTGCGACGAATGACGTGCATTATACTTACGCAGAAGACGTAAAACCGCATGACATTCTGTTATGCATCCAGACGGGTAAAAACGCTGGCAGATGAAGATCGTATGCGCTACGAAGGCGGCCAGTATTATATTAAGTCCGAAGAAGAGATGAAGCAGTTATTTCCATATGCACTGCAGGCGTTGGAGAACACGCAGAAGATTGCAGACCGCTGTAATGTAGAGATTGAATTCGGTGTCACCAAACTGCCGAAATATGATGTGCCGGAAGGATATACTTCCTGGGAATATCTGAATAAACTTTGTTTTGACGGATTGAAAGAACGGTATCCGGACGGGGATGATTCGTTGAAAGAACGTCTGGAATACGAATTGTCGGTCATCAAATCCATGGGATATGTAGATTACTTCCTGATCGTGTGGGATTTCATTAATTATGCAAGAACACAGGGGATCAAGGTCGGACCGGGCGAGGTTCGGCGGCCGGAAGTATCGTATCGTACTGTCTGGGAATTACAAGTATCGATCCGATCAAATATCAGCTTCTGTTCGAACGTTTCCTGAATCCGGAACGTGTATCCATGCCCGATATCGACGTGGACTTCTGCTTTGAGAGACGCCAGGAAGTCATTGATTATGTAGGAAGAAAATACGGCGCAGACCGGGTAGTACAGATTGTAACTTTCGGTACGATGGCAGCACGTGGAGTCATCCGTGACGTAGGACGTGTCATGGACCTTCCGTATGCATTTGTAGACAGCATTGCAAAGATGGTGCCGACAGAGCTGAATATTACGCTTGATAAGGCACTGAAGATGAATCCGGAATTCAAGAAACTGTATCAGGAAGATGAACAGGTTAAGGAACTGATCGATATGTCGAGAAGACTGGAAGGTCTTCCGAGACATACATCCATGCATGCAGCGGGAGTTGTGATCGGTCAGCGTGCGATCGAAGAATTCGTGCCATTGTCTCTTGGATCGGACGGCTCAGTGACGACACAGTTTACGATGACAACACTGGAAGAACTGGGGCTTCTGAAAATGGATTTCCTGGGTCTGCGTACCCTGACTGTTATACAGGATGCAGAGCGTCTGGCAAGCATCAGCAGCGGTAAGACAATAGACATTAATAAAATCGATTATGATGATAAAGCAGTTCTGGCGTCTATCGGAACAGGAAAGACCGATGGCGTATTCCAGCTTGAAAGTGCCGGAATGAAGAACTTCATGAAGGAACTGAAACCGCAGAATCTGGAGGATATCATTGCCGGTATCTCCTTATACCGTCCGGGACCGATGGATTTCATCCCGCAGTACATCAAGGGAAAGAACAATCCGGATAGCATCACTTATGACTGCCCGCAGTTAGAGCCGATCCTGGCACCGACTTATGGATGTATCGTATATCAGGAACAGGTTATGCAGATCGTGCGTGATCTGGCTGGATATACGCTTGGACGAAGCGATCTTCTGCGAAGAGCGATGTCGAAGAAAAAGGGCGATGTCATGCAGAAAGAGCGCCAGAATTTCGTATATGGTAATCCGGACGAAGGCGTGCCGGGCTGTATCGCCAACGGAATCGACGAGAAGACGGCGAATAAGATTTATGATGAAATGATCGATTTTGCCAAATATGCATTTAACAAATCACATGCGGCAGCCTATGCGGTGGTATCATATCAGACTGCCTGGTTAAAATATTACTATCCGGTGGAATTCATGGCAGCACTTATGACTTCCGTGATCGACAATCCGGGAAAAGTATCAGAGTACATTTACAGTTGCAGACAGATGGGAATTAAGATTCTTCCACCGGATATTAATAAAGGAGAAGGAAGCTTCTCCGTTGACGGCGGCAATATCCGTTATGGTCTGGCGGCGATCAAGAGTATCGGAAAGCCAGTGATCGAGTCGATCATCCAGGAACGAAAAAATGGAGGAGAATTCAGCAACCTGAAAGACTTTATCGAACGTCTGTCAGGAAAAGAAGTCAATAAGCGCACGATTGAAAGCTTTATCAAATCCGGAGCATTTGACAGTCTGGGTGGTACAAGAAAGCAGTTTATGGTAGTTTATGTACAAATCCTGGATCAGGTGAACCGTGAGCGGAAATACTCCATGACCGGACAGCTTTCATTATTTGACATCGTAAGTGATGACCAGAAATCGGAATTCGACATTCCACTTCCGGATGTAGGAGAGTACGAGAAAGAGACAAAGCTTGCATTTGAAAAAGAAGTGCTGGGTGTGTACTTAAGCGGTCATCCGCTGGAGGATTATGAGGAAAAATGGAAGAAGAACATTTCCAGAACGACATTAGATTTCCAGATAGATGATGAGACGGGAAGGACAAAGGTACATGACGGTGCAAAAGAGATCGTCGGCGGCATGATCACCAATAAGACGATCAAATATACCAAGACCAATAAAGTTATGGCATTTATTACACTGGAAGATCTGGTGGGATCAGTCGAAGTTGTGATCTTTCCGAGAGATTTTGAAAAAAATCAGATGTATCTGAATGAAGAAGCCAAAGTATTTATAAAGGGAAGGGTATCCGAAGAAGATGATGCACCAAGTAAACTGATCTGTGAGCAGGTGATCCCGTTTGAACAGACGAAGAAGGAACTATGGCTTCAATATCCGGATAAAGCGACTTATCTTCAGCAGGAAGGAATGCTTCAGGACATTCTGAAAGTATCTGAAGGAATGGATGAAGTTATCATCTATTGCAGGAAGGAAAAAGTGGTAAAACGCCTGGCAAAGGGCTGGAATGTGACCGCAGATGAGGTATTGTTGAGCAGATTGACGAATTATCTGGGTGAAAGTTCTGTAAAAGTTATAGAAAAACCCATTGAAAGCGTGCACTAATTCATGTACAATATCATCGGAGAGAAATGATAATGGTTAGAAGATAATTGGAACAAACTAATACAATGGAGGAATGAATCATGGCAGACAAAAAAGTAATTCGTACAATAGGTGTATTGACAAGTGGTGGAGATGCCCCTGGAATGAACGCAGCAATCCGTGCCGTTGTTCGTACAGCACTTGGTAAAGGACTGAAGGTAAGAGGCATCAGAAGAGGATATCAGGGACTTTTAAACGAGGAAATTATCGATCTGTCAGCCAGAGACGTATCCGATACAATTGAGCGCGGAGGTACAATTCTTCAGACAGCCCGTTGTGCAGAGATGCGTACAGAGGAAGGTCAGCAGAAAGCAGCAGCTATCTGCAAAAAAATATGGTATTGATGGTCTGGTAGTCATCGGTGGTGACGGATCATTTGCCGGAGCTCAGAAACTTGCTAACTTCGGAATCAACACAATCGGACTTCCGGGAACGATCGATCTGGATATTGCCTGTACGGAATATACAATCGGATTCGATACAGCCGTTAATACAGCTATGCAGGCTATTGACAAAGTACGTGATACATCAACTTCTCATGAGAGATGCTCTATCATCGAGGTTATGGGTAGAGATGCAGGATACCTTGCACTGTGGTGCGGTATTGCTAACGGAGCTGAGAAGATCCTGATGCCTGAAGAGCATGATTATGACGAAGATAAGATCATTGCTGATATTCAGGAATCAAGAAAACGTGGAAAGAAGAACTACATCATCATCAATGCAGAGGGTGTTGGAGATTCTATGAACATGGCTAAGAGAATTGAAGAAGCAACAGGTATGGAGACAAGAGCTACCATTCTCGGACACATGCAGCGTGGTGGAAGCCCGACATGTAAAGACAGAGTATATGCTTCTATCATGGGAGCAAAAGCCGTAGATCTTCTGCTTGAGGGCAAGACAAACCGTGTCGTAGGTTACAAACATGGTGAGTACGTAGATTTCGATATCGATGAAGCACTTGGAATGACAAAAGGAATTCCTGCTTACCAGTATGAGATTGCAAAAGAGCTGGCTCTGTAATTAAAACCGGAATAAAGAATAAAAAGTTATCTGTTTTATGGCAGGTAACCTTTTTTTATAGCAAAGTATACAAGGGAGGTTTCGACATAAAATCTCTTGAAAATGCACGTCCAAGACGGTACAATAGTAAAATATGGTGGAGTATTCATAAAAGGAGATTTAATATCGTGGAAAATAAAAATAGGAACACTGCAGCAATCGGTGTGTTTGATTCGGGAGTCGGCGGTTTGACCGTCACAAGAGAGATCATGCGTCAGCTGCCGAATGAAAATGTAGTATATTTTGGGGATACAGCAAGAGTTCCATACGGAAGTAAGTCGAAGAATAACATTATCCGTTTTTGCCAGACAGATCATCCGTTTTTTTAAAACGACAAAGAATGTAAAGGCAATCGTGATCGCATGTAATACGGCCAGTGCGCTGGCGCTTGAGACAGTGCAGCAAGAGTTCGACATTCCGATCATCGGAGTGATCGTACCGGGAGCAAGAGCTGCCGTAAGGGAGACCAGGAATGGTCAGATTGGTGTACTTGGTACAGAAGCAACGATCAAGAGCGAGACCTATACCAAAGAAATCCGGAAACTTATGCCGGAGGCAGAAGTCATCGGAAAGCCATGTCCGTTATTCGTACCGTTGGTAGAAGAAGGATTTGCAAAGCATAAGATCACAGAAGAAGTGATCGATATCTATCTGTCCGATATGAGAAAGTCGGAGATTGATACACTGATTCTGGGATGTACCCACTATCCGCTTCTCAGATCCAGGATTATGGCATATTTTGGAGAGTCTGTACATATTGTAAATCCGGCGTACGAGACGGCGATGGATCTGAAGAAGATACTGGAAGAGCAGAAAATTGCCAATACATCGGGAGAACCGGCAGCATATGATTTTTATGTCAGTGATGCGGCAGAGAAGTTTAAGAAATTCGCCAATTCAATCCTGCCGTACGATGTAGATAAGACACAGGCAATTGATATTGAAGATTATTAGGAGAATATATGACAAAAGACGTATTATTAAGTATATCCGGTCTGCATCAGGATGTGACCGGGATTGAAGCGCAGGGTGATGAGCCGGGAAGTGAACCAATTGAGGTAATCGTACCTGCGAGCTATTATGAGAAAAATGGAAAGCACTATGTGATCTATGATGAACTGGTGGAAGGAATCCCGGGAACCATCAAGAATAAAGTAAGGATCCTGGATGACCAGAAGGTCGAGATCATCAAGAGCGGAATTACGAATACCCACATGGTATTCGAGAAAGATAAGATCAATATGACACAGTATGAGACACCATACGGTGAGATGATGATTGGAGTCTTTACCAAGGATATCCAGTTCGAAGAACAGGATGAAAAGATCACGGTGCATGTGAATTATGCACTGGACATCAACGGAGATCCTGTTGCCGATTGCAATATAGACATAAAAATTAACAGCACTGGAACGATAAGTTCCAATGCTGTTTTTAAGTACTCTTTACTCTTATTTGTTTCTTAATCTTGCGAAAAATCCCTTTTTCTTCTCCGGTACATCCAGAGGACCTCTTACACCTTTAACAGCTGTGATGTAAATACCACTGATCGTAGCTTTGACTTCCTTCTTAACAGGAATCAAAGGATAAACCTGCGCATCACACATAAGTGTCATAATCTTCGGTCCGACTTTGGCTTTTACAACAGGTACTTTTGAACGGCGAAGATACTTTGGTGTATTCTCGAGTACAATATCCGGCAAGCCGGCATCTTTTAATTTCATACGACCTTTATCGATAACCAGGATGGAAACAGTCTGTGCAACTGCATCAAGCTGTGCCTGCTGATCTGCCTGTTTCTTTTCTGCCTTTTTTTACCAACAAAATATAATGCAACACATGCAACGATCAAAATCACAAGGATTACCAATAATACAATTGTAAATGTCTTCACAATGAACCTCCTATATTCTATATTCCATAACAAGTATTCTAACATTGATTTCGGTAGGAGTGCAAGAAGTATACAGGAAAAGTAGGTGATTTCAAAACGAAAAATTTTGATAAAAGAGTGAAATATATGTGAAAATGCTATGAAAGGTTTTTCAAAATGTGATATAACAGAATGGTATGCGTTAGCGTATACTTCGGAAAGCAGATGGGATAAAGTTCCCACCTTAGAATGAATGATAAAATGAGGTGCGATATGAAAAAGAAAGTGGCAATGTTATTAACAGGTGTTATGGCAGTCTCTCTTTTGATGACAGGTTGTCAGTCGACGAAAGGTCTTGAAAATGACAACATTAAGATTTCAGTCTACAAAGGTGTTGAAGTAGATAAAGTTGACAAACCGAGCGAAGTAACGGATGATGATGTGAATACACAGATTCAGTCAGTACTGGATGAAAATGCAACAACAAAAGAAGTAACAGACCGTGCAGTCAAAAAAAGGCGATACAGCAACGATTGATTTCGTTGGAAAGATGAATGGCAAAGCATTTGACGGTGGATCTTCTACAGATTATCCACTGGAGATCGGTTCTAATTCTTTCATCGAAGGATTTGAAGACAGTATTATCGGACACAAGATCGGTGATACATTTGACTGGAACGGAAAGTTCCCGGAGAATTATGGAAGTTCTGATCTTGCAGGCAAAGATGTAACATTTACAATTACTGTAAAATCCATTTCCAAAAAGAATACACCAAAGCTTACAGACAAACTGGTAAAGAAAGTATCTAAGAAATCAAAGACAGTAAAAGAGTACAAAGAAGAAGTGAAGAAGTCTCTCGAGGAAGATAACGAAAAGACATACAATGATACTTTGCAGCAGGCAGCATGGCAGAAGGTTCTTGATAATACAAAAGTTAAGAAATATCCGGAGAAAGATGTAAAGAAGATTGAGGATTCTCTGATCTCTCAGTACAAGTCTGTTGCAAAAGCTTATAACATGTCATATGATGATCTGATCAAGCAGCAGATGGGAACAACTGTTGAAAAGTTCGAAAAACAGGTAACAAAAGCTGCAAAATCCAGTGTAAAGCAGACATTGGTAACAAAGGCAATTGCAGATAAAGAGAACATTAAGTTAGATGATGCAACTTATAAGACAGAGCTTAAGAAGATTGCAAAAGAGTATGGATACGACAGTGTAAAAGCTTTAAAGAAAGCTGCATCAAAGTCAGATCTGAAGAGATTGCGCTGAATGATCTTGTAAAAGAATGGCTGGCTAATCAGTGCATTCAGGTTGAGTCAAGCTCAAGCAGCTCATCAAGCTCAAGCAGCTCATCAAGTTCAAGCAGTTCATCAAGCTCAGGTAACTAAGGTGGATAGAAACAGAATAGAATAAGAATAAAAATGCTCCGGGAATTTTGTCAGGTGACAGATTCCC
>ENA-OQES01001178-OQES01001178.1-human-gut-metagenome-genome-assembly--contig:-NODE-1178-length-10098-cov-1.835122_pt1 | contig 10098 bp, 14 predicted proteins | sample MGYA00242798_ERZ504641 | MGnify/ENA primary metagenome ERZ504641 (study PRJEB26092, sample SAMD00036327) | human gut metagenome | host: Homo sapiens | study: EMG produced TPA metagenomics assembly of...
TAAGAAGGTGGCTTCACAGTATCTGGGTTATCAGGACGGTAAAGCACATATATTGCTTGAGGCTTCTGTGCCGGCTACTGGATATGCGGTTTATGATGTACGTACTTCGGGAGCCGGAGTGCAGACCGTAAAACAACAGCATGCGAATACTTTGGAGAACTCATGTTATAAACTGTCTTTTGACGCGAACGGAGATATTGTTTCGTTGCTGGATAAGCGTAACGGAAAAGAACTGGTGGCATCGGGGAAAAAGCTATCCGATCTGGCAATTGTTTACAGAAAACGAATCTTTTGAATGGCCTGCATGGGAGGTGTTGAAAAAAACATTAGACCGTGAACCTGTTTCTATCACCCATGGAGTGAAGCTGACCTTGGTGGAAGACGGTGACTTGCGTAAATCTATCTGTATTGAGAAAAAACATGGCGAGTCAGTGTTCCGTCAGTATGTCCGCCTGTACGAAGGAACCCGCGCACCGCGTATCGATTTTTACAATGAAATAGACTGGCGCTCTACAAATGCGTTGCTGAAAGCGGAATTCCCGCTTGCTGTGTCTAATCCGAATGCTACTTATGACTTGTCTTTGGGTAGTGTGCAGCGTGGAAATAATACAGTGACAGCATATGAGGTTTACGGACATTACTGGACCGATTTGACCGACCGCAAGGGGGACTATGGAGTTTCTATTATGAATAACGGAAAATACGGATGGGATAAACCTTCGGACAATACGCTCCGTCTTACTTTGCTCCATACGCCCAAGACTGACAAGGGATATACTTATCAGGACAGACAGGACTTTGGTTATCACACATTTACTTACAGCCTGCTTCCGCACCAGGGTGAGCTTGACAAGGCTGAAGTGGTATCGAAGGCAGAGGTGCTGAACCAGACATTGAAAGCCTTCCAGACAGATAAGCATAAAGGTGAAATGGGACGTACTTTCTCAATGGTATCGTCGGACAATCCGAACGTGATAATCAAGGCATTGAAGAAAGCTGTCGATGCTGATGAATATGTGGTACGTGTATATGATGTAGCCGGTAAGGGAACTCAATCGGCCAGATTGACGTTTGCCGGTAAACTTGTGGAGGCTGTTGAAACCGACGGAACAGAGAAGGAAATTGCTAAAGCCGGTTTCAGCGATAATACGCTGGAGGTTACAGTTAAGCCTTTCTCTTTGAAAAGCATATAAGATCCGTTTGGCTGAATCGGGTATGGAGGTACATCAGCCGAAATGTCTGGCACTTAATCTTCCATACGACAAGAAGTGTGCTACTTATAACGAATTCCGTAGTGAGGCCGATTTCGAGTCCGGATTATAGCTATGCGGCTGAATTGCTTCCCGATTCGATAACGGTAGATCAGGTAACTTTCCGTCTTGGTGAACAGGAAGCTTACAACGGCTTGTCGTGCAAGAATGATACAATTGAGATTCCTGAAGGCTATAATCGTTTGTATTTCCTTGCAGCTGCCGCTTCTGTTGAGGACCAGCGTTTACAGATTGCCTGCGGAAAGCAGACTTCGGAGTTTGTCGTTCCTTCTTATACAGGATTTGTCGGTCAATGGGGACATGAGGGACATACTACCGGCTATTTGAAACCGGCCCAGATTGCTTATGTCGGAACTCATCGTCATGCGTCGGATGGAGATTGTCCTTACGAGTTTACTTATATGTTCAAATTCGGTATGGATATACCTAAGGGTGTCCGCTCTGTTGTTTTGCCCCAGAATGAGAATGTAGTGATTTTTGCCGCTACGGCCGTTGCTGAAGACCGTTCGCCGGTAAAACCATCGACAAAATTATTCCGTACAAACAACCATGAGGAACTGTCGGAACTTGTATCTGGCAACAAAATGATTTCGGGTAGAAAATCATGCTGAAAATGCAAAACTGACAAGATGGTCGGCTTATGTAAATGAAAAGGAACGTCCGCAGGCTGCTGTAGATGGCGACTTGTCGACTAAATGGTGTGACATTGCCGGACTACCTAGTTTCCTGGAATTTGATTTGGGCAAGGCTGAGAAACTGACAGGATGGAAAGTTGTGAATGCCGGTAAGGAAAATGGATCTTTCATTACGAGCCAGTGTTTCCTTATGGGAAGAAACTCTGTTGACGAAGACTGGCAAACAGTGGATTTCTTCGACGGTAACCGCAGCAATGTAGTATTGCGTACAATCACTTCGGACAAGGCATATCGCTATCTCCGTATGGTTGTGACCAGAGGAACACAGGCTGCTTCGTCGAAAGATGTACGCATTTACGAGGTAGAGGTTTACCGGTAATTCTGGGTTTGGTTTTAGTAATACAATAAATCCTCTCTTGAGTTTTCAGGAGAGGATTTTTTGATCAGTATAGCGGTAGATTCTGCTGCTGTTTCTTTTAAAAGTTCATGGATGCATAGAACCCGTAATGTCCGTCGCCGGCAACAGGGCTGATTGTCAGGTTGTACTTCCTGGCAAACGGGCGGGTGAAGATGTAAGAACTTCCGGCTCCGATTGCTGCTCCGGCAGCTACATCCCACCAGTCGTGTTTCTTTCCGTAAACACGGGTCCATCCTACATATGTAGATAATATGTAGGAAGGCAGTCCCCACTTCCAGCCATAGCGCCGTTGGATAAAGGCTGCGGCAGCAAAAGAAGTAGATGTGTGCATGGATGGAAATGAATGATTGTCGCTATGGTCGGGACGTTCTTTTTTCGACAATATATTTCAGCGCGTATGTGACTCCCAGTGTCGTTACTCCTGAAAATACGCCTTGTTTTAATCCTTGCCAGTCTTTTTGAAGCAACACGGCAGTGACTCCTGCAACCGGAAGAAGTAAAGCTCCTACATCGCCTGATGTGCGTACAGCCTTTCTGGTTCCGCTTACTTCTATTTCCTGGGCGCAGACAGATAAAGAAAGAATCAGAGCAGATAGTATAAAAATTCAGTTTTCTCATGACAACAGGGTAAGTTTGGGAAGAAAGATTATCAATCCGACAACAGCCGACGCAATGGCCAGAAGCAAAACAGCTCCTGCCGCCAGATCCTTGGTGCGTTTGATGGCTTCATCATACGCTGGAGATACCCGGTCGGCAAGTGCTTCGATAGCAGAGTTTACTGCTTCTGCCGAAAGAACCAGTCCGATACATAAACAGATGACAATCCATTCCATAGATGATAGTCCGACAAGAATGCCCGCCGTAATGACGCATACGGCGGCAAAGCAATGTATCCATGCATTATGTTCCCGACTGATAAGCAGAAAGATGCCGTGAAAAGCATATTTGAAACTTAACGCACGTTTACGCAAGGTAAATCCGCTGTTTTTCATTCTTCTTGTGCGATTACCAGTTGATGGTTACTTCTACCGGACAATGATCGGAACCGAATATCTCGGTATGTATCTTGGCATCCTGAAGTTTATCGGCAATGCGTGACGAAGCAAGGAAATAGTCTATACGCCACCCTGCGTTCTTCTCGCGTGCCTTAAAGCGGTACGACCACCACGAATAGATATTTTCCTGTGTAGGATAAAAGTGGCGGAATGTATCGATAAATCCGGCATCGAGCAATAACTGGAATTTTTCTCGTTCCTGGTCAGTAAAACCTGCGTTCATCCGGTTGGTTTTCGGATTCTTCAAATCGATTTCCTTATGTGCTACATTCAAGTCACCACATACGAGAACCGGCTTCTGTCGGTCTAACTGTAGCAGGTATTTACGGAAATCTTCCTCCCAGGTCATACGGTAATCCAGACGTTTCAATCCGTCCTGTGAGTTGGGGGTATACACCGTAACCAGATAAAAGTTTTCCATTTCCAGTGTAATGACCCGTCCTTCATGGTCGTGTTCGTCTATACCCAGCCCGTAAGTTACAGAAAGAGGCTGATGGCGAGTAAATATAGCTGTACCCGAATACCCTTTTTTTTCCGGCATAATTCCAGTAAGAAGTATAGCCTTCGAATGCCAGGTCGAGCTGTCCTTCCTGCATTTTGGTTTCCTGTAAGCAGAAGAAATCTGCATCCAGTTCGTTGAATATTTCCCGAAAGCCTTTATCGCAACAAGCTCGCAGCCCGTTTACATTCCATGAAATGAGTTTCATAATCATAATAAGAGTTTATACGTTTTCTGTTTACGTGATGAATAAATAGAATAGCGTTATTTCTTTATATCGAATAAGTAAGTCAGTCGTCCCGCAATGTATGAGTGAGCCGAACGTGAGAACGGGTCTTTCTTTGTACTGTGGTAGAAGTCACTCAGCCCGAAATAATATCTTGCTTCAAGCAGGAAATTTCCGATGCCTGTACGTACTTCCAGACCTCCGCCTCCTACAATGCCATAATCGAACTTCATTTCTGCCATCTTTCCATATTGCCAGATAACTCCATTCGGGCGGTCTTCCGGATGCCAGGAAGCACTTTGCTTCTCATTTTCTCCCAATAGGAAGCCAATCTGTGGACCGATGTTCAGGACAAACCGTGCTCCGTTCCCTTTATCTTTTCCAAAGCCAAGATGTGCCATCAATGGAACCTCTATGTAGTTCATGGTGCGCTGGTATGTATCTCCTGTGCCGTCGTCGATATTTTCTTTCCATCCTCTTTGGGAGTAGTTGATTTCTCCCTGTATACCACAGAGTATCTTGAAATATCTTTCTGATATATATCGGACAGTCACTCCGACAGAGGGAGTAATAAATGTTTTTTGCTTGATACTTGGCTCAAAACTGACGGAACTAAGGTTTACGCCGCCATTTATACCTATGGCTAAATTGTGGCGCGGGTCTTGTAGTTGGGCGCGGACAGGCAGTCCCACCGACAAACATAATATGCTCAGTAATGCAATAACAGATTGCTTTTTCATGTACTTATTCGAAATCAAGTTTAATCAGTTCGTAATCATTTTGTGAAATGTACAAAGAATACTTTACGGTTGATGAACCCTCCCCAGTTATTGACGCGTTCGAAGCAGAATCCGGTCTGTATCGGAGTTACCTGTACGCGGTTTAGATTTCTTCCAGCTTGTTGCCTTGCTGCGACAGACCTTTCAGGAAGAAATATCCCACGTCGAATCCTAGCATGCCATATTTAGGATAAGTATTCGACATATCTTTGCTGTACCAGCGGCGGTATGACTTGGGTGAAAATTGATGGCAGCCGGAAAACAGGTTGTTGGTATAGAACGATGAGTAGAAATAGGTATCCCAACTCATGAAAAAGATTTGCCACGGGAAATCCTGTGTATAAGTCTGCCATTCAGGATAGCCGAACAGGTGCATGTCGAAATGCGGATGCTCGCGGCGGACAAGAGTCAGGTGAGGCAGTACGCGTGTCAATGCTGAGCTTCGTCCTGAAGTCGGAATAAAGATGTTTTCCTGCAGGGTGTCCATGGCGGCAATCACTTTGTTCGGATCAATATCTCCGGCTAGCGTATCTGCTTGAATCTAACGATTGTTGTCTTTCAATTCAATTCTTCATGCCTTTAATGAATTCGGCGTTTTTCCTTATCTCCGCTGCCATCGTCAACGAAAATGACATTGGATTTTTCCGAATTTCCGGATAAAATGTTCGTATACCTTTGAATAAAGATAAGACTGTGGGTATTGACCTGATAGATATTCGGATTGGTAAATACCTGATCTACTTTAGGAGAGAAAGGAACTACCAGACGGATATTGTTCTTGTCGGCAAAGGCTGCGACAGAAGCGATGGATGACTGGTGTGCCGGACCAAAATGATGTCCATATCCTTCAGCTTGCTCTGGGATAAGATTGCATTCGTGCCGGCTGTGGTTCCTTTGGTATCGTAGGTGTAAATATCGGCAGATACTCCTTGATGTTTCAGGCTATCAATAGCCATAAGAAAACCTTCGTAAAACTCTACCATGCGTGACTGTTCATCCTGACTGGTAGATGTAAAAGGTAACATCAGAGCAACTTTTATGGTATTTATCTGCTTTTTGGCTGATAGAATTTTCTTTGAAGAGTTCTTCGTTGCTGGGAGCTGCCTGTGAAGACGGTGCTGTCTTTCCTGTTTCCTGTGATTTAGGGTAAGGAATGAAAAGGAAGCTTCCTTTCTTCAGCTTTCCGTTCTTTAATTCCGGATTGGCTGCAATAAGTTCTTCCTGTGTGATGCCATATTGCTGGCTGATGCTGAAAATCGTTTCCTTTCGGGCTACCTTGTGCATATCCCTCCATTCGTTTTTCTTTACTGCCGGCTCTGCTTGAGCAGTTTGTTCTGTCTGAGCGGGTGTATTATCCTGTGCCGGAATGACAATAACCTGACCGATACGGAAGTTTTCGGCACTTAATCCCGGATTGGCTTTGCAAAATAGCCTGGGCCGTTACGTGGTATTTCAGTGTCAGCTGATATAATGTTTCTCCTGCCTGTATCGTATGGAACTGTTTTCCGTCCTCATTGGAGTATTGTGCCTGTGGAATTTTTCAACGCTTGTCCGGCACGTATTTGTTCCTTGCTTCCCGGGTTCAGGCGTACAATGTCGTCAACCGAAATGTGATACATGCTGGCAATGGAGTACAGGCTTTGTCCTTTTGTCACGGTATGCAAAAAATATCCGGTTCCGGTCTGTGCCGATACCGTTGCACTTAAACTGCTGGCTGATAGCGCCAGCGAAAGGCAGATAATATGGATAAACTTCATTTTCGTTTGTATTTGTTGAGTGGCAAAAGTACAAAAAAAAGGCATTATCTTTGCAAAGATATGATTGATTTTAAGGATATGGAAGACGTAAAAGAAACGATAAATGTACAAGGAGCGCGTGTACATAATCTAAAAAATATAGATGTGGAAATTCCCCGCGGGAGTTTGACCGTCATAACGGGTCTGAGTGGAAGCGGGAAATCTTCATTGGCTTTTGATACGATTTTTGCCGAAGGACAAAGACGTTATATCGAAACGTTTTCTGCTTATGCGCGAAATTTTCTGGGTGGAATGGAACGTCCGGATGTGGATAAGATAACCGGTCTGAGTCCTGTTATTTCCATTGAACAGAAAACAACTAACAAAAATCCTCGCTCTACGGTGGGTACTACTACCGAAATATACGATTATCTTCGTCTGCTCTTCGCCCGTGCGGGAACTGCCTACTCATATCTGTCGGGTGAGAAAATGGTAAAATATACAGAAGAGCAGATTCTGGATCTGATTCATCGTGACTATAAGGGCCGGCGTATTATATTCTTGCTCCGCTGGTACGTACCCGTAAAGGACATTATAAAGAATTATTCGAACAGATACGCAAGAAAGGATACCTGTATGTGCGTGTAGACGGTGATGTGAAGGAGATTGTGCATGGCATGAAGCTGGACCGTTATAAAAATCACGATGTCGAGGTTGTGATAGATAAAACGGTAGTTACGGAGAAGGAAGAAAAACGTCTGAAGCAAAGTGTAGCGACTGCCATGCAGCAGGGTGATGGCTTGCTGATGATTCTTGATGCACAGACTGAGAGCGTACGCCATTACAGCAAGCGGCTGATGTGTCCGGTTACGGGACTTTCGTATAGGGAGCCGGCTCCGCATAATTTTCTTTTAACTCTCCGCAAGGCGCCTGTCCGCGCTGTAAGGGATTGGGATATGTCAATCTGATAGATGTAGACAAGGTAATTCCCGATCGTTCACTCTCTATTTATGAAGGTGCTGTCGCTCCACTTGGCAAATATAAGAATGTGATGATATTCTGGCAGATAGAAGCGCTGCTGGAGAAATATGAAGCAACATTGAAGACTCCTGTTTCGGAGTTGCCTGAAGATGCCATAAACGAGATTCTGTATGGGGCAGACGAACGTCTGAAAATCAAGAGTTCGCTGATACATGCATCGTCGGATTACTTTGTGACTTACGAAGGTATTGTGAAATACATTCAGATGATGCAGGAGAAGGATGCTTCGGCCACAGCCCAAAAGTGGGCAGAACAGTTTGCCAAGACTGATGTATGTCCGGAGTGTAAGGGAGCGCGGTTGAATAAGGAGGCTCTTCATTTCCGTATTCATGACAAGAACATCTATCAGCTTTCTACCATGGACATAAGCGAGCTTTATGACTGGCTGATGCATGTAGAAGAACATCTGGAAAGTAAGCAGCGTATCATTGCTGCGGAGATATTGAAGGAGATACGTACCCGTCTGAAATTCTTGTTGGATGTTGGACTGGATTATCTTTCACTGAACCGTTCTTCTGTAAGCTTGTCGGGAGGAGAAAGTCAGCGTATCCGTCTGGCCACACAGATTGGTTCGCAGCTGGTTAATGTACTGTATATTCTTGATGAACCGAGCATCGGTCTGCATCAACGGGATAATATCCGGCTGATTAACTCTTTAAAAGAGTTGCGCGACCTGGGAAACTCTGTCATTGTGGTAGAACACGACAAAGACATGATGCTGGCTGCCGATTATGTAGTAGATATGGGGCCGAAAGCCGGACGACTGGGAGGTGAGGTTGTGTTTGCCGGAACTCCGGAAGAGATGCTTAAGACCTCCACACTTACTTCGCAGTATCTGAATGGAAAGATGAAGATTGAAGTCCCTGCCGAACGCCGGAAGGGAAATGGCAAATCACTTTGGCTGCGTGGAGCCAGAGGAAATAATCTGAAAGGGGTAGATGTGGAATTTCCACTGGGCAAGCTGATTTGTGTAACCGGAGTTTCGGGAAGCGGTAAGTCTACTTTGATAAATGATACCCTTCAGCCTATTCTTTCTCAGCATTTTTACCGTTCTTTGCAAGAGCCTTTGCCTTATGATGCGATAGAAGGACTGGAATACATTGATAAAGTGGTGAATGTCGACCAGTCACCGCTTGGACGTACGCCTCGTTCCAATCCGGCAACTTATACCGGTGTTTTCTCTGATATCCGTAATCTGTTTGTGGGGCTTCCCGAAGCCAAAATACGCGGATACAAGCCGGGACGTTTCTCATTCAATGTTTCGGGAGGACGCTGTGAGGCTTGTGGAGGAAATGGGTATAAAACGATCGAAATGAATTTCCTTCCGGATGTATTTGTTCCGTGCGAGGTTTGTCACGGTAAGCGCTACAACAGAGAAACGCTGGAAGTGCGTTATAAAGGCAAATCTATCGCCGATGTGCTTGATATGACCATCAACCGTGCGGTAGAGATTTTCGAAAATGTTCCTCAGATACTGAATAAGATAAAGGTTTTGCAGGAAGTCGGACTGGGATATATCAAGCTGGGACAGCCTTCTACTACTTTGTCGGGTGGTGAGAGTCAGCGCGTGAAGCTGGCAACAGAACTTTCGAAGCGCGATACGGGTAAAACCGTTTATATTCTGGATGAGCCGACTACCGGTTTGCACTTTTGAAGATATACGTGTGCTGATGACGGTTCTGAACAAGCTGGTAGATAAAGGAAATACAGTTATTGTCATCGAACATAACCTGGATGTTATCAAGATGGCAGACTATATTATCGATATGGGTCCAGAAGGAGGTAGAGGTGGAGGACAACTGCTTTCATGCGGGACTCCTGAGGAAGTTGCGAAAAATCGGATAAGGGATATACGCCCCGGTTTATTAAAGAAGAGTTGGAAAATCAGTAATTAAGCGATAAAAACAATCTGGTTATTATGGCCAAAAGGAAAAAATAGCAAAGACGAATGCGGCACGCTTGCTGGATAAAGATAAGATAAAATATGAACTTGTACCTTATGAAGTTGATGAAAACGATTTGAGTTGTGTACATGTTGCCGCTACCCTGGGTGAGAATATCGAACAGGTTTTCAAGACACTGGTACTTCACGGAGACAAATCGGGTTATTTTGTCTGTGTGATTCCGGGTGAGCATGAAATTGACCTGAAAATGGCTGCGAAGGTTTCGGGAAACAAGAAATGCGACCTTATTCCCGTCAAGGAACTGCTTCCGTTGACAGGATATATTCGGGGAGGATGTTCTCCAATAGGCATGAAAAAACATTTTCCTACGTATATTCATCATACATGCAATGATTTCCCTTATATCTATGTCAGTGCGGGGGTGCGAGGCTTGCAGGTCAAACTGGCTCCCGACGATTTGATAAAGGTCAGCCGTGCCGAAGTCTGCACACTGTTCGGTGAATAGGAACGTGGTGACGTTTTGTTTGAAACATA
>ENA-OQES01001179-OQES01001179.1-human-gut-metagenome-genome-assembly--contig:-NODE-1179-length-10093-cov-2.260385_pt1 | contig 10093 bp, 12 predicted proteins | sample MGYA00242798_ERZ504641 | MGnify/ENA primary metagenome ERZ504641 (study PRJEB26092, sample SAMD00036327) | human gut metagenome | host: Homo sapiens | study: EMG produced TPA metagenomics assembly of...
GTGATGAATATTCAGGATATCTTGAGTGGACAAGTTAAGGCAGATACGGTTCAGTCTATTGATTCACTGACCGATCTTCGTGCTGAAAAACTGATGGAGCGCTCTAAAGAAGAAGAGGAGTTCCGTAAGCAGTATGAAGAAAAAGAAAGATATAATCTGACAGCTGTAACTGATGTGCGCGATGCTGCGGGATTGATATTTTACCGCCCGTTGCGTGGTGTGATGTCTGCGGGATTTAGTCCGGAGAAGCGTCATTTCGGGATTGATTTGACAGCAAGTCCTAATGAAAGTATTCTTGCTACCCTCGATGGTACTGTTATCATGTCTGCTTATACGGCAGAGTGGGGGTATGTAATACAAATACAGCATCCGCAGAATTTTATTTCTGTATATAAACATTGTGGTTCACTGATGAAACACGAGGGTGAAAAAGTCAAAGGTGGAGAGGTGATTGCTTTAATAGGACAGTCGGAAACAGAAGATAATCAGCCTCATCTGCATTTTGAATTATGGCATAAGGGAAATCCTATTAATCCAGAAAAGTACGTGGTATTTTAATTATGAAGAAACAAATAGCAATATTAGGTTCTACTGGTTCTATCGGGACGCAGGCTTTACAAGTGATAGAGGAACATCCCGATTTATATGAAGCTTATGTGTTGACTGCTAATAATAAAGTCGATTTGCTTATCGAACAGGCACGGAAGTTTCGTCCTGAAGCTGTTGTTATTGCTAACGAAGACAAATATTTGCAGCTGAAGGAAGCATTGTCTGATTTGCCTATAAAAGTCTATGCCGGAGCAGATGCTATTTGCCAGGTTGTAGAGTCACAGCCGATAGATATTGTGTTGACGGCTATGATTGGATATGCCGGATTGCGTCCGACGATGAGCGCGATTCGTGCCGGAAAGATTATTGCACTTGCAAATAAGGAAACAATGGTTGTTGCTGGTGAGCTGATCAATGCTTTGGCAAACGAGTATCATACTCCTATATTACCTGTCGATTCAGAGCATTCGGCTATATTCCAATGTCTGGAAATGAATAATCCGTTGGAAAAGATTATTCTCACCGCTTCAGGAGGTCCGTTCCGTACATTTACGATGGAGCAGTTGCAGACGGTCACTAAGGAACAGGCATTAAAGCATCCCAACTGGAGCATGGGAGCGAAAATTACAATCGACTCTGCTTCGATGATGAATAAGGGGTTTGAAGTAATAGAGGCAAAATGGTTGTTTGGTGTACGCCCAGAACAGATAGAAGTCGTTGTTCATCCTCAATCTGTGATACATTCGATGGTTGAGTTTGAAGATGGTGCAGTGAAAGCTCAATTGGGAGTTCCTGATATGCGCCTGCCTATACAATATGCATTTTCATATCCTCAGCGCATACGTTCGTCTTTCGACCGTTTGGACTTTATGAAATGTAACAGCTTGACTTTTGAGGCTCCGGATACCAAACGCTTCCGCAATTTAGCTTTAGCTTATGAAGCTTTGCATCAGGGTGGTAATATGCCTTGCATTGTCAATGCTGCAAATGAAGTTGTTGTTGCATCGTTCTTGAAAGACCAGATATCATTCTTAGGTATGAGTGATGTAATAGAAAAAACGATGCAGCGTGTTCCTTTCATTGCTGCACCTACTTACGAAGATTATGTTTCGACTGATGCAGAAACACGTCGTATTGCAGCTGAGATGGTAATAAATGGAATGAAGTAACAGAATATATTAACATTACAAAATAGAAAAGTAGACTTTAGATGGAAACATTTTTGATTCGTGCCCTTCAGCTTATTCTCAGCTTGTCGTTGCTGGTGATTATACATGAAGGAGGACACTTTTTTCTTTGCGCGTCTTTTTAAAATACGAGTAGAGAAGTTTTATATCTTTTTTGATCCTTGGTTTTCACTGTTTAAGTTTAAGCCAAAGAACAGTGATACGGAATATGGAGTAGGATGGTTGCCGCTAGGGGGATATTGCAAGATCTCGGGTATGATTGATGAATCGATGGATACCGAGCAAATGAAACAGCCTGCTCAGCCTTGGGAGTTCCGCTCCAAACCGGCATGGCAGCGATTGCTGGTGATGGTGGGAGGTGTATTGATGAACTTCCTGCTGGCCTTGTTTATCTATTCGATGATTCTTTATACATGGGAGATTCTTACATCGCCTTGAAAGACATGACCTATGGTATGAAGTTCAATGAAACAGCTCAGCAGATTGGATTCCGTGATGGAGATATTCTGAAGAGTGCAGACGATAAGGAACTGGTTCGCTTTGATATGGATATGCTTCGTGACATTGTAGAAGCTCGTGAGGTTACAGTACTTCGCAATGGTGAAGAGCAAAAAAATTCTGATGCCTGAGTTGAGCTTGCTTGATGTTGCAAAAGAAGATCCGATGTTTGTGGCAACTTTCCGTCCGAATATAGTCGACTCTGTATTGGCTGGTGGAAGATTTGCTAAAGCGGGCATTCAGAAAGGTGATTCACTGCTTGCTTTTAATGGTACTCCATTGAATTCTTGGAATGAATTTATGGATGAAATGGGCAAGCTCCGTTCTAAGGCTGAATTAGAAAAGAAGACCTCTGCATCCTTCTCACTAGTCTATTCGCGTCAAGGTGTGAGAGATACGGTAACCGTTCAGACCAATGAACAGTTTATGGTAGATGCAGTAGGTGGACTGGTAAGCTATAAGGAAACCAATTTAAGTTACGGATTCTTCGAGTCATTCCCTGCCGGAGTAACTTTAGGAATAAACACCTTGAAAGGCTATGTAAACGATATGAAGTATGTCTTTACTAAAGAAGGTGCCAAGAGTGTAGGAGGATTCGGAACCATTGGAAGTATCTTCCCTAAGGTTTGGGGCATTGGCAGCGTTTCTGGAAATGACAGCTTTCCTTTCTATTATTTTGGCGTTTATGAATATCCTGCCGATTCCGGCACTCGATGGCGGTCATGTATTGTTCTTGCTATACGAAATTATCGCTCGTCGTAAGCCAAGCGACAAATTTCTGGAGTATGCTCAGATGGTGGGAATGTTCTTGCTCTTTGCTTTACTGATTTGGGCAAACTTCAATGATGTACTGAGAGTTTTTATTCTAATTTATAAATAGGTAAAGGCACTGTTTATTCCGCGTTTTTATCAAGGAAAAACGGATATAATCAGTGCCTGAATTGTATATTGAAAGTTATGAGGAAATCCAAATTTTTAGTGATTTTGCTTTTTGGGGCGGTATGTGCCTATGTGCTACGGCGTTGTCCGCACAGGAAAGATTGCCTGAATATTTGCAGGCAGAGAAATTTACCCAAAGTAAACTGAATACAATGCTTTTCTCGACTACGGTTGATCCGCATTGGTTTCAGCAGGGAAATAGTTTTTGGTTCGAATATAAAACCAGTGAAGGTACATTCTGGTTTGTTGTAGACCCGAATTCAAGAACGAAAAAAAGCAATTGTTCGATCGTGACGAACTAGCTTCTCAGTTGACAGAAATTGTACACGATCCGTTCGAAGCTCGTCATTTGCCGATTCGTAATCTGAAAGCGAAAGAAGACGGACGGACATTTACTTTCGAGGTTGAGTCTTCTCAAGAGGTAAAGCCAGCAAAAGGCGAAAAGAAGAAACTGGAGCAAAAAAAGTCTTTTATTTTTCGTATGACTATCCGACACGTAAACTCACTCAGCTGACAGAAGAGGCAAAAGAACCGGAAAAAAGCTTTCGTGGGCTTCTGTTTCTCCCGATGGAAAGACTGTTGTCTATGCTAAAGACTGCAATTTATTCCGTATGAGCATGGAAGATTACCGGAAGGCGCAGAAAGATGAAAAAGACAGCACAATTGTAGAAATTCAGTTGACAAAAGACGGAACAGAACATTTTGGCTATGGCATTCCGTACAGTATATTGAATACGGATACACTTTGTAACGGTAAACGTCGAGGTGTATGGGGATATTGGTCGCCCGATTCAAAGCATTTTGTAACTATTGTATCTGATGACCGTAAAGTCAAAGATCTTTGGGTTATCAATTCTGTTGCTCAGCCTCGTCCTACACTCGAGACTTATCGCTATCAGATGCCTGGAGAGATGGAAGCTCCCGAAGAGCATTTGTATGTATTTGATATGGTGAACAATACTCGTAAGGAGATAAAGGTGTCAGCCTGGAAAAACCAGAGCTTAGGCTTGGAAGCACGTCCGTATGAGCAAAAGCAGCGTGATGCAGAGTTTATTTCTCCTGTATGGCAGGGAGATAATACTCGTTTCTTCCTGACGCGGAGTAGCCGTGACTTGCATCGTATTGATGTCTGTACGTATACCATCGGACAGGATTCTATTGTTCCAGTTGTAAAGGAACGTATGAATACTTATCAGGAAACTCGTCCGATTTATGTATTGAATGGTGGAAAGGAGTTTGTACAGTGGAGTGAACGCGACGGATGGGCTCATCTTTATTTATATGATGATCGGGGCAATTTGAAAAATCGTATAACGAAAGGTCCCTGGCATGTAGAGCGCGTTGTGAAGATAGATGAGGCTACCCGTACTATTTATTTTGTTGCTAACGGACGTGAAAACGGAGAAAATCCATATTACGAACATTTATATAAGGTGAATGCTGATGGAAGTAGCTTGAAACAACTGACCAAAGGTGATTTCTTCCATCAGGTAGAGGTTGATGATGATGCTCGCTTCATTGTTGATAATTATTCACGGGTCAATACTGTTCCATGCGCTGATTTGATAGACCGGAATGGAAATAAGGTAATGACAATTCAGGAAAGCGATTTCTCTCAATTGAAGGCAGCTGGTTATCAGTTCCCGGAACTCTTTACAGTGAAGGCTGCCGATGGTGTGACCGACTTGTATGGAGTAATGTATAAACCTTATGATTTTGATTCGACGAAAGTATATCCTATTATCGATTATGTTTATCCGGGACCTCAGGTAGAAGCTGTTTATTATCCGTTTACTCGTATGAGTGTACGTACTGACCGTCTGGCACAGGCTGGGTTTATTGTCATTTCCGTAGGACATAGAGGTGGACATCCCAGTCGTTCGAAATGGTATCACAACTATGGATATGGAAATATGCGTGACTATCCACTAGCTGATCATAAGGCTGCTGTGGAACAACTTGCGGCACGCTATAAGTTTATTGACATTGACCGAGTAGGTATTCATGGACATTCAGGAGGAGGCTTCATGTCGACAGCGGCTATTTGTCAGTATCCCGACTTTTATAAGGCTGCTGTTTCGTGTGCGGGAAACCATGATAACCGTATTTATAACCGTTGGTGGAGTGAAACGCATCATGGGGTGAAAGAGGAAATTTCAGAAAAGGGTGATACTACATTTGCATATAAGATTGCTACTAATCCGGAAATCGTGAAGCAATTGAAGGGACATCTTATGTTGGTACACGGAGATATTGATAATAATGTTCATCCGGCAAATACGATTCGTGTCGTTGATGCTTTGATTCGTGCTAACAAACGTTTTGATATGCTCTTGCTTCCCGGACAGCGTCACGGATTTGGTGATATGAATGAATATTTTTATTGGCGTTTGGTAGACTTTTTTCTCAAGAACATTTAAAAGGAAAAAGTGAAACCTTAGTTGATATTCCGCAACGGTAGACTGAATATAAAATTTAAACGATAAACATGAATGTCAAAATAGAAGAAAGTTGGCGTAAGCGTTTGCAAGAAGAATTTGATAAGCCTTATTTTCGGCAGCTGACTGATTTTGTAAGGAGCGAGTATGCACATGAGCATGTATTGCCTCACGGTTCGCAGATTTTTCATATGTTCAATGTTTGTCCGTTTGAAAAAGTAAAAGTTGTAATCTTAGGGCAGGATCCTTATCCAACCCCTGGACAATATTATGGAGTTTGTTTTTCTGTACCGGAAGGGACGGCTATTCCAGCATCGCTAATGAATATCTTTAAAGAAATTCATCAGGATTTAGGAAAGCCGATACCTTGAATCCGGAAAGTTTTAAGACAGGTTGGGATAGAGCAGGGGAGTTTTCTCTATGAATTCTGTACTTACTTGTCAGAGCGCATCAAACAGGCTCTCACCGGAATAGAGGATGGGAAATCTTTACGGACGCAGTTATTAAAAAGTTAAGTGACGAACGTGAAAATTTGGTATTTATGTTGTGGGAAGTTATGCAAAATCGAAAGCTTCTCTGATTGATGCTTCCAAGCATTGCATTTTGATGACAGTTCATCCATCTCCCCGGGTCTGCTGATTATGGCTTCTTTGGCTGTAAACATTTTAGCAAGGCTAATGAATTTTTGAAAGTCAATGGGGTAGAACCTGTTGACTGGCAGATTGAGAATATTTAAGTTAAGGAAAGTAAAATGGGTAAAAAAAGTAGATACACACTTGTGAAAAACGCATCTTTTCATTATGGTTGCGGCGCTGATCTCCAAGATCATCGGAATGCTGTACAAGAGTCCGCTTTCAACTACACTGGGAAGTCAGAGCTTTGCACTTTTCCAGTTTGCACAGAATGTATATTTTATCCTGCTGATGATCGCGTCCTTCAGTATTCCTCAGGCTGTATCCAAGATCATGGCGGAGAAGATCGCTTTTCACAGATATAAGGATGCACAGAAGGTATTTTACGGTGCACTGATCTATGCGGCAGTTGCCGGCGGTATCGTGGCGCTGATCTGTGTATTTGGTGCAGGAATCCTGGTTCCGGACAGTATGGCTAACGCCCGTCTGGCACTGCAGATGCTTGCGCCCACAATTTTCATGTCCGGTCTCTGCGGTGTATTCCGTGGATATTTCCAGGCATACCGCAATATGATGCCTACATCGATCTCGCAGATCATTGAGCAGATCTTTGTGGCAACCTTTGCGCTTCTGATGTCACATGTATTTATCCAGCATTTTTCCCGGCAACAGGAGATATGGATCTGGTCCATCGCTGGGGTGCGGCAGGTGCTACCATGGGTACCGGAGCAGGTGTGGCTTCCGCGCTGATCTTTATGCTGATCGTTTTATGGGGGATAAACCGTAAGATCATCCGGAAAATGGATCGTCAATGACCGCCATTCTATAAATGAGAGTATGGGTCATGTAATGAGTAATATCGTGCTCATCATCATGCCGATCATTCTCAGTGCCTTTATTTATAATGTAAACGGATATATCAACAGCTATATGTATTCCGGTATCATGGATATCAAGGGTGCTGCCAAGGACGTGATCCAGACCTTGTATTCTGAGTACGGATATTATATGACGCTGATCAATATCCCGCTTACCCTGGCAAGTACAGCACCGACATCTATGATCCCTGAGGTTTCCGCGCATTATGCAATGCACGATATTGAAGGTGCAAATATGAAGACAGACCGTGCCACATGGATCAGTATGCTGATCTCCATTCCGGCGGCAGTAGGTCTTGCAGTTCTTTCCGGACCGATCACGAGACTGATCTTCCCGGGAACCAATGGCGTAGGCGGACAGCTTCTGATCCTGGGAGGAATCACCATTATCCTGAATGGCAACTCCAATATCACCAACGGTGTACTTCAGGGAATCGGCAAGCCGAAGCTCCCGATGATCCATGCAGCCATTGCACTGGTGGCAGATGTGATAGCCATGGCCCTGCTTCTGGTATTTACCAATCTTGGTGTTTATACCATTGTCATCGCCCAGATCGTTTATGCAGTTGTGATGTGTATTCTCAACGACCGTTCCATCAAGAAATATATGGGCTATAAGAATCCGTGGAGAAGTGCTTATTTAAGCCCGTTCCTGGCATCTATCCCGATGGGAGTCGTTGCGGGAGTGGTGTATTACGGCCTGTATGCACTGATCCATTCCAATGTGATCTGCCTTGGTATTTCTGTGATCCTGGCAGCAGTTGTATACTTTATTGTATATCTGTTTGTAAGCAAGCCCGGTGAAGAAGAACTGGGTATGATGCCTGGTGGAAGATATATGAAGAAGCTGGCGAGAATGATGAAGATCGTCTGATCTGTAAGTCCGATCAGTAAACGGCAATACAGTTATTCGGTGCAGAACTCAAAGTGAACACAGCTAGCATAGCAAAAAATACTCACAGATTTGTTCCGGCAGATTTCCAGCCGGAGGATCTGTGAGTACTTTTTTTATTGTATCAGGTCTCTGGAAATGCAGGCTTTTGAAGAATGGATTCCTTTTAGACATTTTTTCTGTGAAAACAGTCTTATGATCTCCAGAGTAACGTTCACAGCGGCATCCATTCCTTCTGCTGTAATATGCTCATAAGGCCCGTGATAGGCATGTCCGCCGGTTCCGAGATTCGGGCAGGGCAGTCCCATAAAGCTTAACTGTGCACCGTCTGTGCCGCCGCGGATAGGCAGGATCAGCGGTGTGACACCGCAGCTGTGGCAGGCTTCCTCTGCCAGAGATATCAGCCATGGGCAGGTATCGATGATCTCTTTCATATTGCGGTACTGCTGGGTGATGGTAAGAGTTATGGTACCGTTTCCCCCCACTTTTTTCATTGAGGATCTCCGTGATATGGGTGAGCGTTTCTGACGGATCTCAAAAGAAGCGGCATCGTGATCCCGGACAATATACTGAAGCTCAGCCTGGGAAACATCTCCTTTCATGGAACACAGATGGAAAAAATCCTTCGTAGTCTTCTGTATTCCTGGGAGTGTCCGCTGCCGGAAGCATGGAGTTAAATTCCATGGCAACGAGGGCTGCGTTGATCATAGTACTTTTTTGGAAGAACCGGGATGTACATTAACACCCTGGAAGGTTACTTTTGCACTGCAGGCGTTAAAGTTTCGTACTGGATCTCGCCTTCCGTATCACCGTCCAGGGTATATGCATAATCCGCACCGAACTTTTTTTACATCAAAAGTGGGCCGGTCCCATGCCGATCTCTTCATCCGGAGTAAAAGCAACGCAGAGAGGTCCGTGAGGTACTTTTTTTCCGTAAGGATATGCTCCAGCGCAGTGAGGATCTCTGCAATGCCGGCCTTGTCGTCTGCGCCCAGGATCGTGGTTCCGTCTGAGGTGATCAGGGTACGCCCGGCAAGTGAAGCAAGATGGGGGAACATTTCCGGGGAAAGAGTTCTGCCGCTTGTGCCGAGAGGGAGCTCTTTTCCATCGTAATCTTCTGTGATCATCGGTGTGACTGCATGGTCGCAGAAATCGGAAACCGTATCCATATGAGCGATAAAACCCAGTGCTTTGCAGTGCTCCAGACCTTCTGTAGCAGGAAGATGTGCATAAACGTAACAGTGTTCATCCAGAGACACATCAGAGATCCCAAGGCCTTTCAGTTCCTCCACAAGAAGCCGGGCCAGGTCAAACTGGCACTGGGAAGAGGGGGAAGAAGAGCTTTCTTCATTGCTGGGTGTGGATATTTTTCACATAGGATAGAAGTCGTTGGTATGCTTTCATAGAAGAATATTCCTTTCTGAAAAATTCCTTCCGGAACAGACGGCAGCTGTATTTATGGAATCCGCCTGTTTTTCCGGAGATAATAACAGTATACCACACAGTATCCGTATATTTTCAGAAAAAATATCCCACGATATGAAAACCTGTGCTATAATCTGTGGGATAATAAAAAACAGGAGGATTTGAGAGTGGAAAAAAGAATCATACAGGTCGAAGAAAAAGTACCTGCAAAGATGCTGATACCGTTAAGTATCCAGCACATGTTCGCCATGTTCGGAGCATCCGTACTGGTGCCATTCCTTTTTGGTATCAGTCCGGCTATTGTGCTTCTGATGAATGGTGTGGGAACACTCCTTTTTATTTTCATCACAAAAGGAAAGGCACCGGCTTATTTGGGCTCCAGTTTTGCCTTCCTTTCACCGGCTCTTCTGGTGATCAGCAAGTATGGATATGAGTATGCCCTTGGTGGTTTCGTTGTTCTGGGTATTGCTGGTATGTGCGTGGCATTGATCGTCCGCCAGTGCGGAACAGACTGGATCGATATCGTGCTTCCTACAGCGGCAATGGGACCGGTAGTGGCACTGATCGGTCTGGAACTTGCGGGAAATGCAGCAAGTACGGCAGGACTTCTGGACGAGAAGGTAGATCCGAAGAATGTGATCGTATTTCTGGTCCA
>ENA-OQES01001180-OQES01001180.1-human-gut-metagenome-genome-assembly--contig:-NODE-1180-length-10091-cov-5.951425_pt1 | contig 10091 bp, 8 predicted proteins | sample MGYA00242798_ERZ504641 | MGnify/ENA primary metagenome ERZ504641 (study PRJEB26092, sample SAMD00036327) | human gut metagenome | host: Homo sapiens | study: EMG produced TPA metagenomics assembly of...
GGAGCAATAGCATTAACATTAATATTTTTCATTAGCCCATTCATTAGCAAGTGCTTTAGTAAGCTGAGCAACAGCTCCTTTGCTAGCAGCGTATGCAGGAACTGTATATCCACCAAAAAAATCTAAGCATAGAAGCTAAATTTAATAATTTTTTGCCATGACCTTGTTTGAGCATTACATTTCCTGCAAGCTGACAAAGCATAAATACAGTATTTAAATTAACTTGTAGGACAGCTTCCCAATCAGATAAAGGAAATTCTTCACATTTATGACGACGTTGAATACCTGCATTATTAATTAAAATATCAATTTTCCCATTTAGTTTAGATAAAGCTTCATTGAAAATAGTAGGAATTAATTCTTTATTAGATAAGTCACCTTTTATTGCATAAGCAATAAATCCCTTTGTCTGTAAATTCTTTAGCGGTATTAATAATACTATTACTAGAACCTATTATAACTACGGATGCACCTGCTTCGCATAAACCTTCAGCTATTCCTTTACCTAAACCTCGGCCACCTCCAGTAACAATAGCTGCTTTTTCCTGTTAGATCAAATGTGTTTAATATTGACATAATAAAACTCCTTTTAAGAAATATTTCTAAAATTCATCTGATGTATTTTAGATAATAATAACACCAAAAAAATGATAAAAACAATATAATTTATCAAAAAATATTATTTATTTGATGCAAAAAATGCGATTTATAGTTATGAAAAAATATATTGACAACGATAATCATATGATGTAATATTTGAATTAACATATGATATTAAATTTGGAGGTAAAATTATGTAAAAAACGAAAAAATTTTAAAAACATTATCAGCGGTTTATATGTTGTATAACGATGTTAGTAATGTTGTCTGGATGCGGTAAAGATGAAGCGCGTACATATACCAAAGAAGATCCATTGGTTTTGAGAATGGGATTAGTAGATGGGGAATCTACCTGTTATTATAAAGGTGCTAAAGAAATTGCTGATAGGGTATATGTAAAAAACAGATGGAAGAATAAAGATTAATGTGATACCAGGTGGTGCATTAGGGGATGAACGTGGTTCTGTAGAATTAGCAATGAACGGAGATTTAGATATAGCTACAGCCGCAAATTCTGTATTAACAACTGGATACCAGAGATGGCAATTTTAGACCAAGCATATCTTTGGAAAAATACGGATGAAGCACATATGGCAGTTGATGGTGAATTAGGAGATTTAATTGAAGCAGCAGCATATGAAAAATGGGCATTCATGTAATTGGTTATATGGAATCTGGATTTAGAGATGATTTTTTCAGTTAAACCAATTGAAAAAGTTGAAGATTTTTCAGGTGTAAAAATAGAACAATGCAAAATCGTTATCATATGGCAGCTTTTAGTTCGTTGGTGCAATGCCAACTGCTTTAGCATTTAATGAACAATTTACAGCATTACAGCAAGGAACAATAGATGCATGTGAAAATGGAGTTAGTGGATGCTATACTAATGGTTTTTATGAAGTTACAAAAAATATAACTAATACAAAACATGCATTTGTATATATATTATTATGTATGTCAGATAAATCTTCCGATAGTGGAAATCAGCACCGTCGCAATCAGCGGACCGCAAAAACCGTAGTCAGGCCGGAAGCGAGATTATGCGCGGAAATCGCAGCACCCTTATGTTCCGACGCCAACGCGGGAAACACGGCTCCCATAGGAACGAAAGCGGCAAAATTCCCAATCCAAGAACAACCGCATCAGCGCACATAAGCACCATATTCGCCCCGGAAAAACTGCGGAATGTAATACATGCCCAGCGTGCCGATCACACAGAACCAGCAGCCAAACCAGCGCATTTGCCTCATCCAACCATACGAATCACCCATACGACCCCAGAACACATTGCCGAAAATGGTGACCACAAACTGGAATCCCCAAATCTGACTCCATTGCGAAACCTCAAACCAAGCTCCGCCACCATTGTTGGTAGTGGCTAAGTAGAGCGGCATGATGACGGGAAAGCCATACAACGTCAGATTGCAGATCACACGCACCACCGCAGCCAATGCAATTTGGCGATTATGCACCAGAATGGTGGCTCCTCGACTAAGCTCGCGCAGCTTGTCGGCATTGCTCATGGAAGAGGTGTCAGCACCCTTGCTTTTCGGCACCAGCAGCAGGCAAATCAGCAGTCCAGCTATAGAGAACGGCAACGAAAGCCACAGCGAGTAGTACTCGCCCACCAGCGGAATGGTGAAACTCGGCAAATATGCGCCGAATACGCCAATGCCGAACGAGTAGGCGGCCCAAAACCACCCCATAGCCGACGCGAGCTTGGCGGGATCGATGGTTTGCGCCATCAACACCACGAACGAGTAGATGAACAGCGGGTAGCCAACACCCCGCAACGCATACACGCCTAACATCAGCGGATAGACGCCGCTCGGCAGCGCCACACCAACGAACAGCAGGTGCAAAACGACCCAGGCGCTCGCGCCGATCAGCATGATGCGTTTGGCACCAAACATTTCAGCTAGCACACCGGACGCCCAGCCAGCAAGCGCAGCCATCAGCCCATACATGGTGAACATCAGCGACGATTGTGAAGAACTGAATCCCTGGTCCACGATGTATTTGGACAAAAAAGTCAATTCAAAGCCATCGCCAGTCATGAACACCGCTATGGCGACCAAGCCGGCCAATAGCGTGCGCGGCAGACCTATCTTCATAACATGTCTCTTTTCTTGGTAGAACGTCGTTGTCACCGTCTCAACTTTTTTGTTGATAAACATATTTTCGACGCCAAAAAAGTGGCAGAAAATCCTTTATGCACAGCTAGTTTTTGATACTTTTTTGCAATACCTGATATCTCAGACCAACACGAGACATAAGGAAAGGACTTTTATGAAGTAGTCTTGAAAAAGAAGTTGCGCAGGAAGGATCAACCAGTGAAAGCCCAATCCGCCCTATCAGTCAAAGAAGCCAATCTCAAGGCCATGACCGCGTTCATCTATACCCAAGGTTCAGCCACCAAGCAGATGTTCGAACACGAATTAGGGCTCAGCCTGCCAACCATCACGCAGAATCTGCGCGCCATGGAGGCCGACGGGCTCATCGTCAAAGGCGAGATGCAGCAATCCACCGGTGGACGCAAAGCGCAAATCTACGAATTCGCGGCACACTCCAGCGTGGCGATCGGCGTGCGCATCCAAACCACGCAAATCACGGCCATCGCCATTGATCTAAACGGCAAATCCGTAGCCACCAGACAGCGCACACTCCCCTATCGCAACAACGACGCCTACTACCAGCGCATGAACGGCATCATCAACGATTTCGCGCAAGAACTGGCGAAACAAGGCAGCACGGTACTCGGCGTGGCCTTCTGCATGCAAGGCATCGTGTCGGCAGACGGACAGTCGATCACTTTCGGCAAAATCATGGGCAACACCGGCCTGAAACTCAGCGAACTCAGCCACGGCCTCAACTATCCGTCGCTGATGATTCACGATTCCGACGCTTCTGCCATGGCGGAACTCTGGTTCGACCACAATCTGAAGGATGCCGTCTGCATCTACCTCGAACGACGCCCAGGAGGCGCGGTCATCGTGGACGGATCGCTCTACCAAGGGCCAAACCAATGCAATGGCTCAATCGAACATATGACGCTGATTCCAGGAGGCAACACCTGCTACTGCGGGCAACAGGGCTGCATGGACACGTATTGCTCGCCGGAAACGCTGATGGAGGACGGCGAAAGCCTGCCCGGCTTCTTCTCGGTATTGGAACAAGGCGAGCAGGAGCACCGCAAACGATTCTCGCAATGGCTGGATTATGTGGCGCTGGCGGTAACGAACATTCGCTCGGTGCTGGCCGGTGACGTGATCATCAGCGGTGAGGCAGCACAATATCTCGATGATGACGATATGGCCGGACTACGCGAACGCGTGGTGGAACATACGCCATTCGGCACCACGGATTTCACCCTGCGCAAGGGAATGGCACTCGACCATCAAGACATTATCGGCGCGGCCCTGCGTTTTGTGGAACCGTACGTACGCGAACTATGCGATATGTGACCGCTTTTACACATATATTAATCGCATTAATCGCATCGCTTGCATAACAAAAGAAGCGTGTTGCCGAACCCGTATATAAGGTTCAGCGCACGCTTCTTTGTTTTCTTCCGTCTGTTTCGCTTGCTGTATTTGTTTTCAGCGATTATTTGACGGTACTCATCTCATGACAGTTATTTGACAATCTGGCAGAATTCGATGGTTTCGCCGTTCGGTCCGTACACATTGAAGTAACGAATGCCGTGCTCCCAGAAGCTGTCGATATGCTGGATTTCGTTATCTTTGAAATTCAGTCCGAGTTTCTTCGCGTTGTCGAATGCGGCTTCGATGTCGGGAGTGTCGAATGCCCAGTGGTTGATGGCACCGGTGGTCAACGGAGCCGGATCCCCCTCCCACGTTTCGATGGTCAGATGGCCGTAACGCAGGAATGCGCAACGGTTTTCGCCGTTATGGAACAGTCCGGCCAATTCAAAACCAAGCTTCTTCGTATAGAATTCAATGGTTTCGTCGAGATCCTTCGCCGGCATGCCGGAATGCTGCAGATCGGTAGTGAATTCAGACATCGCTTTCGTCATAAAATTACCTCCTGATAATGATGAATACGATTGACTTTTTCCCTTTTGTGATTAGGATATGCGCTATGCGGCGATGCCGGCGGCGCATTTGCCGTCATATTGTGACGCATTTTTTGCTAATTCCAGGCTGTTCAGGACGAATAAACAGCGTCAGCACAAAAGCAAGCACGTACAGTGCCGCATACGCCCAGCACACACCCTCGTATCCGATGGCCGGCAGCAGAATCGCAGCAATGCCAGGACCTGCGAACGTGGTTAATCCTGCCGCAAGATTGTATGCGGACAATGCCGCACCCTGCTTGCCCTCACCGGCATACAGCGTCATAATCGTCGGCAATGACGAGAATGCGCAGGTACCGATGCCCACAATAATCGATGCAATGATCATCATCACCGCATTCGCACCAAACCATTGCGGAATGTAGTAGAAGGCGACGGAACCGACGGTCAGTATCGCACAGCCGAACCATCGCATTGGCCATACCCATCCGAAGCGGTCCATGAACCAGCCCCAGAACGTGTTGAAGATCAGGGTGACCACAAATACGAATCCCCAGATGCGCATCCATTCCTCGGTTTTGAAGATATTGATTCCACCATTGTGCGTAGTGCACAAGTACAACGGCATGATTACGGGGAATCCATATAGCAGCAGATTGTTGATGATGCGAATGATGGCGCAGATTAGAATCTTACGATTGGTGACGAGAATGGTCGCGCCTTCGGCAAGCTCCTTCAACTGTTCCTTACGACTTAATCCTTCGCCTTTCAGGACTTTGTTTTTCGGCACGAACAGGAAGCACATAATGGTGCCAACGATGGAGAACGGCAGCGCGAACCAGAATGTCTTGTATTCACCGACCAACGGCATGATGAAGCTTGGCAGATATGCTCCGAACACACCGATTCCTAGAGAAAAGCAAGTCCAGAAGAATCCTGTGGCCGATGCGAGGCGCGACGGCGAAATGTATTGCGCCATCAACACTACGAAGCTGTAAATGAACAGTGGGTAGCCGATGCCGCGCATCGCATACAGCCCGAGAATCAGCGGGTATATATGGCTGGGAATCGCCACACCCAGGAACAGCAGGTGAACGCCGATCCACCAGCATGCGCCGAACATCATGACCTTGCGAGCACCGAACATTTCGGCAAGCACGCCTGCGGACCAGCCGCCAAACGCCGCGAACAGGCCATACACCGTGATTAGCAGCGACGCTTGGGAGGAGCTGAATCCTTGATCCACCATGAATTTGGAGAGGAAGGTGAGCTCGAAGCCGTCGCCAGTCATGAAAATGGCGACGGCAAGGAACCCCAGCATCAGCGTTCGCGGAACACCCAAACGCTCAAGCACGCGGATCATGTCAGGCACCAATCTTGACGACAGCCTTGGAAACGCCAGTGATCTTGCCGTCGAGGAAGTCTTGCACCTGCTCGAGTTCAAGCTCATGGCTGATCAGGCCTCCGATGTTCATTTTGCCGGAGGAGACCAGCGAGATGGCATCGCGGAAGGTGAGCGGGTTGATGAAGGAGCCTTGGATGGTCAGCTGCTTCTTGTAAATGTCGTACGTGTTCATTTCGAAATGCGCCTCCTGCGGGCCGACGCCGAACATCAGCACCTGCGCACCTTTCTTGGCGGCAGCTACGGCCTGCGCTTGGGTCGCAGGAAGGCCGACGGCTTCGATGATTACATCGTAGGAATCTTCCGGAATCTGTTCGCGGGTGGTGTTGTACGTTTCGGTGACGCCGAACTGCTCCTTGTTACGCTGCAACTTTTCATCGAAAATGCCGGCAAGATCCACCTGATGCACGCCGTACGCCTGCAGAAGCTGGGCGAAGATCTGCCCCATGAAACCGTCGCCGATAACCAACGCCTTCTGATACGGGCGAAGTTCCAGCAGATCGAGACCATGCACCGCGCATGAGACCGGCTCAACGGCGGCGGCATCACGCAGGGAAACGTTATCTGGTAGCTTGTAGACCACACTTGCGGGGGCGGTGAATTGTTCCGCAAGGCCGCCGTTGCGGGTCACTCCGACCGCACTAAGATGGTCGCAGAGTTCAGGACGTTGCGTCAGGCAGAATTCGCACTGGCCGCAGTAGATGTTCGGGTCGACGGCGACGCGGTCTCCCGGCTTGACATTGGTGACATCAGCGCCGACCGCAGCAACGATGCCAGAATTTTCGTGGCCAAGTACGATCGGCGGCACCGCAGCGGCCGATCCGGGGCGACCGTCATACAGGTCATGATCCGTACCGCACACACCTGCATATGCGGTGTTGATCAGCACTTCATCGGGTTCGATCTGCGGTGTTGGCATGTTCTGGATTTCGAATTTCTTGACACCGGTCAGTACAAGAGCTTTCATGATATGTCCTTTCCACTATGAAAGAGGTTCCGGCAGATCGTTCTGCCCGATGATTGAAAACTATACACTTTCTTAAATTCTTTTGCAAATCTCTTTTCATAAAGTTATTTGCAAAGTGTGTTGCCGCAGAAAATCAACGTTTTTCAACAACAATCACCATCACAATATGCACATCATCATCAAAAACAGCCAGAACGGCATCTCACCGGCAGAGCAGCAACCATCGATCTGACATGGGCGGAAATGGTCCCGACATAGTAAGTCAACAGATAATTTCAAAGTGTTTAGAATGAGGTTATGAAGAACCCACCTTTGCATCGTTACGCAACCCGCCCAGGCCTCTATTTCACCGACGATGGTGGCGCGGACGCCGTTGTCCGCTCAGAAACAGCAGACCAAGTGTGGTTTTGCGTACTTGAACCACTTGACCAACCGAGCGCCTTCTATGCCGACGCCGTACGTCTGTTCAACGAACCCGGACTCACGTTCATCGACCAGGCCAAAAAACAGCACATCTGCACCAGACGCATCCCCTCGCTCAACCTTCGCGAAACACTGTTCCGCATGGACGGCCCCAACTACGGACTGTGGTACGTGCATATCCCCCAAGCCTGGGACGGCATGCAATACGGATACCGCGTCAACGGCCCATGGGATCCCGATCATGGCGTGAGCTTCAACCCGTACAAGCTGCTGCTTGACCCATACGCCAAAGGCATCGAAGGATCAATGGAGCTTGATCCCGGAGCGTTCTCCTATGAATGTGAGATCGTGAACGGCAAAGTCAAAGGTTCGCCATTCGGCCCGATGAGCACCATCGACTCCGTGGGGCGCATGCCAGTTTCCGTAGCCATAGACGACCGCGCCATCGACAAACACGCAGGGGAACCCTCGCACCCACACGTTCCGTGGAGCAAAACGGTTATCTACGAGCTGCATGTCAAAGGCTTCACCGCCAACGCGCCATGGCTGCCCAAAGAACTTCGCGGCACCTACGCAGGCCTCGCACACCCGGCCACGCTCTCATACCTGCAGGATCTGGGCGTCACCTCCATCGAACTGCTACCGATCCAAGCCAAACAATCGGAACTCTTCCTGCAGGAAAGAGGACGCACCAACTACTGGGGATACTCCACACTCGGATATTTCGCCCCCGAAGCCTCATATGCCACCAAACACTCACAAGAAGCAGGCGCGGCCGCAGTACGGCAAGAGGTCATCGACATGGTGCGCGCATTGCACGAGGCCGGCTTTGAAGTGATTATGGACGTGGTTTACAACCACACCTGCGAATCCGGTCCCGAAGGCCCGACCATTTGCTGGCGCGGCCTCGACAATCTCTCGTACTACCGACGCACCAAAGACAAGATCAGCCGCCTATACGACACTACCGGCTGCGGCAACACGCTTGATTTCACCAACACGCACGTCACCACGTTCGCCGTGGATTCGTTGCGCTATTGGGCCAAACGCATTGGCATCGACGGATTCCGATTCGATCTCGCGGCGACGCTGGCACGTCTCGACGGTGAATTCACCCGCTACCATCCATTCCTGTATGCATTGCGCTCCGACATGCTGCTCGGCAATCTCAAAATGATCATGGAACCATGGGATTGCGGCCCGAACGGCTGGCGCACCGGCGAATTCGGCATCCCCTTCGCCGAATGGAACGACAGGTTCCGCGATTGCACACGCAAATTCTGGCTGACCGACGTGGATCGCATGCGCGGTGGAGGAATACGGCGAAATGACCATGCAGGAGATGGCCACACGTTTGTGCGGATCATCCGACCTGTTCGCCACCGATCCAGGCCGCGGTTCGACCGCGTCCGTGAATTACGTGGCATGCCATGACGGCTTCACCACAGCCGATCTGACCATGTACAAAACCAAGCATAACGAGGCCAACGGCGAAACAACCGCGACGGAACAAACGACAATCATTCCGTCAACTTCGGTCACGAGGGCCCCGAGCGGCGATCAAATCATCGTGCAGCAACGGCAACGCGCCACCATGAACCTGCTGGGTACGCTGCTGCTTTCGCTAGGCACGCCAATGCTGCTTGCCGGCGACGAATTCGGCAATTCGCAGAACGGCAACAATAACGCCTACACGCAGGATAACGACACCACCTGGCTTGATTGGGATTGGCTGTACAGCACCGAGCAAACGCCGGAATTGAAGCAGTTCAATCTCACTTCCCGTTTAATCACATTGCGTAAATCCCGCGATTTGTACAATCATGAGGATTTCTTCACTCGCCTGAGCGAAATCGGTTTGCTGAAGAAATCCGATCGCGTGCATTGGTATTTGCCGAATGGACAGATGCCAAATGATGCGGATTGGACGAATCCTTCCGTCCGTTCGTTCGCCATGCAGCTGCTATCCCCGACGAGCCAAGTCTGCTGATTCTGATCAACGGTTCCGATGAGGTCACGCGTTTTCATCTGCCGAAAGACATCGAATGGGAGATGGTCTGGTCCTCATCGGAGATTGTCGGCGAATATCCGGGATTGGGAACGTCCATCGAACGGGTGTCGGAATTCGACGAAGAATCGGAAAGCAAGCCCGCGGGCAGGCTCCGCAACCATCTGCACCGCATCAACATGATGTACTGGCAAATGAAAGACGATGCGGACAATCTGCAATCCGCCGATGATGGGCTGTCGGAAGATGATCCGACATTGTGGACGCTTCCGGCATTGAGCATCAGCGCGATGAAGCAGATGCCAACCATCTAAACGCCAGTCAAAATACCGTCTGGAATACCAAGAAACCCCTCGGAAGTCGAATTTCCGAGGGGTTTCGTAATAAGCCGTAAAGCTTTAGCGCTTCGAGAACTGCGGAGCGCGACGAGCCTTGTGCAGACCGGCCTTCTTGCGTTCCACGACGCGAGCGTCGCGGGTCAGGAAGCCAGCCTTCTTCAGGGCTGCGCGGTTCGCATCACGATCGATAGCGTTCAGAGCGCGGGCAACGCCCAGGCGGATTGCGCCAGCCTGGCCGGTGGTGCCGCCACCGTCAACGAGGACGATAGCGTCGAACTTGCCTTCGAGCTTGAGAAGCACGATCGGGGAGTTGACCT
>ENA-OQES01001181-OQES01001181.1-human-gut-metagenome-genome-assembly--contig:-NODE-1181-length-10088-cov-3.802731_pt1 | contig 10088 bp, 10 predicted proteins | sample MGYA00242798_ERZ504641 | MGnify/ENA primary metagenome ERZ504641 (study PRJEB26092, sample SAMD00036327) | human gut metagenome | host: Homo sapiens | study: EMG produced TPA metagenomics assembly of...
CCATCATCCCGGATGCCCCGCAGCACGGAGGATACCTCCGCGCCCGTGGGCCCGAAAACACGCAGGATTTTCAGTTGAGTGTTGACCATGGTGGAACCTTTCTTGTGTTGTATTGTCTTTTCCTTTGGGGCTGCGCCCGCAGGCGCGTGTCGGAGCGCAACCGCCGAAGGTGTCTGCGGCCCCGCCCGCAAACGAATGAGGGGCAGCCTTGCCACAACCACCCGTAAACGGGCGGTCCCGGGAGCTTTCACCTCATCCGCCGCTGCGGCGGCACCTTCCCCTCAAGGGGAAGGCTTGGGGCTTTATATATCTAAATCTCCGTCCGCCATCTCCGGCGTGAAACGCACGCTGTCCGGCACATCGAGGCCCAGCGCCATGCGGCGGAGCATATCCAGCGCGTATAGGGCAGCGCGGGTGCGGATGATCTGGCGGTCCTGATAGCCGCCCAGGGTCAGGCGCATTAAATACCCCGTGTCCGTGCGGGTGTCGGCACCGGCCAGATAGACCGTACCCACCGGCTTGCCGGGCAGTGCGCCGCCGGGTCCGGCCAGTCCCGTGATGCCCACGGCCAGCTCTGCACCGGATTCCCGGGCAGCGCCAAAGGCCATGGCCGCGGCCACGGGGCCGGACACGACGTTGTACTTTTCAATGACAGCCGCATCCACACCCAGCAGCTTTTGCTTGGCGGCCTCGGCGTAGGTGACAAAGCCGTAGCCGAACACCTCGCTGGAGCCGGGCACGTTCGTCAGCCGCTCGGCGATCATGCCGCCGGTGCAGCTCTCCGCCGCGGCGGCGTGCAAGCCGTGCTCCCGCAAAGCGCGTACCACCGTGTATTCCAGCGCGGGCACGTCCACATCGTAGGCGGCTGCGCCGAGAATCTCTTTAAACTCCGCAATGCGGGCATTGCAGGCGGCCTCGGCGGCCTGCTCGGTGGCCTCGCGGGCCGTCACGCGGATCTCGCACTCGCCGGTCTTGCAGTAGATGGCGGCGGTGGGGTTCGCGGCTTCAAACAGCGGCGCGACCTTGCTGGCAATGGCGCTCTCGCCGCCCAGCACCCGCAGCGTGCGGCTGTGGATCGTGCAGTTTTGCCGTTTCAGCAGAATCGGGCGGACCTGTTCGGCCCACATGGCCTTCATCTCCCGCGGGACGCCGGGCATCAGCGCGGCGCAGTGGCCGTCGGCGTCCTCAAACCACGCGCCGGGGGCCGTGCCGTGGTCGTTGATGAGCTTGTGGCCCACCGTCGGGCACATGGCCTGCTTGCGGTTGTTCGGCGTGGGACGTCTGTTTGTCCGGGCGAAAAAGTCGATGATCTTCTGCCACTCGCCCTCGTCAAAGGCCAGCGTATCGCCGAACGCCTCGGCCACGGTCTCCTTCGTCAGATCGTCCTCGGTGGGGCCGAGACCGCCCGAAAAGACGAGCAGGTCGCTGCGGCTTTTCGCCTGCAAAACCAACTCCTTCAGGCGGGCGGGGTTATCGCCGATGACATGCTGGTGCATCACGCTGATACCCAGCTCGGCCAGCTCGCGGCTTAAAAACTGCGCGTTGGTGTTCAGGATGTCGCCCAGCAGAAGCTCCGTACCTACGCAGATAATTTCAGCAGTCACAGCAGCTCGTCATCTCCCATGCGGATATAGATTTTCTCGACATTCTCGGCGGCCTCGGCTTCCAGCGCGGCCAGGCCGGGCATAGCGGCCTCGGCGGCCAAAATCTCGTCCAGCGTCGGGTTCGTCTTGGGGTGCGGCGGGGTAAAGATCGTGCAGCAGTCCTCATACGGCTCGATGGACGTCTCAAATGTACCGATCTTACGCGAAATATTGATGATCTCGATCTTGTCCATGCCGATGCAGGGGCGCAGCACGGGCAGGTCCTGTGCCTGGTCTGTGCAGGCCAGCGCGGCCATGGTCTGGCTGGCGACCTGAGCCAGGCTCTCGCCGGTGATGAGGGCCTGCAGCTCGAGCTTTTTGCGCCACCTGATTGGCAATGCGCAGCATGCTGCGGCGCATCAGAACCGTGAACAGCACGTCGGGCGCGTTGTCACGGATATACTCCTGCGGCTTCGTGTAGGGCACGACGAACAGCGTGCAGTTGCCGGTGTACTCGACCAGCTCGCGGGCCAGGTCGCGCACTTTCAGCTTGGCGCGCAGGCTCGTATACGGCGGGCTGGCAAAGTGGATGTGGTGCAGCGCCAGACCGCGGCGGGCCATGCACCATGCGGCGACGGGGCTGTCGATGCCGCCGGACAGCAGGTTCAGCGCGCGCCCGCTCGTGCCGACGGGCAGACCGCCCGCGGCCTCGACCTTAGGGCCGTGGACATAGGCGGCGTAGTCGCGAATTTCCACCATGATCTCCAGCTGCGGGTTATGCACGTCGACGCGCAGATGATGGTGCTTGTCCAGCAGGTAGGCACCCAGCTCGCGGCAGATCTCGGGGCTCTTCATCGGGTAGGTCTTGTCGGCGCGCTTGGCCTCGACCTTGAAGGTGCGGATGCCGCGCAGCGTCTCGCCGAGATACGCCTCGGCGGTCTCGCATATTGCGGCAAAGTTCTTCGGGCACTCGACGGCGCGGCTCAGCTTCACGATGCCGAACACATGGGACACGCGGCGGAACGCCTCGTCCATGTCGAGGCCGTCCTCCTTCGGCTCGATGAAAACGGTGCTCTGGGCCTGATAGACCTTGAACTTGCCCAGCGGCTCCAGCCGCCAGCGGATCGTCTTGGCCAGCCGCGCCTCAAACTTGCCGCGGTTCAAGCCCTTCAGCGTCATTTCGCCCTGATAGGCGAGGATGAGTTCTTTCATAGGAATATTCCTTTCCATATAAATCCTTGGCTTCCCCCTTGGGGGAAGCTGCCGCCGCAGCGGCTGATGAGGGAAAAGTTTACTGCGGCAGCCCGTTCACGGGTCACACCAACAAGGCCGCCCCTCATCCGGCTGTGGTCGGGGCCACAGCCACCTTTCCCCAAGGGGGGAAGGCATCGCTTCAAATATGCTGCAGCTCCTTCAGCCCGTCCCGCAGCCCCGCCAGCAGCGCGTCCACGTCCTCGGCGGTGTTATCGGCGCAGAAGCTCACGCGCAGGGCGGTGCGGACGGTCAGGTCGGCGCAGCCCATGGCCAGCAGGGTGTGGCTCGGCTCGCCCTTGTCGCAGGCAGAGCCGCCCGAGACATAGACCGCGCGGGTGTTCAGGTAGTTGATGAAGGTCTGGCTGTTGATGCAGCCGGTGGAAAAAACTTCACGATCTCCCCCACCGCGTCATCGGGCGAATTGAGCGTGATGCCGTCCAATTCTTCAAGCCCTGCGCGCAGCTGCCGATTCAGCGCGGCAATGTGTGCAATGCGGGGGGCGCAGGCTTCTGCTGGCCCCTGCGCGGCGGCCACGCCGAGACCCACAATGTAGGGCGTGTTCTCGGTGCCGGGGCGCAGGCCGCGCTCCTGATGGCCGCCGAGATAGGGCGGTTTGAGCGTCTGGCGCTGGCTGTCCCGGATGAACAGTGCGCCGACGCCCTTGGGCGCGTGGACCTTGTGGCCGGAGACGGAGAGCGTATCGACCTCGCGCCATTTCTGCAGGTCGATGGGCATGCGCAGCCACGCCTGCACGGCGTCCACATGGAAGTGGGTGCGGCTGTTGCGCGCCTTGATGCCCTTGCCCAGCGCCGCGATGTCCTGCACGGCGCCGGTCTCGTTGTTGACGGCCATGCAGGCGGCCAGCACCGTGTTTTTGTCGATCTCGGCCAGGAATTTCTGCGTGTCAATGCGTCCGTCCGCCCCGGGCATGACCTCGACGACGGTGAAGCCCTCGTCCTTCAACGCGCGGATGGGGCGCTGCACGCTGGGGTGTTCAAAGCCCGTGACGACGATTTTATTGCCCCAGTGCTTACGCGGGCGGGCCGCGCCGGTCACGGCCATGTTGTTGCCCTCACTGCCGCAGGCCGTGAAGTAGATTTCATCGCTGCGGCAGTGCAGCGTTTTGGCCACGCGGGCGCGGGCCGCGGCAATGGCATCCTGCACGGCAACGGCGGGGTCATACAGGCTGCTGGGATTGGCCCAAAGCTCAGTCAGCGCCTCGCTGACGGCCTGCGCCACCGCCGGATCCACCCGGGACGTGGCGGCGTTATCAAGATAATGCAGCTGGGGGGTTCGGAAAAGCATAACACTCATTCCTCACATTATTGCACAAAATTATACAGATTAAATTATACACGTTCGCCCAGCAAAAAAGCAATATTCAGAAACAAAAAAATGGCTTCCCCCGTGGGGGAAGCTGGCCGCGAAGCGGACTCATGCGGGCAGAGTTCATCCTGATTGCCCATTTACGGGCTGTAACTCGGTAGGGGCCGGGCATGCCCGGCCCGCGGCTTACCGGCAAATGTGCGATTGTGGGAAGGCCGCTTTATTCTGTTGACCCTGTAGGGGCGCATTCTATATGCGCCCGGGCAGCTTGCGGCTGCGAAAGCCCCCACGGGCGGATATGGAATCCGCCCCTACGCCTTGTTTTATCTACCCTTACTCCCCAAAATCCTCCGCGGCCTTCTGCATCATCTGCCGGATCGGCAGGTTATACGGGCAGCGCGGCTCACAGGCACCGCACCGGATGCAGGCACCGGCCTTGGTCTGCAGCGTCGCATAGCGCTCGCGGCCCCACTGCTGCAGGCCGTAGCGGTTCAGATACCCCTGGAACAGGAACACACTGGGGATGGAAATCCCCACCGTGCAGGGCGCACAGTAGTTGCAGCGGCGGCAGAACTGGGTGCCCAGCGCGTCGCGCACCTTCTGGCAGGCGGCTTCCTCCTCGGGCGTGAGCGGGGCGGTGTTGGCCGCGCCCGCCACGTTGGCGTTCAGCTCCTCCACCGTCGCCATGCCGGGGATGGACACCGTGACTGCCGGGTTGGACAGCACGTACCGCAGTGCCAGGCGGCCATCCTCAATGGCACCGCCCGCCAGCGGCTTCATGTCTATAAAGCCCTTGCCCGCCGCGGCGCAGTGGTCGATCAGCTCCCTGCCCTGCTGCTCCACGATGTTGTACGGGAACATGATCGTCTCGATCTCGGGGATGTCCAGCGCTGCCTCAAACACAGCGGCCAGGTGCGCCGTGATGCCGATATGCCCGACGATGCCCCTGGCCTTTGCCTCGAGCAGCGCCTCCATTGCGCCGCCGGGTGCCAGAATGGTTTTCAGGCCGTCGAGGCTCGGGTTGTGGAACTGGAACAGCTCGATGTGGTCGGTGCGCAGGTTTTTCAGGCTCGTGGCGATCTCGGCCTCCATGTCGGCTTTGGTCAGCGCGCGGCATTTGGTCGCCAGAATGAAGTCATCCCGCAGCCCGGCCTCCTCCAGCGACTGGCCGATCCATGCCTCGCTGACCGTGTAGGCGCGGGCGGTGTCGATGTAATTGATGCCCGCCTTATGCGCGGCGATCAGCAGCTCCCGCGTGCCGGGCTGGTCGATGCGCTGAATGGGAATGCCGCCAAACCCAAGGCGGGAGATTTGTAAGCCTGTGGTGCCGAAATTGACGTATTGCATGGTGTTTACCTCTTATATTGCTCTCCTATATTGCTCTCCGTTTGCTGCAGGGGTCGATGCTTGCATCCGCCGCTGCATCCTCTACGCTTATTATAGCAAATCCAACGTAAAAAATTCCAGTCCTCCTAAGCCCTCCCCCAGCGTGGGAAAGGCAGCCGGCTTGCAAGCATGGTGCTATTCTTCTATAATAAACAGTACAAAAAGCGAAATTTTTGCGGGGTACAGCCACCTCTACGACCCGCTGACCGGGCGCTGGCCGCTTCTTGCGGGGCCGGAGCGCAGCTACGGTGCGTGTGTCGATTTATTGGTGGAGGAATTTTTGCCCAACACAACTGCTGGCACCTGACGGCAGCCGCGACCACTAGATGCCCGGAAAGTTGTGTCCGCGGTGTCACAATTATCAACAAGCAGACCCTATGGATGTTGAAAATTTCGGCGTTTTTCTGTGCGATTTTCCAGCCCCTGCCCACTTGCGGCGGGGGCTTTTTTCGTGGTATGATTCATTTTGTAATAGTTTATCGCTTTTTAACTGTGAGGAACAGGAATGTTTAATAAAAAGAACCCCATGCGGTATTTCTCCGGCAGCACCTTTGCGCGGCTGCCGCTGTATAAGCTGGCCGCGGGCGGCACGGCGGTGGTGCTGACCGCCAGCATCGGCCTGGGCGCGTTTGCGGCCAGCGTCGGTCCGCTCTCCGCGCCCGAGCCCAGCCCCACGCCCATCGTGACGGCCACCCCCGAGACGGCGGCCACGCCGACCCCTTCCCCGACGCCGAGCCCCACGCCGGAGCCGGACAAGCCGCTGACGATGGAGGCCAGCGTCATCCAGCAGGACGTCGGTGTGACGCTCTACGTCGAGAACGCCCCCGAGCCCAGCCCCACGCCCGATGCGTCCGCCTCGCCGTCCCCGACGCCGTCCAAAAGCGCGAAGGAGGATGACGCCGAGAACGAAAAGACCCCGCTGCTGGGCGTGGCGGCAACCATCACGCTGACCGACGCCAAGGGCAATGCCACGGATTACGAGCTGGATACCGAGACCGGCACCGCGCTGGCCGAGGACGTGACCCCCGGCGACTACACGCTGGCGGTCCAGCCCATCGAGGGCTACACGCAGCCCGAGGCCAGACCGTGACAGTCAAAGAAAAGGTCGTCTACAAGGCGGACGTCAAGGCCGTTAAAGAGAAGATCGTCCAGGCAAGCCAGGTCAACGAGAGTGCCGAGGACTCCGGCGTCAGCAACGCGGGCTCGGCCCCCATCGTCAACGAGGTCACCGACACCGTGACCTACGCCGACAGCGCCAGGACCGAGACCGGCAGCAAGACGAGCTACACAGCCAAGCTGAGCAGCAGCGGTCATCTGCTGCTGGCCGACGGCACCGAGACACCCTACCTGCCCGTTTATCAGGACGGCACGAAGGACCTGATCGGCGCAATGCGCGATACGAGCTACGCCGCCAACACGGCCACGGCGGCCTGGCTGCCCGGCGCGGCGGATTCCGTCACGCTGCTGGGCGCGGCCAACACCCGCATGGCGTGGGTACACCGCGCGGACGAGCCGGTGACCGTACAGGAGGACACCGGCGGGGCCGCCCCGGCTGCCGAGGAGACCCCTGTCCCGGCGGACCCCACGCCGGAACCGGACCCCCGAGATCACGCCCGAGCCGACCCCGGAGGCGACGCCCGCCCCCACCGAAGCCCCCGACGGAGACACCCGCCGAAACGCAAACGCCAGCCCCGACAGCAGCCCCGACAGCAGCCCCTACGGAAGCCCCGACAGCGGCTCCGACGCAAGCACCCACCCAGGTGCCCGACCCGACGGCGGGCTGGCCGGATAACATTGCGGTGCAGGAGCTGGCCAACTACGGCTTTGCCGTGACCAGCGCGACCACCACGATATACGAGTACACCGGCTGGCAGGATATTGACGGCGCAACGTATTATTACGACCCGTCCACCCACCAGCCCGTCACGGGCCAGCAGGTCATTCAAGGCAATGTCTACACCTTTGCGGCGGACGGCGCACTGAACCGCACGGCCCGCGGCATTGATGTCTCGAAGTTCCAGGGCAGCATTGACTGGAACGCCGTCAAGTCGGACGGCATCACGTTTGCCATCATCCGCTGCGGCTACCGCGGCTACGGCAGCGGTGCGCTGGTCGAGGATTCTACATATCGCCGGAACATTCAGGGCGCGATCAACGCGGGCCTGCGCGTCGGCGTTTACTTCTACAGCCAGGCCATCAACGAGGCCGAGGCCGTCGAGGAGGCCAGCATGGTGCTGAGCCTTGTCAGCGGCTACAGCCTGCCGCTGGGTGTCTACTACGACACCGAGAGTGTCGGCGGCGGGCGCGCCAATGCCCTGAGCGCCGCCGAGCGCACGGCCTGCGCCGTCGCCTTCTGCGAGACGATCCGCAGCGCGGGGTACAGCGCAGGCGTTTACTCCTATGCCAGCTGGTTCTATAACGCGCTGAACTTTGCGAACATCAGCAAGTACAACATCTGGATCGCCCAGTACCGCGATACGCTGAGCTTCAGCTACAAGCACAATATATGGCAGTACACAGGCTCCGGCAGCGTCAAGGGGATCTCGAAGCCGGTGGATATGAATATCGGGTAAATAAAAGCACCTGCGTTTTCGGACGCAGGTGTTTTTGCGTTATGGAAGCCTTCTCCCTCGGGAGAAGGTGGCCGAGGCTCCGACCGAGGCCGGATGAGGGCAAAGCCCGCCATAGCGGCCGGTGAACGGGCTGCAGCGGCAAGGTGCTGCCCTCATCAGTCAGCGGGACGGGGCCGCTGACAGGCTTGCCCCCAATGGGGGGAAGCCTTATTTGTTTGTGTAGCAGCTCATCTTCGCGCTGCTTCCGCCCCTGACCTGCCCATTGCCGTGCACAATATATTTATACGTACACAGCTCGGCCAGTCCCCATGGGGCCGCGGGCGTGGAGCTTCTGGGTGCTGATGCCCATCTCGCAGCCAAGGCCGAACTCGCCGCCGTCGGTAAAGCGGGTGCTGGCGTTCACGTAGACCGCCGCGCTGTCCACGCAGGTCGTGAACCGCTGTGCCGCCGCGGCGTCCGCCGTGACGATGGCCTCGCTGTGGTGGGTCGAATGCTTCGCAATGTGGGCGATGGCCGCATCGACGTCATCCACAACGGCCACGCTCAGCTTATAATCCAGATACTCGGTGTCAAAGTCCTGCGGCGCGGCGGGCACACCGTCGATGATGGCCGCGGCGCGCGCATCCAGATGCAGCTCCACCGGGGTGATGCCGGCAGCGGCGCGGGCATCGACAAGGCGGGCCTTCAGCATTGGCAAAAACTGCGCTGCCACGTCCCTGTGGACCAGCAGCGTCTCCTCGGCGTTGCAGACGCTGGGGCGGCTCGTCTTGGCGTTTTCCACAATATCCACAGCCATCTCCAGATCGGCGGCCTTGTCCACGTAGACATGGCAGATGCCGGTGCCGGTCTGGATGCAGGGCACGGTTGCGTTCTCGACGCAGGCGCGGATCAGCCCGGCCCCGCCGCGGGGGATCAGCAGATCGACCAGCCCGTCCGCGGTCATCAGCTCGTTGGCGCTGGCGTGGGAGGTGTCCTCGATGAGGCTCACCGCGCACTCCGGCAGACGCACCCTGCGCAGACCGGCGCGCAGGGCCTCCACGATGGCGTGGCAGCTGGCCCAGGCGTCGCGCCCGCAGCGCAGGATGCACGCACTGCCCGCCTTGATGGCCAACGCGGCGGCGTCGCTCGTGACGTTGGGGCGGCTCTCATAGATGATGGCGATGACACCCATCGGCACGGCGGTCTTTTCGATCAAAAGGCCGTTCGGGCGCACAATTTTGCGCAGCACTGCGCCCACCGGGTCGGGCAGGGCCGCGACCTCGCGCATACCCTTGGCCATGTCGGTCAGGCGGCCCGGCGTCAGCGCCAGACGGTCCAGCATCACGTCGCTGACCCGCCCGCGGGCGTTCTCGACGTCCTGCTTATTGGCGTCCAGAATTTTATCCTGCGCGGCGATGAGCGCAACGGCCATCGCCTCCAGCGCGGCGTTCTTCGTGTCGGCGTCGGCCAGCGCCAGCGGCAGCTTTGCGCCCTGCGCGGCCCGCAAAATTTCCTGCGTAGTCATGGGGTCAGACCTCCCTTATGCCTTGCGGCCCACAAACCGGGTGCCGACGGGCTTGCCCTCGACAATGTCGTACAACACCTCGGCGTGGGCACCGTTGGTAATGATCATGTCCACACCGGCCTCGGTGGCACGCTTGGCGGCGGTGACCTTCGTCAGCATGCCGCCGGTGCCCAGGGCCGAGCCCGCGCCGCCCGCCAGCAGCTCAATTTCCGGCGTGATCTCCTCGACCACCGGGATGAGTTTTGCGTCCGGGTGGGTGTGCGGGTCGGCGGTGTACAGGCCGTCGATGTCGGACATCAGCACGACCAGATCGGCGTGGATGCACTTGGCCACCAGCGCGGCCAGCGTGTCGTTGTCGCCCAAAAGGAGTATTCCTCGCAGGCGACGGGGTCATTCTCGTTGATGATGGGGGCATGGCGATGCAGGCTGCAAAAAGACGCTCCAGCGTGTTTTTGCAGGTTG
>ENA-OQES01001182-OQES01001182.1-human-gut-metagenome-genome-assembly--contig:-NODE-1182-length-10083-cov-2.566091_pt1 | contig 10083 bp, 14 predicted proteins | sample MGYA00242798_ERZ504641 | MGnify/ENA primary metagenome ERZ504641 (study PRJEB26092, sample SAMD00036327) | human gut metagenome | host: Homo sapiens | study: EMG produced TPA metagenomics assembly of...
GCAGAAGGTAAGTAGCAATCTGACGCCAATTAAAAATCACACCTGGTTTAAGCGCGGAAGGTGTGGGAAGTATGCTCCGCACAAAAATCAATGTCAATCTCGGTGTTTCCCGTGACTGTAAAGACTATGATATCGAAATGAAGAAAGTAATGAGTGCTGTGGAACTCGGTGCCGAAGCCATCATGGATCTTTCCAGCCATGGAAATACCCAGCCTTTCCGCCGTAAACTGACAAGTGAATGTCCGGTTATGATCGGTACGGTTCCTGTCTATGACAGCGTCATTCATTATCAGCGTGATCTTGCAACTCTGACCGCAAAAGATTTTATAGATGTGATCCGGATGCATGCGGAGGACGGTGTGGACTTTGTCACTCTCCACTGCGGAATCACACGAAAAACCATTGAGCAGATCAAAAAGCACAAACGAAAAATGAATATCGTCAGCCGTGGAGGAAGTCTGGTTTTTGCCTGGATGTGTATGACCGGAGAGGAAAATCCATTCTATGAGTATTATGATGAAATTCTTGATATCTGTGAAGAATATGATGTGACCATTTCTTTAGGTGATGCCTGCCGGCCGGGATGTCTGGCAGATGCAACCGATGTATGCCAGATTGAAGAACTGGTCCGTCTCGGAGAACTGACAAAACGTGCATGGGATCACAATGTACAGGTTATGGTGGAAGGTCCGGGACATGTGCCTCTGGATCAGGTAGCTGCCAATATGAAAGTCCAGCAGAGCATCTGTATGGGAGCTCCTTTCTATGTACTCGGACCACTTGTCACCGATATTGCTCCCGGATATGACCATATCACCGCAGCCATCGGTGGCGCCGTTGCTGCCATGAACGGTGCTGCATTCCTTTGTTATGTAACACCAGCCGAACATCTGGCTCTTCCAAATGTAGAAGATACCAAGCAGGGAATCATTGCCTCCAAAATCGCAGCTCATGCAGCTGATATTGCCAAAGGAATCCCCGGCGCCCGTGATATAGATGATAAAATGGCAGATGCACGTCGTGTGCTCGACTGGGATGCCCAGTATGCCTGTGCTTTAGATCCGGAAACTGCCAAATCCATCCGCGCCAGCAGAATGCCGGAAGATGACCACAGCGATACCTGCAGCATGTGCGGCAAATTCTGTGCTGTCAGAAGCATGAACAAAGCCCTCGCCGGAGAGTATATTGATATTTTGTAAAATTATCACTTCTTAAATGATCTTGTATTTTTCATTTAAAAGTAATTATGATGAAATTATAAAACGCCACGAAGCGCATTGGATCCAGGAAATACCACCAGATCTTCTTGCGTTTCGTGGCGTTTTGACACGTTTCTTTATTTACTTTTTACAAATGTAAGGATTTATTTGTAGTTTACGATCTGTCCGAATTCTTCTTTGAGGGAAGCGCCTCCAACCAGTCCGCCATCGATGTCTGCCTGAGCAAACAGATCTGCTGCTGTCTTGGAGTTTACAGATCCGCCGTACTGGATACGGATCTCTGCTGCTGTAGCATCATCGTATACTTCAGCGATGCACTCACGGATCTTACCGCATACTTCCTGAGCCTGCTCAGTAGTAGCTGTTTTTCCGGTTCCGATTGCCCAGATTGGTTCGTAAGCGATAACGGCTTTCTTTGCCTGATCTGCTGTCAGACCCTGGAAGCCAATCTTAACCTGCTGACGGATGAAGTCCATGGTTACACCCTGCTCTCTCTGTTCCAGAGACTCACCACAGCACATGATAGGTGTCAGTCCATGTTCGAATGCTTTGTGCATTTTTTTGTTGATATCTTCATCTGTTTCTCCGAAGTATCCTCTTCTCTCGGAATGTCCCAGAACAACGTATTTTACGCCTGCATCTACCAGCATGTTCGGGGAGATTTCTCCGGTGTAAGCACCTTTTTCTTCGAAGTACATATTCTCAGCACCAACCTGGATGTTAGTTCCTTTTGCAGCTTCTACTACAGGAACGATGTCGATAGCAGGTACGCAGAATACTACGTCTACTTCGTCATTCTTTACCAGTGGTTTCAGAGTTTCAACCAGTTTAACAGCCTCACTTGGAGTCATGTTCATTTTCCAGTTACCGGCAATAAATTTTTTTTCTAGCCATGTTACGTTTCCTCTTTTCTTGTATCCTTTCCAGGATCTGATTCTTATTTATCGTTTGCTGCTGCTACACCTGGCAGTTCTTTTCCTTCCAGGAATTCCAGGGAAGCTCCACCACCGGTAGAGATGTGAGTCATCTTGTCACCAAATCCCAGGATATTAACAGCTGCTGCGGAATCACCACCACCGATGATGGTTGTAGCGTCTGTCTCAGCCAGAGCCTTTGCTACTGCTGCGGTACCGTGTGCGAAGTTCGGCATTTCGAAGCATCCCAATCGGTCCGTTCCATACTACAGTCTTAGCATCTTTTACAGCGTCTGCAAACAGTTTTTACTGTTTCCGGTCCGATATCCAGACCTTCCCAGCCATCCGGAATCTGTCCGCATGGAACAACTTTCATGTTGCAGTCGTTGGAGAATTCATCACCGATTCTGTTATCTACAGGCAGAAGCAGTTTTACACCTTTTTCTGCTGCTTTTTTTCTTCATATCCAGAGCATACTGCAGATAGTCATCTTCACACAGGGATACACCGATGGTACCACCTTCTGCTTTTGCGAAAGTATAAGCCATACCACCGCCGATGATCAGAGTATCTACTTTATCCAGCAGGTTGTTGATTACGGAAATCTTGCTGGAAACTTTTGCTCCACCCAGGATAGCAACGAATGGTCTTTCCGGGTTGTTTACTGCATTGCCAAGGAAATCGATCTCTTTCTGCATCAGATATCCAACAACAGCAGTATCTACATATTTTGTAACACCTACGTTAGAGCAGTGAGCTCTGTGAGCGGTTCCGAATGCATCGTTTACGAAAACATCACACAGGGAAGCCAGTTCTTTGGAGAATTCGTCTCCGTTTTTGGTTTCTTCTGCACGATAACGGGTGTTCTCCAGAAGGATTACTTCGCCGTCTTTCATAGCTTCTACAGCTGCTTTTGCGTTTGGTCCGACAACTTCCGGATCAGCTGCAAATTTTAACTTCCTGTCCCAGCAGTTCGCTCAGTCTTACTGCAACCGGTGCCAGAGATAATTCTGGTTTCGGCTCTCCCTTCGGTTTGCCAAGATGAGAACACAGAATTACTTTTCCACCATCAGCAATCAGTTTTTTCGATAGTAGGAAGTGCTGCTACCAGACGGTTCTCGTCTGTGATCTTTCCATCCTGCAGAGGTACGTTGAAATCGCAACGAACCAGAACTCTTTTGCCTTTTACGTTGATATCATCAACAGATTTTTTCATTAAGCATTGGCATATGCCTCCTTTTTATTATTCGCACATCTGTGCAATTACAGCCGCAGCTGTATAAAAAAATGGAGCCCGGTCCAAAGAGACCGGACCCCCAATGAGCCTATGGATTATGCGTTCAGCAGTTTTCCGAAGTGTTTGATTGTTCTTACCATCTGGCTTGTGTAAGAATTCTCGTTGTCATACCATGAAACAACCTGTACTTCTGTTGTACCGTTTTCCAGTGGCAGAACCATTGTCTGAGTAGAATCAAACAGAGAACCGAATCTCATACCAACGATATCGCTGGATACGATTTCGTCTTCGTTGTATCCGAAGGACTCGTTAGAAGCTGCTTTCATAGCTGCGTTGATCTGATCAACTGTTACGTTACCTTCAACAACTGCTGTCAGGATAGTTGTGGATCCTGTAGGAGTTGGAACACGCTGTGCAGAACCGATCAGTTTGCCGTTCAGTTCCGGGATAACCAGACCGATAGCTTTTGCAGCACCTGTGCTGTTTGGAACGATGTTAACTGCAGCTGCACGGGATCTTCTCAGATCGCCTTTTCTCTGCGGTCCGTCCAGAGTCATCTGATCTCCTGTGTAAGCGTGAATTGTGCACATGATACCGGATTTGATCGGTGCCAGGTCATTCAGAGCTTTTGCCATAGGAGCCAGGCAGTTTGTTGTACAGGAAGCTGCAGAGATGATATGATCATCTGCTGTCAGAGTTTCATGGTTTACGTTGTAAACGATTGTTTTCAGATCGTTTCCAGCCGGAGCGGAAATGATAACATGTTTAGCACCAGCATCGATATGAGCCTGAGCTTTGTCTTTGGATGTATAGAATCCAGTACACTCCAGAACTACATCTACACCGATTTCTCCCCAAGGAAGTTCAGCTGCATTAGCTTTTGCGTAGATTTTGATTTCTTTTCCATCAACAGTGATAGAATCTTCACCAGCTTTTACTGTGTCAGCCAGAGCATATTTTCCCTGTGTGGAATCATATTTCAGTAAGTGTGCTAACATTTTTGGGGGAAGTCAGGTCGTTGATTGCAACGATTTCAAATCCCTCTGCTCCAAACATCTGTCTGAATGCCAGACGACCGATACGTCCAAAACCATTAATTGCTACTTTTACTGCCATGATTTTCATTCCTCCTAAAAAGTAAATAAAATTTGTGAGGTTTCTATAAGATTGTTAAAGAAACATCAACCTGTAATTATTCTACCTAATTTGCCTGAAAAATTCAAGCATATTTTCAAATTTTCACCAAAACTTTTCTGAATTCCGGTTTTCCTTTCTGAACACTGTATAAGAATCGAATCCACAGTCAGACAGTAATTCCGGAAGTCGGTCAAATCCATAGCCCAGATACTCCGGCACATGACCGTCGGAACCGACTGTAATCAGTTCTCCACCCATTTCCCGGTATCTGCGGATCACATCCGGGTGGGGATTGGTAAAGCCAAGCATTCGAAGACCTGCTGTATTTACTTCCAGTGCAATCTGATGACTGATCAGATACTGCAGGATCGCATCGATTTCCTGTGAAAATCTCTCATAGGAATAATATCTGTCTTTCTCTTTCCCGTAGCGCACCGCATAGTCCAGATGTCCCAGTGTATGGATCTTCGGTGCTCTTTTTAAGTTTTCCAGAGTTGCCCGGAAGTATTCACGATACGCCTCTTCATCCCCCATTTCTTCATATATTTTTCCAAAATAAGGGTCTTCTCCGTGGATCAGATGCATGGAACCAATGACGAAATCAAAAGGATATTTTTCAATATAGGCCTGCTGGCGTTCTTTCAGATGCTCCTGCATGCCCAGTTCCACACCAAGGCAGATGCGGATCCGGTCTTTGTATTCTTCCTGTAGCTCCAGTACCCGTTTTACATAGGCATCCGTATCCAGTTCGAATTCTCCCTCCGGATAATCCATATCCATATGATCTGTAAAACAGATATGATCCAGTCCCAGTGCGATGGCACGTTCTACCTGATCTGTGATTTTTGTCTCGCTGTCCGACGAAAATTCCGTGTGGATATGACAGTCTGCAGTTATTCTTCCTTCATATGGAATGGTTTCTTTCCGGCTCGTCATACAATGGTTCCCCCTCCCAGCACATACTCTCCCTGGTACAGTACCAGTGCCTGTCCCGGTGTCACTGCCCTGACCGGAGTATCAAAGTGGCATTCCAGTAAATCTTCACCGATTCGTTTTACTTTGCAGGTATCCCCTCTGTGGTTATAACGGATCTTTCCGAGAGCTCCGATCTCTTCCGGAATGTCTTCCACTGCCATAAAGTTCAGGCGGTTCGCCCGCACAGTGGTCGTAAACAGATCTTCGTTACTTCCAAGAACCACTTCATTGGTTTCCGGGCAGATCTTCTGTACAAATACCGGTTTTCCAAGCGCGATATTCAGTCCTTTTCTCTGTCCGATCGTATAACGGGTGATTCCTTTGTGGCGTCCGAGAACTTTACCGTCTTTGTCCACAAAATTGCCCTCCGGCACTTTTCCCTGACCGTACCCGTCGATAAATCCTGCATAATCGTTATCATCCACAAAGCAGATCTCCTGAGAACTTTTTTGTGTGCGGTCGGAAGTCCGATCTTTTCTGCCATGACACGGATCTGGTCTTTGGAGTACTCACCTACCGGCATCAGTGTCCGCTTTAACTGTTCCTGTGTCAGATTATACAGTGCATAGGTCTGATCTTTTGCCGCAGTCACAGAATTGCGGATCGCATATCTGCCGATTTGGCAGCTGCTCGATTCTTGCATAATGTCCGGTAGCAATATAGTCCGCACCGATGGCAAGACTTCTTTGCAGCAGGGACTCCCATTTTACATAGCGGTTGCAGGCGATACACGGATTCGGTGTGCGGCCGTGCAGATACTCGTCCACAAAATAGTCCATGACATTTGCCTTGAATTCTTTTTTGAAATTCATAACATAATATGGAATATCAAGGATCTGTGCCACTCTTCTGGCATCGTCAACGGCAGAAAGGCCGCAGCATGCCCCCGTTTTCTTCCTGGATCAGCTCCGGCTCGTCCTGCCAAATCTGCATGGTTACTCCGATCACATCGTAACCCTGTTCTTTTAACAGCCAGGCTGCCACAGAGGAGTCAACTCCTCCGGACAGCCCTACAACTACCTTTTTTTTTCATTAATATTCTTCCTCTTCGGTCTCCCCTTCACTGATATCGGACTTCGGTTTGCTTAAGCCTTCGATCTTGATGTGATGTTTCTCCGCATAATCCCACAGTGCTGCGTGGATGGCTTCCTCAGCCAGCAGGGAACAGTGTACCTTTACAGGCGGCAGTCCGTCCAGTGCTTCCATAACAGCTTTATTAGTTACTTCCAGTGCTTCCTGAATAGTTTTTCCTTTTACCAGTTCAGTGGCCATACTGCTGGTTGCAACAGCTGCACCACAACCGAATGTTTTGAATTTGCAATCCTGAATGATACCGTTGTCATCGATATCCAGATACATTCTCATGATATCTCCACATTTTGCATTACCCACGGTACCTACACCGCTGGCGTTTTCGATTTCCCCTACATTTCTCGGATGCTGAAAATGATCCATTACTTTTTCACTATACATATCTATATTTCCTCCGTATATTCGTATGTAATCTTTTTATTATTTATTCGTTTTTTCATAAAGTCTTCGTACAGCGGAGACATGCTTCTCAGACGCGCTACGATACCTTTGATCTGCTCAACAACAAAATCTGCATCTTCTTTTGTGGTTTCCTCACTCAGCGTCAGACGCAGAGATCCGTGTGCGATCTCGTGAGGCAGCCCAATAGCCAGCAGTACATGAGAAGGATCCAGAGATCCGGAAGTACAGGCGGAACCACTGGATGCACAGATACCTGCCATATCCAGCATGATCAGCAGAGATTCTCCCTCGATAAACTGGAAGCTGAAGTTTACATTGTTCGGCAGACGCAGTGTTGGATGTCCGTTCAGTTTGCAGTACGGGATCTCTTCCTGGATCTTTTTGATCATGTAATCTCTTACTTCGATTTCTTTTGCGGTACGTTCTTCCATGGTACGAAGTGCACGTTCTGCTGCCACACCGTATCCTACGATACCCGGTACATTTTCTGTTCCGGCTCTTCTTTTTCTCTCCTGAGCACCACCGTGAACGAAGGAACGCAGTTTCAGTCCTTTGCGGATATACAGACATCCGATACCTTTTGGTCCGTTGATCTTATGTCCGCTGGAGCTTAACATATCAATATTGCACTCATCTACATTGATCGGAATCTGACCAAATGCCTGTACGGCATCTGTATGGAATAAAATACCATGTTCTTTTGCAATAGCACCGATCTCTTTGATTGGCTGCAGAGTGCCGATTTCATTGTTTGCTGCCATTACAGAGATCAGGATGGTCTCCGGTGTGATAGCCTTCTGCAGCTGATCCAGATCTACAACACCATTTTCATCCACATCCAGATATGTGATCTTTGCACCCTGTTTTTCCAGCCATTCACAGGTATGCAGGATGGCATGATGCTCGATTTTGGTTGTGATGATATGGTTTCCTTTTGATTTATATGCTTCGTAAGTAGCTTTCAGCGCCCAGTTGTCGGACTCGGAACCGCCTGCGGTAAAGTAGATGTCATTCGGGTTCGCTCCGATGACAGAAGCTACTTTTTCTCTTCCTTCTGTCACTGCTTTTTTGCTGATTCCTGCCAGTTCATATACGCTGGACGGATTGCCATAGTACTCCGTAAAATACGGGAGCATCGCCTCTACTACTTCCGGTGCAACTTTTGTGGTTGCCGCATTATCCAGATAAATAATTTCTTCATGATGATTTTGCCTCCTATCCCTGACAGCCTGCAGGCTGTACCTGTCCTTTTTCTTTCAGGTTTTTTACTCTCTTCCACCAACTGGTTGAGATACATGGTATCCACTGCATGAGTAATTCCTTCGTTGATGCGCTGCCATACATATCGCGTCACACACAGATCTGCATTTTCGCAGCCACCGTTTCCTTCTTCGCCGTTTGCCGGACAGGTTACTGCTCGCAGATCTCCTTCCAGTGCACGAAGAATATCTCCAACCGAGATACCGATTGCGGGTCTTGCCAGCTGGTACCCTCCGTTGGCTCCCCGGATGCTTTTCACCAGTCCTTCCTTTTTCAGACTGGCCATCAGCTGTTCAAGATAACGCTCGGAGATGTTCTGCCGATCCGCTATACTCTGTATAGACACCGGTTCTTTTTCACTATATACAGCCAGATCGATCATCGCTCGGAGACCGTATCTGCCCTTCGTTGATAATTTCATGTTACCTCCCTTCCGGAAGTTTCCTTTGGTCTTTCAGATTCCCTAGTAATCTACTGGGATATGACCCTTTGTCAATATAACACGACTCCCCGGTTCTGTCAAGGCTGACAGCCTCATATATTAAAAAAAATGCCCCGGAGCTTGTTATGTTTCTTCTGCGAAGCATCCTGTCCTCACCGGTACTGCCATCCTCACCTGTGCGGGTATCTTGAGCCGCCTGATTGGCTTCTTTTATAGGATATTCCTATCCCGCACCATTGGTGCACAGGGTCTGGGAATCTACCAGATGATTTTCCCGGTCTATGCCTTCTGCCTGTCCGGTGTCACCGCCGGCATTCAGAGTGCCTTATCCCGCTGCTGCTCCGCCGCTTTATCCAAGGGAAATCCGAGAAAGGGATGGGTATTTTTCCTGAGTGGCAGCGGACTTTCTGTGGGACTTTCACTGATCGTGTCCGTTTTTTCTGTACACCCGCGCACCCTGGATCAGCCTTCATATCTTACATGAGATCCGATGCTGTGAGCTTCTGCAGCTGCTTGCTTTCAGTCTGCCCCTCTGTTCCATACACACCTGCATCCATGCCTGGTACTTTTCCACCCGCCGAACCACGGTTCCGGCTGTATCACAATTACTGGAACAGTTTGCCCGGGTGTGTGCCTCTTATGTCATTTACCTGATTTTCCTGGAGCAAAACCTTGCTCCGACACCGATTCTCGCCGTTGGCGGCATGCTTTTCGGAGAACTGGCGGCATGCTTCTTCTGCGTTGTCTGTCTCGCTTTCCAGAAACCTTCCTATAAAGGCACTACCGACTTTCGCGTCCGTTCCTGCCTCTGGGAAATCCTTACCTTATCCGTCCCGCTCACCCTGAACCGCATGCTCGTCAACCTCTTACAGAGTACCGAAGCCATCCTCATCCCAGGAAAACTCGAAGCATCCGGACTTACAAACGTACAGTCCCTCAGTCTGTATGGCGCACTGACCGGTATGGCATTGCCCTTTATTTTATTTCCTTCTGCGATCACGTCCGCCCTCTCCACGATGCTCCTCCCAACCATCGCCGGTCAGCAGGCAGCCGGAAAAGAAGATGCCATTATCCGCTCTACCGAACAAACGATTCAATACTGCCTGTGGCTCGGCTTTCTATCCGGAGGAATCTTCTTCTTTTCGGAAAAAAGCTGGCACTGATCTTCTACAGAAACCCGGACGCCGGCATCTTTTTACAGATCCTGGCATTCCTCTGTCCTTTCCTCTATCTCACCGCCACTCTGACCGGGATCCTGAACGGCTTGGGACACACCGTCCAATGCCTGATTCAGAACCTCGCCGGCCTTGGAATCCGAATCCTCTTCGTGACCTTCGCAATCCCCCACATGGGAATCCGCGGCTACCTCTTCGGACTGCATTTTAAGCCAGCTTATCATTACGG
>ENA-OQES01001183-OQES01001183.1-human-gut-metagenome-genome-assembly--contig:-NODE-1183-length-10082-cov-4.001005_pt1 | contig 10082 bp, 7 predicted proteins | sample MGYA00242798_ERZ504641 | MGnify/ENA primary metagenome ERZ504641 (study PRJEB26092, sample SAMD00036327) | human gut metagenome | host: Homo sapiens | study: EMG produced TPA metagenomics assembly of...
CAGCAGATTTTGAATTCCAGGTAGAGGATGTGAAGAAACTTCTGGGTGGCAAGATCGCTCATGTCGGACATGTTGCCAGGGGTATGGTAAAAGTTGGTGATACAGTAACACTTGAGATTGACAAAGAGAAGAGAGCACTGTCTGGAAGAAACCACAGCGCTACCCATCTGTTACAGAGAGCACTGCGTAATGTGCTTGGCAACCATGTAGAACAGGCCGGTTCTTATGTGGATGAGCACAGACTGCGTTTCGACTTTACACATTTTTCAGCGATGACACCAGAAGAACTGGAGAAAGTAGAGCAGATCGTCAATGAACAGATCCGCGCACATCTTCCGGTTAAGGTTGAAAAATATGCCGATCGAAGAGGCAAGAAAAAACAGGGGCAGCTGCATTGTTCGGTGAGAAATATGGTGATATTGTACGTGTTGTAAGTATGGGTGATTTCTCTATCGAATTCTGTGGCGGTACTCATGTGGAGAATACAGGTGTGATCAATGCATTCAAGATCATTTCCGAAACAGGTGTAGCAGCAGGCGTGCGTCGTATTGAAGCACTGACATCTGACGGACTGCTGGCTTACTATGATGAGACAGAGAAGAAGCTTGAGGAAGCAGCTAAGATCCTGAAGACAACGCCGGATCAGTTGGCAGAGAAGCTGACTCACCTTCTTGCGGAGAATAAGTCACTGAAGTCTGAGCTGGAAAGTGCTAAGAGCCAGCTTGCAAAGAACGCTCTTGGGGATGTTATGGATCAGGTTGCCGAAGTAAATGGCGTGAAGTTCCTGGCTGCTCATATTTCAGGAGTCGATATGAATGAATTGCGTGAACAGGGCGACCAGTTGAAAGAAAAGCTTGGAGAAGGTGTACTCCTTCTGGCATCTGATGTAAATGGTAAGGTTAATCTGGTAGCTATGGCAACAGACGGAGCCATGGCTAAAGGAGCACATGCAGGCAAGCTGATCAAAGAAGTCGCAGCTGTAGTAGGCGGTGGCGGCGGTGGTCGTCCGAATATGGCACAGGCCGGTGGTAAGAATCCGGCAGGAATTACTGACGCACTTAGCAAAGCGAAGGCAGTTTTGGAGAGTCAGCTTGCATAGATTGCACAGAATGGCAAGCTTTTAGCAGAAAAATCCAGAAAGTTATTGACGAAGCGAAAATATATGCTATAATCTAATGTAGTGCAAAAAATATACCCGAACAGTCATATATTGCACAATTTACGGCTGGAGGGGAGGTTAGGTGTGAGACTATGTCAAATGTAATCGTTAAAGAAAACGAGACGTTAGATAGTGCTTTACGCAGATTCAAAAGAAACTGCGCAAAGGCTGGAATCCAGCAGGAGATTCGTAAAAGAGAGCATTACGAGAAGCCAAGCGTAAGACGTAAAAAGAAATCTGAAGCAGCTAGAAAACGTAAGTATAACTAATATGTGCAAATAAAAGCAGAGTATCGTATGGTACTCTGCTTTTTTATCCAACGATGCTTGGAATATGACTTTGAGCGAGTTTGCGTTAAGACGCGCTTAAATTTTTTTGAAAAAGTACTTGACGAATTTTAGACTGAGGTATCATATAAATGCAAATCAAACGAAAGGCAAAGGCGCCATGCATGATATATGCGTGGTGCCTTTTTCTTTTATAAAAGTGCGCCCGGCGGCGCACGTTTCTAGCGGGTGCAAGTCCCGAATCCGCCCGGTAGTGGGAAGGATATAGCCGAAGGCAAGGGTGTCCATCGCGAGGTGGAATCTGAAGGAAGCCGGATGTGGGAACAGACTAACCACGGGCAAATCTCTGGTCTGACGAACAGAAATTACATAGAAGGCCATGCATGAGGGTAAGACTGCTTTACAAGCCGAAGCCCGAAAACTACACGGAATCATGTATGGTAAATGTAACAGATGGATGGAGAGAAAGAAACGTGTGGTACCCGGGGAGGTCTGTGCGGTATGCTTTGAAAGAGGTAACCATTGCATAAAGCAATGCTGAACGCACAGAAGTCAGCAGAGGTCATAGTAGCCGAGAGGTGAAGGACCGAATCAGTAGGAGTCTTGAGTATGACCGAGAAAGGAGGAATGACCATATATGGCAGAAAACATTGAGAACAATGGCTGTTTGCAAAGAGATAGAGCGGAACACGAAGGGTATGCGAAAGCGTCTAGGTCATTCAATCGGATATGGAAAGAAAGAGACAGTGCACAGCCGAGACTTTTGGAAGCGATACTGTATAAAGACAACTTTAACAGAGCGTATAAGAGAGTCAAGGCAAACAAGGGAGCGCCTGGAATTGATGGCATGACCATTGAGGAGGCTCTTCCATATCTAAAGGAACATCAACAAGAGTTAACTGACCGCATTTATCGTGGAAAGTATACTCCGTCTCCAGTAAGACGAGTTGAGATTCCCAAACCAGATGGTGGTGTGCGAAAGCTTGGCATACCAACAGTGGTAGACCGTACACTTCAACAGGCAATAACCCAACAGTTAGTGCCAATCTATGAACCGCTGTTTGCAGAAGGCAGCTATGGCTATCGTCCGAACAGAAGTGCAAAAGATGCAATACTTAAGGTTAAGGAGTATGCAGAACAAGGTTATACATTTGCTGTAGTTCTTGATTTATCAAAATACTTCGACACCTTAAATCACGAAATCCTCATTAATCTTCTTCGCAAGAATGTCAAGGATGAAAGAGTAGTGCAACTGATAAAGCGCTATCTGAAGAGCGGTGTAATGGAAAACGGAGTGGTCATTGACACAGAGGAAGGCTCACCGCAAGGTGGAAATCTATCACCATTGCTGGCAAATGTCTACCTCAATGAGTTCGACCAAGAATTCCTGAAAAGAGGTGTTCCATGCATAAGATATGCAGATGACATTGTGCTTCTTGCAAAGAGCAAGCGAGCATCAGAGAGACTCTTGGAAAGCAGTACAAAATATCTTGAGGAGAGGCTGAAACTTACAGTCAACCGAGAAAAGAGCCGTACTGTCAGTGTGTTTGCAATCCGAAATTTTAAATTCCTTGGCTTTGCATTGGGAAGGAACGGAAAGGGCATTTATGTCCGAGTTCATCCGAAGTCATGGAAGAAGTTCAAGTCTAGACTGAAGGAGTTATCTTCCCGTAAGCGATGTCAGTCAATCAAGCCAAGTCTTGAGAAAATCAAAGTATATGCAAGAGGATGGCTTAACTACTACGGAATTGCAAGTATGAAGAGCAACATAGATGACATCAATGGATGGCTTTACCACAGAATACGCATGTGCATATGGAAACAGTGGAAGAAACCTAGAACGAAATATAAAAATCTAGTCAAGCTGGGAATTCCAGAACACTATGCGGCAACAATAGCAAATAGTCGCAGAAAGTATTGGTACATCAGTAATAACAAAGCTGTGATTTGGGCGCTGAATAAAGAAAGACTGATAAACAGTGGCTTTTATGATCTAGCCACAGCCTATCAGTCTGTGCACATCAACTATTGAAAGCGCCGTATACCGAACGGTACGTACGGTGCTGTGAGAGGACGGCGGTTAGTCACCGCCTCCTACTCGATTTTACAAGACGAAACAAGATTTATTCATTTAGGTATTGACATTTATCTATTCATTCGATATAATATTTAATGTTCAGCGGAAGTGTCGGAACTGGCAGACGAGCAAGACTAAGGATCTTGTGATCAATGCGATCGTGTGGGTTCAAGTCCCATCTTCCGCAGTAAGATAAGACCAAGAGTACAGAACAAAGTATTCTTGGTCATTTTTACATTTAGAAAAGAGCTTTCCTAATATATAAAACCGTTCTGCTTGGAAAATAATATTGAAAAAGAAAAAAGAGAAAATTCAAAAAAATAAAAGGAAAGAGAAGAGTTTTGTCGAATATATATAATAGAGTATTCTTTAAACATTAAGCGGAGGCACTCATGTACTACTCAGAAGAACTGATAGAAGAAGTAAGATCAAGGAATGATATTGTAGATGTGATTTCCGGATATGTCCGGCTGCAGAAGAAAGGCAGCTCTTATTTTGGATTATGTCCGTTCCATAATGAGAAATCACCGTCTTTTTCTGTGAGCAGACAGAAGCAGATGTATTACTGCTTTGGATGTGGGGCAGGAGGGAATGTTTTTACATTTCTTATGGAATATGAGAATTTTTCTTTTGTAGAAGCAGTGAAGTTTCTTGCGGACAGAGCAGGAATCGAACTTCCGGAGATGGAATACTCGAAAGAAGCGAAGGAAAAAGCAGATTTAAAGTCTACGATTCTTGAGATGAACAAGCTGGCTGCAAAGTATTTCTACGTACAGTTGAAGTCAGAGCGTGGAAGTCAGGCCTACAGTTATCTTAAGAACCGTGAACTCTCAGATGGGACGATCACAGCGTTTGGACTGGGATTTTCGAACAAATACAGTGATGATCTGTATAAGTATCTGAGAGAGAAGGGATACAGTGAAGACCTGATTCGACAGGCCGGACTGATCAACACGGATGAACGTCAGGGTGTGTACGACAAGTTTTTGGAATCGTGTGATGTTTCCAATTATGGATGTCAATAACCGTGTGATCGGATTTGGTGGCCGTGTGATGGGAGATGGGAAACCGAAATATCTGAATTCACCGGAGACAGTCGTTTTTGATAAGAGCCGGAATCTTTATGGTCTGAACCGTGCCAGAACATCAAGAAAGCCATACTTTTCTTCTTTGTGAAGGATATATGGATGTGATCTCTCTCCATCAGTCCGGATTTACGAATGCGGTAGCTTCACTGGGAACTGCATTGACAGCAGGGCATGCAGCTTTGATCAAGCGTTATGTCCAGGAAGTTTATCTGACTTATGACAGTGATGAAGCCGGTACAAGAGCAGCGCTTCGCGCAGTGCCGATCTTGCGGGAGGCCGGGATTTCTGCTAAAGTTGTAAGGATGGATCCATATAAAGATCCGGATGAATTCATTAAGAACCTTGGAGCAGAAGAGTATGAGAAGCGGATCCATGCGGCGCGTAATGGATTCATGTTCAGCCTGGAGATGCTGGAGAAACAATATGATATGAATTCTCCGGAAGGCAAGACGGATTTCTTCAAGGAAGTGTCGAGGAGACTGCTTGAATTCGAAGATGAGCTGGAGCGTAACAACTATATTGAAGCTGTTGCAACAGCATACCGGGTCAGCCGGGAAAGTCTGGAGAAGATGGTCGCAAAGATGGCTGTGAATGCCGGAATGGCGAGACCGGTCGCAAGGCCGAAACGGGCAGAGGGATCTGAGAAGAAGCAAAAGGAAGACGGAATCCTTACTTCACAGAAAGCATTGTTGACCTGGATGATCGATGATGACAGGCTCTTTGATCAGATCAGTCAGTACATAAGCCCGGGTGATTTTACAGAAAGTCTGTATCGGACGGTTGCAGAACTTTTATATGAGCAGAGAAAGCAGGGAGCCTTGAATCCTGCGAAGATCCTGAATCATTTCACAGAGGAAGAAGATCACAGAGAAGCAGCCTCTTTGTTTAACACAAGAATCAAAGAGCTGAAGACAAAGGAAGAAAGAGAACAGGCTTTACAAGAGACAATCCTGCGGGTGAAGAGTTATAGCATTGAGCATCAGACAATGAATCTCGACCCGACAGATATGCGTGGGTTACAGCATTTGATGGAAGAAAAACGGAAGCTGGAGAACCTGAAGAATTTGAATATTACAATTCAATAAGGATAAAATAAAACAAGACAGGCTGCGGATGCGCGCAGCGAAGGAAGGAAGAACACATGGACGATATTACACAGAAATTTCTTGATAGATTGAAAGACCTGGTTGCACTTGGTAAAAAGAAAAAGAGCATACTGGATGTCCAGGAGATCAATGATTTTTTCAATGATATGGAACTCAATGCAGATCAGATGGAGAAGGTATTTGATTATCTTGAGGCAAATAACATTGATGTGCTGCGCATTAGCGGAGATACACCGGATGAGGTGGATGTAGATCTGGATGACATTATCATATCTGAGGAAGACGACGTGGATATGGAGAATATCGACCTGTCAGTTCCGGAAGGCGTGAGTATTGAAGATCCGGTCCGTATGTATTTAAAAGAGATCGGTAAGGTACCTCTTCTGAGTGCAGAACGTGAGATTGAGCTTGCACAGAGAATGGAAGAAGGCGATGAGGAAGCCAAGAAAGAGCTTGCAGAAGCGAACTTAAGACTTGTAGTCAGCATTGCAAAGAGATATGTTGGAAGAGGTATGTTATTCCTTGATCTGATCCAGGAGGGTAACCTTGGTCTGATCAAAGCAGTTGAAAAGTTTGATTATCATAAGGGATATAAGTTCAGTACTTATGCTACATGGTGGATCCGTCAGGCAATCACAAGAGCGATTGCGGATCAGGCAAGAACAATCCGTATCCCGGTTCATATGGTTGAGACGATTAACAAGCTGATCCGTGTATCCAGACAGCTTCTTCAGGAACTGGGAAGAGAACCGCTTCCGGAAGAGATTGCCAAGGAGATGGATATGCCGGTAGAACGTGTACGTGAGATCCTGAAGATTTCACAGGAACCGGTTTCTCTTGAGACACCGATCGGTGAAGAGGAAGACAGCCACCTTGGAGACTTTATCCAGGATGATAATGTACCGGTTCCGGCAGAGGCAGCTGCACAGACACTTCTGAAAGAGCAGCTGGATGAAGTGCTGGATACATTGACAGAGAGAGAGCAGAAAGTCCTCCGTCTTCGTTTCGGAATGAATGACGGAAGAGCACGTACACTTGAAGAGGTTGGACGAGAGTTTGATGTAACAAGAGAGCGTATCCGTCAGATCGAGGCGAAAGCACTCCGTAAGCTCCGTCACCCAAGCAGAAGCAGAAAACTGAGGGATTATCTGGATTAATGATGGAATTATCGAAAAGATTACAGGCGGTCGCAGATCTTGTGACCGCCGATTATAAATTAGCGGACATTGGAACGGATCATGCATATATTCCGATTTGTCTGATACAGCAGAAGAAGATTGCAGAAGCAGTTGCACTTGATGTCAATGAAGGACCACTGCAGCGAGCAGAGGAACATATCCGCGAGAATGGACTTGAAGCAGAGATAGAGACGAGACTTTCCAATGGATTTCAGGCATTACAGCCGGGAGAAGTCCGGTCTGCGGTCATCGCAGGAATGGGCGGAGGACTTGTGATCCGGATCCTGACAGAAGGAGAGGAAGTGGTGCGAAAGCTTGAGGAGTGTATCCTTCAGCCACAGTCAGAGATTGAGAAAGTGCGGGCATTTCTTCTTGAGAAGGGATATGAATTTCTGGAAGAAGATATGGTCTGTGAAGATGGAAAATATTATCCTATGATGAAGGTAAGACCACCGGTGGCTGAGACAGCAGGCGAAGATACAAAAGTAAAGTGCTGGGATACGGTTCAGTTAAAATATGGAAAGCTTTTGCTGGAGAAACAACATCCGGTACTCAGAGAGTATCTGGAAAGAGAGATACGCATTTATCAAAGTATTTTAGAAGGATTGAAAGCGAAAGATTCTGACCGGATCCGTCAGAGAAAAGAAGAATTGGAACAGGAACTTGTAGAAGCAGAGAAAGGGATGAAATATTATGCAGTGTAAAGAGATTATACAGGTAATAGAGGCAACATTCCCGCGAACAGCAGCTTTGGGATTTGACAATGTAGGACTGCTTGCAGGACGTTCAGAGAAAGAGGTGTCCAGAATTTATCTGGCACTGGATGCAACAGATGTTGTGATCGACCGTGCGATCAAGGAAGGTGCGGACATGCTGATCACACATCACCCGCTTTTATTCTCAGCAGTAAAGAAAGTGACGGATGAAGATTTTATTACAAGAAGAATTGTGAAGCTGATTCAGAATGACATTTCCTATTATGCAATGCATACGAATTATGATGTGCTTGGTATGGCAGAACTGTCCGGAAAGATCATGGATCTTCAGAATGGGGAAGTGTTAGATGTTACCTATACAGATGAAGAAGGGAATCCGGAAGGAATCGGAAGAATCGGTAATCTGGAGAAAGATATGACATTGGAAGAGTGCTGTGTCTATGTGAAACACAGACTTGAACTTGGAAGTCTGAAAGTATTTGGAGATATGCAGAAGAAGGTACATCGTCTTGCAATTTCTCCGGGATCAGGAAAGAGCTCGATTGCAGTTGCTCTCGAGAAGGGGGCAGATGTTCTTGTAACAGGAGATATCGGTCATCATGATGGAATTGATGCAGTAGAGCAGGGGCTTGCAGTGATTGATGCAGGACATTATGGCACAGAATATATTTTTATTGAAGATATGAAGCAGTTCTTCGAGAAGAAGCTTCCGGTGCTGGATGTACTTACAGATCCGATCGAACATCCATTCCAGATCATATAATCAGAAGTGAACGCATAATAATGTTCAGCATGGCAGTTGTGAACGGAAAGCAGTTTACAAAGACAGTGGAGGTGGCCAAGAGTTGGAAAGTCAGAAATGTAAGGTTACGATAAGCGGAAGAGAGTATCTTTATGAGAAAGGGACGTCGTATCAGGAGATCGCGAAGGATTTTCAGGAAGAGTATAAACATCAGATTGCACTTGTGATGCTGGATGGACATCGTCTGCAGGAACTTAGAAAACAGGTTTCCGGAGACTGTACGCTACAATTTGTTACTACACAGGATACAGCAGGATATGACACATATCGGAGAAGTGTCTGCTTTCTTTTTATTAAGGCAGTACATGATGTGATTGGCCATGAGTGTCCGCAGCAGGTGCGGGTAAGGATTCATTTTTCATTAGGTGCAGGATTTTACTGTACGGTGGAAGGAATCGATCATGTGGGAATGGAATTCCAATGGAAAGTTGAAGAACGCATGTATGAACTTGTACAGCAGAGACTTCCGATCACAAAAGAGTTGATCCATACAGAAGAGGCAGTGGAATTATTTCATCGATATGGGATGTTTGATAAAGAACGTCTGTTCCGGTATCGGAGAAGTTCTCACGTGAACCTGTATGCCATGAATGAATTCCGCGACTATTATTATGGTTATATGATGCCGGATACAGGAGATTTGAAGTATTTTGCATTGTATCTGTATCAGGGCGGAATCGTACTTCAGATGCCGTTGAAAGACGAACCGGAGAAAGCGCCTTTATTTGCGCCAAAGGATAAGCTGTTTCGTGTACTCAGTGAGTCTGTGAGATGGGGAGACCAGCAGGGAATTGATACCGTCGGTGCGCTCAATGACATGATCACGCAGGATGATATGCGTGAGATTGTTCTTGTGCAGGAGGCATTCCAGGAGCGCAAGATCGGAGAGATCGCAAAGCAGATCGCAGATCGTCCGGGGGTGAAGTTTGTTCTGATCGCAGGACCTTCCTCTTCCGGCAAGACAACATTTTCACATCGCTTATCCATTCAGCTCAGAGTGAACGGGCTTCATCCACATCCGATTTCTGTAGATAATTATTTCGTGGATCGGGAGAAAACACCGAAAGACGAGGATGGAAATTATAATTTCGAATGCATTGAAGCAATCGACGTGGAAAAGTTCAATGAGGACATGAGCAATCTGCTGGCAGGCGAGGAAGTCTATCTTCCGGTTTTTGACTTTAAGACCGGTAAACGGAATTTTGAAACAAAGCCAAAGAAACTCGGTGAAAATGATATCCTTGTAATTGAAGGAATCCATTGCCTGAATCCGAAGCTGACAGAACAGTTATGTGATGATAGGAAATTCAGGATCTATATCAGTGCATTAACACAGCTGAATATTGATGAGCATAACCGGATTCCGTCTACGGACGGACGTTTGATCCGAAGACTTGTCAGGGATGCAAGAACAAGAGGGGCATCGGCGACGAAGACCATCTCAATGTGGCCGTCAGTGAGAAGAGGAGAAGAGAAGAATATTTTCCCGATATCAGGAATATGCAGATGTGATGTTTAACTCTTCCCTGATCTATGAACTGGCAGTGTTGAAACAGTATGTGGAGCCGTTACTTCTTGGCGTAAGCAAAGATTCTCCGGAATATGTTGAAGCGAAGCGGCTGTTGAAATTCCTGGATTATTTCGTAGGAATCGGAAATGACAATGTGCC
>ENA-OQES01001184-OQES01001184.1-human-gut-metagenome-genome-assembly--contig:-NODE-1184-length-10064-cov-3.667606_pt1 | contig 10064 bp, 15 predicted proteins | sample MGYA00242798_ERZ504641 | MGnify/ENA primary metagenome ERZ504641 (study PRJEB26092, sample SAMD00036327) | human gut metagenome | host: Homo sapiens | study: EMG produced TPA metagenomics assembly of...
TGCTTGCCCTTGTGGCAGGCAAGGCAGATGATGGAGTTCTTGCCGAAATCGCGGGGCGTGCTGTGGACGAACTCGTTGCTGCTCACCCAGCCGGACTTCAGCGTCAGGCTCTCGCGCTCCATAAAGGTCTTTGCAGGGTACAGAGCACCCAGAGAGCCGCCGCAGCCCACGAAATAGATGTTCTTGACGCCGCCCTCGTCCTTCTTGTTCTCCAGAATTTCAGCGACGATGGCCTTGATGTCAGTGTACTTGTAATGCATTGTATTACCCTCCTGCATTTCATATTAAGTTGTCTCGATTTCTTCCGGTGGTTTCCGGAGGAACTTTCCTTGCCATGATGATAATACAAAGCAATACAAATGTCAATACCGAAAATAGGACAAAAAAATTGTGCATTTTTGACAAGGAACGAAACGAAATGTGGCGGGCTTCCTATATAAATGGGGGGTGCTGGAAAACGGCCCTGCACAGACGCAAGGGAGCAAAAAAATTTGATTTTTCCTCTTTACGCAAGGATAAAAACTTATATATAATAAGTTTGTATTGTGACATATTTGCGGGGCACGCAAAAGAGCAAATTGAAAATAAACCGTAATTTCGTGATGAAAAAATAAGAACGGGAGAATATACCATGAGCTTGGATAATACAATTTCAACGCCGCTGTTTCAACAGCTCGCCGCAACACTGCGTGCGGCTATTGATGCGGGCGAGTATCCCCCGGGCAGCCGCCTGCCAACGGAAAATGAACTCTGCGAGCGCTATTCGGTCAGCCGCGTCACGGTGCGTAAAGCACTGGATGAGCTGTCTCAGGGAGAATTTCTGGTGCGCAAGCCCGGCAAGGGCACATTTGTTGCGGAAAAGAAGATCCAGCGAAAGCTGGATGGCGTGCTGAGCTACACCAATATGTGCCATATGATGGGATACCAGCCCGGCGCAAAGACGATCAAGATCGCACTGGAACAGCCCACGGAGGAAGAACGGGGGCAGCTTGGGCTAAAAAAGGACGAACAGATGCTGGTTGTGGAGCGCCTGCGCCTTGCGGACGGCAGACCGATGCTGTTGGAAACCTGCAAATTTCCGGAGAGCTTTTTCTTTCTGTTCAATGCAGATCTGACCAATGCCTCTCTGTATGAGACGATCCGAAAGGAAACAGGCATTGTATTCACACACTCAGATAAAGTCCTTGAGATCGTGTTTGCGAACCATCAGGAAGCCAAGTATCTGGATGTGGTAAAGGGCTACCCGCTACTGTCCATCAAGAGCGTGGTGCACGATCAGAGCGGAGAGAACTGCTATCTGAGCCGTCAGCTCTGCATCGCGGATAAGTTTAAGCTCATGGTCTGAGCCGTCAAAGATGGATGCAACGAAAACGCGTATCTGCGTATGAAAAATAAAAGAGAGCGTCCCTGGAGCAGAATTTCAGGGCGCTCTCATTTTTGTATTATAGAAGTAAGAGATAAAATAGAAATGGATGAGGGCAGAAGGATACAATGATTTGGTAGTGATTCACAAAACAATGGTGCACTGATAGGATGTTTTGACGAAAATGCTGGAATGCTGTTGACAAGGCGGTGTTTGCATTGTATTATTGCACCATGATACAAAACAATACATTGACGATGACGGGAAGCCCTCCCGGTGTTCGGTGATGTATTGCGGCGTGATTTGATGCAGGCGCGCAGCATTCGATCAAAATTGAACATTCACCCGAAGTTATGCCTGAAGGAGGTATATTTCATGTTTTGGATCGAGCTACTCATCGTTCTGGTGATGATCTTCATCGGAACCCGCAAGGGCGGACCTTTCATGGCACTTGCCGGCGGTATCGGCATGTTTATCCTGACGTTCTTCCTGCACGTTTCCCCTTCTGACCCTCCCATCACCGTCATCCGCATCATGATCGCGGTTATTCTGGCGGCATCTGCAATGCAGGCTGCGGGCGGTCTGGACTACATGGTCCGGCTTGCCGAGAAGATCCTGCGGAAACACCCGGAGCACATCACCGTCCTTGCTCCGGTCATCGCTTACATCTTCACCTTTATGTGCGGCACCGGCCACATCGTTTACAGCCTGCTGCCGGTCATCAATGAGATCGCCATGGATACGGGCATCCGGCCGGAGCGCCCATCTCGGCTACCGTCGTCGCATCCCAGAATGCCATCACCGCCTGCCCCATCTCTGCGGCTACGGCAGGCATCCTCGGTCTGATGGTCTCCTACGGCAACATCAACCTGTTCAATCTGCTGCTGGTCTGTGTGCCCGCAACGCTGCTTGGCTCTGTGGCGGCAGGCATCTCTGTGCTGCACCACGGCAAGGAACTGAGCGAAGACCCGGAGTATCTGGAGCGCGTCAAGCAGGGCCTTGTCAAGGATTACAAGCAGAATAAGGCAGAAGAGAAGCCCGTTACCGGCAAGGCAAAGACTGCCGTTGTGATCTTCCTGGTCGCAATGCTGGCGATCGTTACCTTCGGTGCAGTTTCCGCTCTGCGTCCCACCTTTGCAGATGGCTCCCAGCTGGGCATGACCACCATCATTGAGATCTTCATGATGCTGGGTGCAGCTCTCATCGTTCTGGTCTGCAAGTTCAACAGCAGCACCATGCTGGATCAGCCCGTTTTCAAGACCGGTATGTTCGCCGTGGTGCTTGCCTACGGTCTGTGCTGGATGGTCAACACCTTCATCGGCGATCAGGCTTCCTACATCTCTGATACCATGGGCGCGATCGCAAACCAGTATCCTTGGGTCTACATCATTGCCGTGTTCATCGTCGCAGCGATCACCACCAGTCAGGCTTCCACGACCATGATCATGGTCCCCATCGGCATGGCCCTGAATCTGCCCGTCTACATCATCATCGCAGGCTGGGTGGCATGCAATGCCAACTATGTGATCCCTGCCTCCGGCCAGTGTGTCGCCGCCATCGGCTTTGACTCTGCTGGAACCACCAAGATCGGCAAATATGTGCTGAATCACAGCTATATGCTGCCCGGTCTGGTCATGTCTGTGGTGACGATCGTGGTTGCCTTCGCTCTGGGCATGCTCGTATTCTGACGCGATCCCCCCATTCGACATATACATCTTTCTCCGGAAAGCAGCTACGCCCGGTCCCTCTGAGCCGCACACTGATGTGGACAGGCGGCCGGGCATAGTTGTTTCCTGACAAACTCCGTCAGTCATTGTAAAGGAGATCTTCGTATGAAATTTGCACCGATGAATTACCACTATCTGCGCTACCCGCTCACAAAGTTTCTGGATAAAGTGGAGCGCTCTCCCTTCGACAGCATCGACCTGTACTGCTCGGCACCGCAGCTGAACCTGTTTGACCATCCCCTCTCCCATCTGCTGGAGCTGGATGGGGAGCTGCGCCGCCGCCATCTGTCGGTCGCGGCAATGAACCCCCGGAAAAACTGTGTCTATCCCGTCAACTTCTGCACACAGGACCGGATCACCCGGGAATCCAGCCTGCGGTACTATCAGCGTGCCATCGACACGGCAGAGTTTCTGGGCTGTCCCCGGGTGCAGATCAGCACCGGCTTCGGGTACTTTGATGCCCCCCGGGAGGAGGCGTGGAACAACTGCCGGGAATCTATGGCACAGCTCGCCGCCTACGCAGAACGCAAGCACGTCACCCTGCTGCTGGAAGAGCTGAAAAACACGACCACGAATGTCCTCATCACCAGCAGGGATATTGCAAAAATGCTGGATGAGATCGACTCTCCGGCCGTCGTGGGCATGGTGGATATGGATCAGATGACGTATGCCGGCGAGACGGTGGCGGATTACTTTGCAAATCTGGGCAGCCGGATGCAGTATGTCCATTTCAACGATCGGGGACATACGGTGCCCGGAGATGGAGATTTCCCCATGAAAGACTACTACGAGCAGATCAAAGCGCAGGGCTATGACGGCTGCTGCTCCTTTGAGATCTGCGACCGGCGCTACTACATCGACCCGGACAAGGCCATTGACGACACCGTGGCGTGGATGCGCGCCAACACGCACGAACTGGATTGAAACGGAAGGATATAAAGGAGAGCAATACCGTGTGGACTCAGGAAATGTTTGGTGTTGAAAAACCCATCATCGCGCTTTTGCATCTGGATGCCCTGCCCGGCGACCCGGGCTACTGCGGCAGCATGGACACCGTGCTGGAGCACGCCCGGCAGGATCTCGTGGCGCTGCAGAACGGCGGCGTGGACGGAATTCTGTTTGCCAATGAATTCAGCCTGCCCTACCAGCCGGTGGCGGATGTGGCGGTGATCTCGGCGATGGCCTATATCATCGGCGCTCTGCGCCCGCTGATCCGGGTGCCGTATGGCGTCAATGTGGTCAAGAATCCGATCGCGACCATCGACCTTGCTGCTGCCACCGGCGCAAGATTTGCCCGGAGCTGCTTCTCAGGTGCATACATGGGAGAATATGGCCTTTATACCTCCAACAGCGGTGAGGCAGTCCGCCACCGCAAGGCGTTGGAGATCCCGGATATGAAGCTACTGTTCAAGGTGAATCCTGAGGCAGACAGCTATCTGGTGCAGCGGGATATTCAGGTGGTGGCAAAGTCTATCATGTTCGGTGGCTTTGCAGACGGCTTGTGCGTGTCCGGCGCTTCTGCCGGCAGCGAGCCGGATGATTCCATCCTGAACAAGGTCTACGAGGTGGCAAAGCCCCGCAATGTGCCGGTGTTCTGCAATACCGGCTGCCGCCACGAGAATGTGAGAGAGAAGCTGAAATACTGCGATGCCGTCTGCATGGGCACTGCGTTCAAGAAGGACGGCGTGTTCAACGGGCGTGTGGACGAAGAGCGAGTGCGCAGCTTTATGGAGATCGTGTACGACATCCGCGCCCGACTGTGAGAAAGGAGAGCAGGATGAAACGCTATTTTCTGGGCATCGACATCGGTACCTTTGAGTCCCGCGGCATCCTGATCGACGAAAGCTTCCGAATGGCGGCGGATGCCTCGGTGCCCCATGGGATGAACAACCCGCAGCCCGGGTGGTTCGAGCAGGAGGCCGAGGCGGTCTGGTGGGGCGACCTGTGCAAATTGTGCCGGACCCTGATAAAACAGAGCGGAATCCGGCCGGAGCAGATCGCCTGCGTGGGCACCAGTGCATTGGGCACCGACTGCCTGCCGGTGGACGAACAGTGCCGCCCGCTGCGCCCGGCCATCCTCTACGGCATCGACGCCCGCGCATCAGAGGAAGCGGCGTGGCTGACAGAGCATTACGGACAGGCGCGGGTGCAGGAGCTGTTCGGCCATCCCATCTGCTCCGGCGACACGGCCACAAAGATCCTCTGGCTGCGGCGGCATGAGCCGGAGATCTACGCAAAGACGGCCTATTTCCTCACGGGCAGCTCCTTTTTGACGGCGCGCCTGACCGGGAAATATGTCATCGATCAGGCCCTTGCCAAAGGCTCGTTCCGACCGCTGTACCAAGCGGACGGCAGTGTGAACGAGGCAGAGTGCGGGCTGTACTGCCGCCCGGACCAGATCGCGGCGTGTGCATGGTCTACAGACATCGTGGGCACGGTCACACCGGAGGCTGCGGCACAGACCGGCCTTGCCGCGGGAACGCCGGTCATTACCGGTACCGGTGACTCCACGGCAGAGGCCATCAGCGTGGGTCTGGTGGAGCCGGGCACGGCCTTTTTTTCAGTATGGCTCCTCGATGTTCTATTACTATTGTACGGACCACTTCGTGGGCAGCTATGTTTCGCCGCAGGGCAACGGCGCCCTCAAGGGTGGGAAGGCGTTTACCGTGCCGGGCACCTATTGTCTGGGCGACGGCACCAATGCGGCGGGCACATTGACCCGCTGGGTGCGTGACCTGCTGTACAGCAAAGAGCTGGAAGCCGAAAAGCAGGGCGGCGAAAACGCCTACGCAGTCATGGCCCGGGAGGCGGCTGCTGTGCCGCCGGGCAGCGACGGACTGATCATGCTGCCGTATATCTACGGCGAGCGAAGCCCCCTGCAGGACGCAGAGGCCACCGGAATGCTCTTCGGACTGAAAGGAACGCATGGACGGGCGCAGATCAACCGCGCTGCGCTGGAAGCCGTAGGCTATTCCACCTATCAGCATTTGCTGCTGTTTGAGGAGCTGGGGGTGCCGCCCCGGCGGATCATCACAGCGGGCGGCGGCACGAAAAACGCTGCATGGATGCAGATCATCTGCGACATGGCGGGAATGCCGCTGACCATTCCGGAACCGTTCCAGTGCTCCAGCTACGGAGACGCCATGCTGGCGGCATTGGGCGTCGGTGCGCTGGAAAGTTTTGCCGCCCTGCGCGCCGCTTTACCGCAGGGCAGGATCTTGCAGTCGGACCGGAAAAATCATGAATTTTATCAGGAGCATTACCCGATTTTCCGGGATCTCTATCTGGAAAATCGGGACAGGATGCACAGAATGCAAAAATAAGGAGGAGACTATCCTATGGTCATTGATACTCATATCCATCCGGCACTGTTTGCACCGATCTGTGAGGATCAGGAGCGCTTTCGCCGCCGCTGTGATGCCATGAATTATCATCTGATGAAGCCCTCCGACATGGCGCTGCTGCGCAAGCAGTATGCGCTTGCAGACATCGGACGGGTGGTGCTGCTGCCGGAGGATTGCTCTGTGGAGTCGGGGATGGTGGAGATCTCCAACGATGAGATCGCAAAGCTGGTGGCGCTGGATGCACAGTTCTATATCGGTATGGCAGCGGTGGAACCCCCGCCGCCCCGATGCTGTGCAGGAGCTGGAACGTGCCTTTGCTGAGCTTGGGCTGGCCGGACTTGCAGTGAACACCGCACGGCTCAAAATGTACCCCATGGACGAGCGCCTTGTGCCGCTGTATGATCTGTGCCGCAAATACCACAAGCCGATCATCTTCCACGCCGGATTCTGTCTGGAAAATAACGCGCTGGCAAAGTATGCCCGCCCGATGGAATTCGAGGAGGTGGCGCTGCGCTGGCCGGAGATCAACCTCTGCCTTGCTCATTTCGGCTGGCCGTGGGTGCAGGAGACGGCGGCTCTGCTGCTCAAGTATCCCAATCTCTACGCAAACACTGCACTGATGAACTTTGATGGTCCCTACCAGCTGTTTCCCAAAGTGTTCAAGCAGGACATGGGCGAATACTGGCTGGATCATAATCTGGCCGATAAGGTTATGTTCGGTTCGGACTCGCCCCGCATTCGCCCGGTGCGCAGCAAGCGGGGAATGGACAGCGTGGAGATGCTGCCCGAGACGAGGGAAAAGATCTACTGGAAAAATGCAATGCGCATTTTTTGGATGGGAGGGCCAGAACAAATGAGATTTGAGCTGAAGGAAGTAAGCATCTGCGCAGAGAAGGAGTTTGAGCTGATCCGCATCACCGACCCGGTGCGTGAATTTGTGGCACAGACCGGAGTAAAGAACGGCGTCGTCTATGTCATCACGGAGCACACGACCACCGGCATCATGGTGAACGAGAGCCTGCCCTGCGTGGAAAAGGATATTATGGAGACGCTGGACCGGATCGCGCCGGAAAACTATCCTTACCATCATAACCACTATCTGCCCACTTACGGCACCATCGGCGGCAATGCACCCGGCCATCTCAAGAGCCTGCTCACGGGGAACCACTGCGATTTTTCCGATCGCAGAGGGCAAGATCAAGCTGGGCAGCGCAGCGGATATTTATTTCTGCGAGTACGATGGCATCAAAAACCGCAAATATATGATCTACGTCATGGGCGAGTAAGGGGGCTGCGGAATGAAAAAAGCAATCGCAATGGCAGACAACTGCATTGATGTCTACTACCGGATGGACCGGTACTATCTGACAGGCAACAGCATCGACTTCGCCCTCAACTACAAGGCGCAGGGCGGCGATGTGACCGAAATGACCGTGCTGGGCAACGATGTCTTTGCGGATGCGCTGGTGGAGCGGCTGAAGCAGCGCGATATTCCGCTGCGGGTGCTCAAAAGGATCGACCGCCCCACCGGTATGGCAAAGATGGACCTCGTAGACGGGGACAAAAAGCATCTGGAATTTCACGGCAACGCCATGGAGGAGATCGAGCTTTCCGCGGAGGATATGGAATTTGTCAAGGGCTTTGACATCGTGTATGCAGAGCGCTGGGCAAAGGCAGAGCGCTATATCGCTGCGCTGCGCCAGCCGGGGCAGATCTGGGTCTACGACTTTTTCGAAACGACTGGAGCAGCCCTCCAACGACGCGCTTCTCCCCTATCTGGATTACGCCTTTTTTCTCCTACGACAAGGATGATGACTATATCCGGGAATTTATGCGCCGCACGAAAGCGAAGGGCGCAGGCTGTGTGATCGCCATGCTGGGCGAGCATGGAAGCCTTGCCTACGATGGACAGAGATTCTATCATCAGGCGGCGGAAAACGTGCCGGTGGTAAATACGGTGGGAGCAGGCGATTCTTATATTGCGGCATTCACCTACGGCGTGAGCCTTGGGGAGAGCATCCCGCAGTGCATGGCACGGGGTAAGGCCCTCGCGACCCGGATCGTGCAGCAGTTTGAGCCTTATTTACAGGAAAAGGAGCAATAACGATGGAACTTTCACAGTTGTGTGCAGCAAATTATCATTACAAGCGCTATACGTTGGATTATTTTCTGGAATCTGCCGAGCGGCTGGGCTATCAGTCTATCGAACTGTGGGCATCCGGCCCCACCTCCATCTGGAGGATTTCGACGCTGCCCGTCTGGCTGAGCTGAACCGCAAGATCAAGGCACAGGTACAGTCTTGCTCTGCGCTGCTTTACGCCGGAGCAGTGCGTGTATGCCATCAGCGTTTCTCATCCGGATAAGGTCTATCGGGACCGCACGGTGGACTTTTTCAACCAGCACATCGAAGCGGCCGTGCAGCTGGACTGCGACCACATGGTGGTATCTACCGGCTTTGCTTATCTGGATGTGGATGCAGAGGACGCGTTTGGCTGGTGTGCAGAGGCAATGGGACGCATTGCCCGCAAGGCAGAGCAGGAGGGCGTGACGCTGGCGGTAGAGCCTTTTACCAAGTACACCACCCACATCTGCAATGAAGCAAGCCAGCTGCGCCGTCTGCTGCGCACGGTCAACAGCCCGCGCCTTATGGGCTTGGCGGATACAGATGTCATCGCCACGACGGCGGTGGATACCTTCTCCACCTTCCTTGATGTGATCGGCCCGGAGAATCTGGGACACGTCCATTTTGTTGACGGTAACCCCGGCGGGCATCTGGTGCCCGGCGATGGTGTTCTGGATCTGGACGGGGCACTGGAAAAGCTCAAGGCAATCCATTATACCGGTGCGCTGGGTCTGGAAGTGCTGGACCGCCGCTATGTCTTTGCCCCCGAAGCTGCGATGAAGCAGGCGATGGACTGGTACAAGGAAAGGATATAAACGCGCGCCGCGCGATTAGCATTTTTGGCCGCGCGTTTTCTAAGGTTCAATCCTCCAGCCTGCCGTGGTCGCAGCCGAGAGAAAGATAACGCCCCATCTCCCCTCTCAGCACCATCTGTGCATACTCCAAGGGCTTATTATACAGCAGCCAGTCCAGCTCTGCCCGCTGTGTCGGGGTGTTGCCGTACTCGTCCTCCACGGCGATGCAGTCGATGGCAAGAGTGATGCCATCCTCGAACCGGGCTTCCACCCGGTTGGTGTCCATATTGAAGTGGCAGGAAAACAGTTTTGTCATAATAGTATCCTCCAAGACTTGATTTTGGTATGCGGCCACTCAAACCAATGCCGTCAAGTCGTTGTCGGATGAAGTGCTTTTTTAGTTTGTCTGGGAGTAAGTGCACGGTTTCTGCACGGTTTTTGCACGGTTTCAAAACGTGCAAAGGGTGCAAATCGTTGCAAAATCGGACAAAGGGTGCAGAAACTCGAAGCTCAAAATCTGCGATGTATCGCTGAGAAAAGACGCTAAAACGTAACTTCCAAAAATTGAGGGAATCGCCCGGCGTGCGCTACGAATCAGTAGGCCGGGGGTTCGAGTCCCTTCCATCGCACCAAACAATGAAAATCCGAACCTTTTCTCGATAGGAGAAGGGTTCGGATTTTTTGTTTTCTTCGGAAATGAGAATTCCGGCTCGT
>ENA-OQES01001185-OQES01001185.1-human-gut-metagenome-genome-assembly--contig:-NODE-1185-length-10060-cov-3.229236_pt1 | contig 10060 bp, 14 predicted proteins | sample MGYA00242798_ERZ504641 | MGnify/ENA primary metagenome ERZ504641 (study PRJEB26092, sample SAMD00036327) | human gut metagenome | host: Homo sapiens | study: EMG produced TPA metagenomics assembly of...
TGCCGGCGTAGGCCATATCGCGGTAGAAGCCGCCGATCTTGACAAGGCTCTCAATCTCGGTATATTTTCCGTGCAGGTACGCGCCCTTTTCTTCCATCGTCAGGCCGTCGAGCTGCGCGCCGACGGCGCGGTAGGCTGCGGCGGACGGCTGCCCCGCGGTCGGGCGGGTACCCATCCAGAGCAGCAGCAGATTGGCGGCGGCCAGCACGGCTAGTAAAAGCGGGAACAGCCGGTTGCCCCACACCTTGCGCAGCTCGGCAAAAAATCAGGCTCATTTGCCGTCCCCCTCACCGAACACGTTCAGGTAGACATCCTCCAGCCCTTGGTCGGGTGCGTATTTGGCAATCAACTCCGGCACGGGCGCGGCATCCACGATCTTGCCGGCGCGCAAAAGAATAACTTTGGTTGCTACTGTTTCTACATCCGAAACAACGTGCGTTGCCACAAGAATAATGCGGTTCTGTGCCATACCGGCCAGCAGCGTGCGCAGGCGCACGCGCTCCTTGGGGTCAAGACCCGCCGTCGGTTCGTCCAAAATCAACAGCTTGGGGTCGCCCAGCAGGGCGGATGCCAACAGCAGCCGCTGCTTCATACCGCCGCTGTACGCCGCCAACCGCTTGTCGAGCTCGTCGGTCAGGTTGACGGCCTCGGCCACGCGCGCGACCTCGCCGAGCACGGCGGCGCGCGGAATTTCTTTCAGCGCGGCCATGTAGGCCAAAAAAGCGGCGGCCAGTGTAGCTGTCGTACAGGCCCTGCTGCTGCGGCATATAGCCGAGCACGCGGCGGAACGCGATGCCGTGCGCGTGGTGGCCGCACCACAGCACCTCGCCCGAATCGGCGGTCAGCCCGCCGGTGATGATGCCGATCAGCGTGCTTTTGCCCGCGCCGTTCGGCCCCAAAAGGCCATACAGGCCCTGGGCCGAGGGTGAGCGACACCCCAGCCAGAGCCTGTTTGGTTTTCGGCTTGCCCTGCCCGCGGCGGTGCAGCAGCGGTGCGGGCAGCAGATAGGTTTTGCGCAGATTGTTCAGTTCCAGTTGCATGGCAGATGTACGCTTTCTTTTGTGCAGGTTTTACAGCTTTGCTTGCGATGGTAGCACCGGGTTGTTACGGAGTTGTTGCCGGGGGGGGTTGACTCTGCTCTGCACAGATTTGTGGGTGTTTTTTCCCTGCCCGCAGCGGTGTGGCAGCAGATAGGTTTTGCGCTAATCGCACAAAGTAAGATTCATAATCAGCTAAAGCTCAGCGCCTTGCATTTTTGGCCATGCGTTCAAAATCAAATTTGTATCCACATGATTACTCATAATATTTGAATCTTAGATAGTTAGGCCGGCTATTCCAATAATCTTCTTTTCTGATGAGTACATAATCCTCGAAACTTTGCTCATAGGTGAAAGGGGTCCCATCCGTCCCGTAATCGTTTCTTTTTCGTGTGAATTTTCCAACACGAACAAGGAAATCTTTTTCGCCCTCTGCAAATATTCCCACAAAGACATCTTCCCCGTTTTCTTTTGCATAAAGATTCAATGGGGCAATCTGCATTGTATCTAAATCAACAGAAGCATAAGTACCTTTGTACAGGGCTTCGTTCGCTAAATAAAGAATTAAATGTGAATCCCTAACCTCACAACTTATCATTGTACGAGAGGGAAGAAAATCTTCATACTCATCAGTTTCGAGGCTTTCAAGATGAACATCATGGAGAATATCATAGCGGTAAACGGCGGCAGATTTTTCTTTTGTGTAATACATAATGCCATCATAAATCGTGTAGCTCGTGATATTGGATTCTTTTTCATCGCCGAGTAAGTTGTCTTTCAACACTCTTTCTTGCGATATACTTATCCATTCTGTTTTTGTGGGGTCAGATTTTGACGTTATGGTAGCAATAAAAGAATCATCACAAGTTCCGACCAGATTAGCAACAACGTCATCGTTCCACTCATATAAAATTTCATATCCCGAAAGATTTCTTCCGAATTTTACTAAAGCGGACTTCACCTCCGCTTTTTGCGGGTCGACAATGGACACAATTGTGAAAAGGGCATCCGTTCCATTGCCTGCAACGCCTCCAAACCAATTGAAAACCACATTCGACCCGTATTCCTGAATTTTTCTGTCGGAACCATCCAATGCCATGCTGTAGATTCTGGCCGTGGGGTCATTACCCGAGACCGAGGCATCTGTATAAGGCTGTCCGTTTTTTTATAACATACAGATAGTCCCCTACAACAAAGCACCTTGCGCCACCCTTAAAGGATGGGATGTAGGCGGTACTTGCAGGATCATGCCCCAAATTTGCGTCAGCAGATAACCTGATGCATTCCTGCGTTAAGTAATCATAATAAATAATATCTGCGGATGCGTCCGGGTAAGGATCTAAACTATAACACCCGTTTGCTGTTTCACCGCCCACAGTCATGGCAATTCCCTGTTGTGCGGTAAGCATATGCAGTTCTTCGCCGGAAGACGGAACAGTTCCCGCCGCATCCTCATCAATAATTGTTGGCGCTGGCGTTGCAGACTCTGTGGCGGCAACCTCGGAATTATAACCGTATTCTTCCGAGCAACCAGCCAAAAAAGTGGCTCATGAGAAGAAGCAGGGACAGAATTTTCAATTGAGAATCTTGCGGCTTTTTTCCATATTTCTCAACCATAAAGTCAGGTGAAAACATTATAAGGAACATCATATGCGTAAAATCGGAGACGGCGTTGTCCCCACCGCATATATTGGCCTCCACCAGAATTTGAAATAGATGATGTTCTTTGCAAGTAACGTGTGCCGATTCCGGCGCGAGGCCCGACACTATAAGATGTTCCGCTTCTTGTTATCACAACATCAGCAAATTTATTACCTATGAGATTTTTAAGTTGACTTCGGGCATAGAATTAGTAGACGATCGATAAATGTTTATTGCGACATCAGGATTTGCATCGCTGTTAATCACATCTCCCGAATAATATTGATGGCGGTTCTTTGGAACAACTTCATTATACCAAAAAGTTTTCACATTCGCCACGTTTCGGCAGTATTTCAAGAGTTCTATGCAGCAAAAGACGAGTTTTTCCCAAAAATTGTGAATACGCTTCAAATCAGCTACGTCAGCAGACCCAAGCCAAATCTCATGCCGCGGTAAGCAAAATTCACATCGTACCGTACCTACGCGGCCAGTCACCGCCGGCTGCTTTTCAAATTCATCGGTCAGGTGACGGTAACAGCCACGCGCACGACCTCGTCAGGTACGCTGCGGAACGCGATGGCGTGCGCTGGGCGGGCAGCAGATAGGTTTTGCGCAGATTGTTCAGTTCCAGTTGCATGGCAGATGTACGCTTTCTTTTGTGCAGGCTCTTTAGGCTTTGCCCGCATGGTAGCACCGGATTGTTGCGGAGTTGTTGCAAGGGGGTGTATTGACTCTGCTCTGAGACGCTTTAGTTTTACCTTGCCCTGCCAGAGTCGGCTTGGCAGCGGGTAGATTTTACGCGGAGAGGTGAGTTCTACCATTACGACACATTAGAACCATCTTCAATAAAAGAGACTTTCCGCAATTCTGCTACATCAGAATTTAAATATCCCTCTTTACTTATAATAGAATATTCAAATCCATAGTGCTCTACATTATCGGTTTGACTATCCGTGATGAGAAGCAGATCGGTTGCACTTTGTCCAAGCATAATGGGAATTGTACGGTCTTCCGCAATTTCCTGCTTGATGTTAAGTTCTTTTACCTCTTTTGTCTGTGTATTGATTGCGTAACAGCTCTCGATTGCAACCGGATACTCCACATTTGGATGTTGCTCATAGTGTCGAATTGACATTAAAAGCCATTCATCAAATTTTCCCGTCTATATAGGCGCTGTTTCCATCTGTGGAAATAAAATCGGCAACCTCATCAATATTACTGTCTTGTACACTGATTCGTATCAGCTTTTTGGTGTTTACATCGTAAAAATATAGCCCATCGGCCATTAACAGCTGTTGAATGTTTCCTGTATATTCGTAAAAAGATTCGCAACAGTTTCCGCCAATCGGAATTTTTTCCCATTGGTGGAAAGTTGAACGAGCAATCTCATCGGAAATTTCGCTCCATTCCTTACCGGGAAAATCGCTTTCAGTTTTGGTTTGTTGAGAAGAATGTAAAACTGCATATCCGGTTTCTGTAACCCCTAAAAATTCCGGCTGTATTCCGTCTGTTGTATCTTCCACATACAAATCCACGCGCTCGCCCGTATTTAAGTCGATCATACATAAAGTAAAAGTGGATTCCAACGTGTCCGGCAACTGCACAAGTGTTGTCAGTGAGCAGATAAGGGATTCTCCGTTGGTACAAAACACATCGCCAAGACGTTCCCCATTGTTAAATGTAATAAGTGTTTTACGGTTGCTTCCATCCAGAGATGCGGCATCAATTCGAGAAAGTGACTGCTTTCCCTCTTCTCCACCATAGGTGCGATGGATAAGTAAAAGATGATCACTTGAAATGAGGGGAAATACGCCAGCATTCTCCGCAGATATCCAAGAAGTACATCCTTCATTGTCATGAGCACAACCAGGTGCATTACATAAATATATTTCTTTTTGCGATGAATAGTCAATGTAAGTGACATTGGCGGACCCGTCGTCTCTAGCACGTGTTTCATAATAGCCGCTCTCTCCGCCACAACCCAAAACAGAATAGTAGGGGCGCGTAAGATTTTTAAATCCTGTCGCGGTAGGCTCGGTATTTTTGTTATCTGCTTCTACGTTGGAATCCGAGGAAGTCGCACTACTGTTGGAGTATGTACTCGGTGACGGCCTACCTGTACAGGCAGTTAAAATGCACAGGACGATTCCCATGGAAAGTGTTTTGATGAATACTTCTTTCATAAGAAATCAGTCAATCCTTTCTTTGCGTTACGCATATGATACTAGCGGGGAGCAGACAATTATGCCTGCTCCCCGCAATTTTAAATAATGTGGCACATTAGAGCAATATTAGCTTGCAAGGGACCAGTACCAAAGCGTATTGGGATCTTTATTGCTGTTCACAAAGTAAACATCACTGTATTGCGAAGTCGTGCTACTTTTATCAATGTACAGACGATAACCGGCGTAAGTGCCTTGATTCAACCAAGCCCTAAAACGATAACTGTTGTAATTAGAAAAGTGGAAATAGGTATCATCTGTATTCCCAGTTGTTGCTGCCAGAGTTGCAGGGTAAACGCCAGAGGATACAGCTACGCGCCACAGGTTCACAGCAAGACGAGTGCCACTGGGGGTTTGTGCCGTATAAATTGTTCCTTCGTTGCCGCTTCCTTCAACGGTCCACTTCTGGTTAGTCATGGAAGAGGCTGGTTGGAGAACAACCTTGCTCTGCGCCACGCTGCTAGATGCTGTCAATCGCGCGGTGCCCGCAATGCCATACCCGTTAACACGAATATTGCCGCGACCAACAGGAGATAAAATTGAATTTGTGGCTGCAAACGCCGGTACGGCCATAGCCATAGCCATAACGCAGGCGATTGCAAGGGTGAGAAAACGTTTGCTGAGTTTCTTCATGATGTATTCCTCCATTCTGAAAGAAACTTATGTCTGGTTGGTTGTGGGGCGGATATTCAAAACGCCTGTGCACCGGCATTTCGACGGGATTTTGCGGGATGCACCGTATCCTCTTGGCTCACCCACATTCTATCACGCGCCGACAAAAATTTTCCAATAAACCGGCGAAACTGCAAAAAATTTCGTGCGCAACTGCAAAAAAAATGACCGGGCGCGTGAAAGCGTCCAGGCCTTTGCCGTATCGTCAGGGCATTATTTCAAAAACTGTGCGACCAGCTTAAATACCAGCTCCTGCTGTTCCGGCGTCGGGGTGCTTTTGGGATTGCCCCATCGGCTTTTGTTCTGCTGGCGCAGCGCACGGGTAAGCTCGGTCATCAAATTGATCTGCTCGTCGGTCAGACCGTCAACCGAAACGACCGCGGCTTTCTCGCCACAGGCAAGATAATCGATTGAAACACCGAAGCAATCCGCCATGCAGGCGGCGGTCTGCAAATTGGGATAGGTGCGCCCGTTCTCGTATTTGGCGATGGATGCTTCGCCCAGCTTTTGGCCTGCATCGGTGATTTTTTTGCGCCAGCGTCGCTTGAGAGTACCCTTTTTCTATGCGCAGACGTTTGAGCCTGCCTGCAAAATCGATCATCATCTGCGTCAACCTCCTACTGCTTATAGTGTATCGGTTGACATCGGACAAATATTCAGATACTATGATTTATAACATCATATTTGTCCGCAACGGGGCAATTTGGCTTGACAACGAAAGAGGGGCGCGCTATTTTGGATACAATTTCAAATGTTAAAAATCCAACGACGAAAGCCGGTGACGGTATGCTGCACATTCTGCTGTGTGACGATGACGCGATATTTACCGAAACACTGAAACGACTGATCGAAGCACAGCCGGAGTTCAACCGCCGTTATATGCAGATCGAATGCGTCCATGACCCCAACGCACTGAAAAAGGCAGCCGTGCAAAAAGCCGACATGATTTTTCTGGACATTGATATGGGCGATGTGAACGGCATTGCACTTGCGCGGCAGATGCGCACGATCCGCAAGGACGCGGTGCTGATCTTTGTGACAAATTACGGCGAATATGCCGCCGAGGGATACGAGGTAAGTGCGTTTCGCTTTTTGCCCAAGCTTCAGCTGGCCGAAAAATTGCCGGACTATTTTCGGCAGGCGCTGGCAGCCTGCCGCAGCCGTACCCGCACGCTGAATGTTCTGTGCGACGGCGAGGGTACGAACATCGTGCTCGACGAGTTGGTCTACGTCGGAACCGAGGAACGGATGCTGATCTTTCATCGTGCGGAACCGGCAGCGCCGCTGAAAAGCCGCATGAGCCTGCGCACGCTGGAAGAAAAACTGGCGGAGGAGGGAATTTTTGCGCATCCACAACAGCTTCTTGGTCAATATGAGCTATATTGCTGCCCTGCAAACAAGCGGCGTTACGTTGACTACCGGTCAGGTGCTTCCCGTCAGCCTGCACGGGTATAAAGCAATCAAAATGAAATACATGGCATGGAGAGGGCGCGGCTGATGGGGTATGTATTGAGTATTTTGATGTGTGCCCTGCAGACATGGCTATACACAAAACTGTGGGACAGCCTTTTTTACAAGACGGTTCAGTGGGAAAGCGTTCTGGGCGTATTTGGTAATATGGACTGCCGCCATTACTGTGTCTGTAAATATTCTGCCGAATGATTTTCGATATAGTTATGCAGTTGATTTTGTAATGGAACTTGCCCTTTTTTATGGAATGTGTTTGACGCTGTACTGCGGCCGCTGGGATAGGCGTTTGTTTGTAGTAATCACGGGCTATGCCTGCTTTTTTCCATTGCAACACTATCCGAAAAGGCATGGCTGCTTTATTTGGGTATGACGCAGACGGAGTATGTATATAGTAAACCGTTGTACACCGCGTTCCTCTTTTTGCGGTGGCTGTGCGTTGTGGCGTTTGTTATGCTGGTTCGGCATTTTCACACACCGCCGCAAGAAAACGAAAAGCCGCGCGCATGGATACCTGCATCAACACTGTTCCCACTGTGTACATTGTTTGTGCTTTACCGGGTGTACAACGCAGGAAGTGCCGCAGGTGAAAATGATGCATGGACGTTTTGCCTGCTTGTGCTGTGCGCGGTCGATATGGTCGCGCTGTTTCTGCTGGATCAGTTGGAATCCACCGCCCAGATGCGGGAGGCACTGGCCGTTGCACACCAGCGCGCCGAGGTGCAGAGCGCCAACGTCAAGGCGCTTGGCAACTCCTACACGGCACAGCGCAAAATGACGCACGAGTTCCGCGGCTATCTGTTCGCACTCTCCGATATGCTGGCAAACGGCGATACAGCGGCCGCGCAGACCTACCTTGACGAATTGAAGGTGCGCCAAACCGAGCGCATCCTGCTGGTGAATACGCACAACCCGATCATCGACGCGATTCTCAATCAAAAGGGCTATGCGGCCAAAGAACAGGACATTGATCTGCATTTCGAGATCAACGACCTTTCCGACGTGGCGATTCCCTCGGTCGATCTGACGGTCGTGATGAGCAATTTGCTGGACAACGCCATCGAAGCCAACGAAAATCTGGAAAAGCAGCAGCGCCGCATGACCGTGAAAGCAATCTATAACAAAAGCGATAACCCGCCGACGCTGCTTTTTCTCGGTCGAAAATGCCAGCAAGCCGGTCGAAATTTTCGGCGACCATATCCCCACCACCAAGCCCGATCCCGAGTTGCACGGCTTCGGCCTGCCGAATGTGATGGATATCCTGCACAAATATGATGTTTTTTATTTGATGGATTATAAGGACGGCTCTTTCTTATTCTGCCTTGAATGGGCGGATGCCGCCAACGAAAAAGCCGTTGCTGCTGCACAAAAATAGGCAAAACTTGCAGTTGCGCACGGAATTTTGCAGTTTTGCCGTTTTCTGGACTTTGTAGCTTGATCGGTCTATCGTATCAGCAAGGGGGCGCACAGCATGGAACACCTTGCCGAAACGATGACCGATTTTTTCTTCAGCACAAGTATATCACTGAGGAACAGACCGAGTGGTGCCGTTATATGCTGGTCAAAATATGATGAGCATTGCCTCGCTTGTGCTGTTGCTGCCCTTGGGGACGTTGATTGTCGGTTGGGGCGGTGTACTGTTTTACACGTTTGTGTTTCGCTTTCTGCGGGAACGTACCGGCGGCTACCACGCCAAAACGCCGCACGGCTGCCTGTTTAGCTCCGTCTGCTGCCAGTCTGTGATGCTGTTTTTATCGACGCGGATGCCGGACCCCGTCGTCTCGGCGTTTGTCGCGGGATTTTCCTGCCTGTCGATCGCGCTGTTCGGCCCCGCCAACCACCCGGAGCTGCACCTGAGCGCGGAAGAACTGAAAGCGCTTCAGCCGCGCATTTACATTCGGCTGCTGATTGTGGCCGCGCTTACGGCGGTTCTTTTATTTGTCCGCCCCGATTGGGGAGCCTGCACGGCGTTCGCCGTTTTTTGCAGTCGCGCTGTTGCTTGGAATTTCATTGCGAGGCTATGGTGCACAATAGCTTTATAATAACCGAACCCTGTGATCGAAAAAAGGAGAAAAACTATGAATGCAAAAGAATCCCTGCCCCATGCACTGGGCCGCAAGACCCTCGATGCTATGATTCGCCGCGAGTATGGCGGCTGGCCGCCGATAACGCCTAGTAGTTTTTACCAGCCCCACCGCCCCGAAAAGCCGCTGCCCAAACCGCAGGACAAAAAGTAAATCTCACGCTGCAGTTCTAAGCCCGTCGCATCTCAAATGCGGCGGGCATTTTTTTATGCCTGCTTCTCGAAAAATTCACAAAAAGTTCAAATAATTAGAGAACATTTTCTGCGCTATTAGTCTTTAAGATGATGAGCAAGGGAAAAACGAGCAGAAAAGAGGTGAGAGTGTGTCAAGTGCCGATCGACGCCAAGCCGAAATATTAGAACTGTTGTATATGCATGAAAAATGCAATGTCAACGATTTTGTCGAGCGTTTCGGAGTCAGCAGACGTACCATTACCTCAGATATTGTAGTACTTACTCGCAAGCACAATATCAAGTCGAAGTCCGGTCCTCACGGTGGAATAGAAATAGACAGGGACCTAAAAACCCGATGAAGTGCCATACCTAACAGATTTTGAAACTTCATGGTTGAAACGGAAATATGACGAAGCTGAAATCGAAGAAGATCGCATAGCGGCACACTCCATTCTCCGGCGCTTTTTCTCTTTAGCGGATATAGTCCGTTCCCCAGCACCTTGACAACTGAATACCCAGCATAACAGGTACGTTACTTTTCCGGCAAGCCCGGCGGGCGGTTTGGCAAACCACAATGTGCGGCAGGAAAAGATTACAATGATACGCCAGCAGCCTCCCGCGTCAGAGGGGGTGACCGAGCCGGAGTTGTAAGCAGTAAGACTCCGGCAGAGTCAGTGAACGGGTGTGCCAACACCCTGCCTGTTATGTTCCCGGTGTCAGGGGTGCGGGCGGCAAATGTGGCACAGTTTCTTAACTATCTACT
>ENA-OQES01001186-OQES01001186.1-human-gut-metagenome-genome-assembly--contig:-NODE-1186-length-10049-cov-2.547773_pt1 | contig 10049 bp, 11 predicted proteins | sample MGYA00242798_ERZ504641 | MGnify/ENA primary metagenome ERZ504641 (study PRJEB26092, sample SAMD00036327) | human gut metagenome | host: Homo sapiens | study: EMG produced TPA metagenomics assembly of...
TGATAGCCGCCGCTTCTCTGTCCGTCACGGCTTCCCTGGTAGCTGCCGCTTCTCTGTCCGTCGCGGTTTCCCTGATAGCCGCTTCTCTGCCCGTCACGGTTCTCCGCCGGAGCTGCGCTCTTAGCCGGCTGTACGGTCTGATCTGCGCCTGCTGCTGCCGGACGGCTTGCCGGTGCGCCGGTCTTGGCTGCGTTTCCTGTATTGGCCTTGCCTGCCGGACGGCTTCCTCTCTGTACGCTGTTCTGCGGACGATAAACCGCTGCAATCCGCTTTTTCGGCGGCTCAGTTGTCTTCTCCGCCTCTTTCTTCTCTGCCTCTAACGGCTCTTTCTTTATATCTTCCACTCGATTTGTTTCCGCCTTTCCTGTATCTGTCTTTGACGCTGTCGTCTGTCTCTTTGCTCCTGCAAGGAAGCATCTGACTGCTTCTGCCTGTTCCTCCGTCACCTTGGAAGAATGGCATTTTTTACGTCAAAATGAGTTTTTCTGCAGTATCTCTAAAACTTCTTTATTTGATTTGCCAATCTGTTTTGACAACTCATTAACTCTCATGTTTTGCTACCTCCGTTCCGGCACTGCCTTCCCGTTCTGCATAAGCTCCTAAAAGAGCCCGCCCAGAAAGCGTTAATCATCTAACTTCTCTCTTAACGCCTTTGCAAACCGGAATCCAAAACGGCCAGAGACGCTCTCATCTCTTTTCCCATCGCGTGTCCCAGCTCTTCTTTCATGCCGAACTGGTACACGGGAACCTTGTAGTATGCACATGAATTTTCAAACATCTTTTTTCGTATTATCCGACGCCTCTTCTGACACGATCACCAGATACGCGTTTTCCACTCTTGATCGCTTTCTCGGTCATGAACTCGCCGCTTGCCGTCTTTCCGGCGCGCGTCGCCAGTCCCAGAAGATTCAGCACCCTTTTTACGATTCTCCAAACTGCTCCATCTCCTTTTCCAGCGCCTCATAGACTTCCTTCGGAATCGCCATCTTGAGCGACCGCTCCAGTCCTTTGCTCTTTACCGCCTTTTTCCAGCAGTCCATCGAAGGACAGAGGTAGGCGCCGCGTCCATTCCTACGGCCTGTCGCGTCAATCTCGATCGTATCGTCGGCTGTCTTTAAAACGCGGATCATTTCCTTTTTTGCTCTTCATTTCTCCGCATCCGATTGCACTGTCTGAGCGGCACTTTCTTTGCTCCCACTGTCTATCACTTCCATTTCTGTCAAATCCCGATTCTGCTGCTTTCTTTCTGCCAAATCTGCTCGTTCCGCCCGAAATCAGCATCCCCGCACATTATCTGTCAGGATTATTCCTGCTCCGCTGCCGGCTCTTCTGTGCCCTCAGCCGCCTCATTTTCTGCTGCCTCGGCTGCGTCTTCCTCTGCCACGCTGATCAGCGGGTCATCGGTGTAGCCCTCGAAGCCTTCCTCATAACCGCTCTCAAGCTCATCTAAAAGACCGGACTCTCTTGCCTGTGTCTCGCTCTTGATATCGATCTTGAAGCCGGTCAGGCGGGCTGCCAGGCGTGCATTCTGCCCCTCTTTACCGATTGCCAGGGAAAGCTGGTAATCCGGAACGATCACCTGTGCCTCGCGTGCTTCCTCATCTGCTGCAACCAGGATAACCTTTGCCGGGCTTAACGCGTTCTCAATCAGGAATGCAGGGTTGTCATCCCAGTTGATGATATCGATCTTCTCACCGCGCAGCTCATTGACAACCGCGCTGACACGCGCGCCGTTTAAGCCGACACATGCGCCGACCGGATCGACGTTCGGGTCGTTGGAGCTGACTGCCATCTTCGTACGGGAACCTGCCTCACGTGCGATCGCCTTAATCTCTACGGTACCGTCTCGGACCTCGGCAACCTCAGACTCAAAAAGGCGTTTTTACCAGATCTGGATGGCTTCTGGATACGGTGATACGAGGGTCTCGCTGTGTCTCTTTTACTTCAATGACGTACAGTTTGATACGCTCGGTCGGTTTGAATACCTCGCCCTTTACCTGCTCACTCTCGTTCAGGATCGTGTCGATCTTGCCTAAGTTGATGCTGATGTTGCGTCCTACATAGCGCTGTACGATACCCGTTACGATATCTTTCTCTCTGCAGTGCCACTCCTCATACAGGGCGTTGCGCTCTGCCTCACGAAGTTTCTGTAAGATAACATTCTTCGCGTTCTGAACGGCGATACGTCCAAACTCCTTGGAATTGACAGAGAACTGAACGACATCGCCCAGCTCATACTTGCTGTTTAAGAGCTTTGCCTCTGCCAGGCTTACCTGGGTCATCGGATCCTCTACGGTCTCCACAACCTCACGCTCTGCCACGATGGAAAAATCTCCTGTTTCACGGTTGATGTTTACCTTGACATTATCTGCCCGGCCATAATTGTTTTTGTATGCTGTCAGCAGAGAATTTTCAATTGCTTCTAAAAGAACATCTTTGCTGATATTGTTTTCTTTTTCCAGCAGATTTATTGCCTCAATCAACTCTTTATTCATTTTATTTTATCTCCTCCTACCGTCTAAAAATCAAAGGCTAAACGAATCAAAGCAATCCCTGATTTTTCAAATGTACGCTCGCTGCCGTCCTCCATCGTGAGTGTCACGGAATCCGCGTCATAGGACGTAAGCGTTCCTGTAAATTCCTTCTGTTTGTCGATCGCTTTATACAGGCGGATCTCCACATCTTTGCCGATGCTTCTTGCAAAATCTTTCTCTTTCTTCAGAGGACGTCCCAGTCCCGGAGAACTCACCTCCAGTATATAGCTGTCCTCGATGAAATCTTCCTTATCCAGCCATTCACCAAGCAGACGGCTGATTACCTCGCAGTCATCAACGGTAATACCGCCCTCTTTGTCAATGTAGCACCGCAGATACCAGACGCCGACCTCGCGGACATACTCCACATCAACCAGCTCAAACTGATGCTGCTCCAGAACCGGCGTGATCCACGCCTCTACCCGTGCTTCGTACTGCTCTCCCTTTGCCACACCCCCAACCACCTTTCTATGAAATTAGAAAGAGTGGACTTTTTTGTCCACTCTTTCCAGTCAGTCTATTATGTTATCGTGCCTAGTATAACATGCTTTTTTCGGAAGTTCAAGAGGTATTTCCTATTGTTTCTCTTTATTTACCGAATACAGCCTCATAATCTGCTTTGAATTTCTCGATACCAGCATCGGTCAGCGGGTGTTTTACCATCTGCATCAGAACCTTGAACGGAACAGTTGCGATGTCAGCACCAGCCTTAGCGCACTCGATGATGTGCATCGGATGTCTGGTGGAAGCACAGATAATCTCGGTGGAAATCTCCGGATAATTGTCAAAGATCTCTACGATATCGTAAATCAGGTCTGTACCGTTGGTGGAGATGTCATCCAGACGGCCTAAGAACGGAGAAACGTATGTAGCGCCTGCTCTTGCAGCCAGAAGTGCCTGGTTGGCAGTAAAGATCAGGGTTACATTGGTCTTGATGCCCTCAGCGGACAGAGCTTTCACAGCCTTTAAGCCCTCGGTAGTCATCGGGATTTTAACAACCATGTTCGGATGAATCTTAGCGATCTCACGACCCTCGGCGATCATATCCTCTGCCTTCACAGTCGTAGCCTTAACCTCACCGGAAATTGGTCCATCTACAATGCTGGTAATCTCTTTGATAACCTCATTAAAATCACGGCCTTCTTTTGCAATCAGAGACGGGTTTGTGGTAACGCCACAGATAATACCCATATCATTCGCTTCACGGATCTCATCAACATTCGCGGTATCAATAAAAAACTTTCATTTCCCATATCCTCCTAATTTTTCATAAGATAGATAGCCAGTATCTCCTATATCTACTATACATAAGTATACCATACTTGTCCCATCTATTTCCATACTTGAATCTATATTTTACAAATTGTTACTGTCCACGCATACGTGCCCAGTAACGGAAATTTTGCCGTGGCTTCGCATTTTAAATACGGCAAATTCCTGCTGCCACCACGTTTTCTTACGGCACTTTCGGTTTCAAAAGTGCCTACCCGGGAACAGTAACTACAAATTCCCTTGTCCGTAATACGCCCCCAGGACCATGCTTCCGCAGATAATGTTTATCCTGCAGACACTGCGGCGCTTCCTTCACATCTGGATTGATCATCTCGCAGCGCGCCGCATCTTGGCAACCTCCTCGAGTACAACCGCGTTGTGAACCGCCTCATGGGCATCCTTGCCCCAAGTAAACGGTCCATGGTTCTTGCAGAGCACGCATGGCACCGCCATCGGGTCGAGCTTCCTCTCCTCAAACAAATCTGCGATCAGCACGCCTGTGTTCCACTCATAATTCTTTAATTCTTCCTCATTTAAGTTTCTCGCGCATGGAACGGAACCGTAGATATAATCTGCATGGGTCGTTCCGTAGCACGGAATGTCGCGTCCCGCCTGCGCCCAGGAAGTCGCCCACGGGCTGTGCGTGTGAACCACGCCGCCGATCTTCGGAAAACGGTTATAAAGAATCAGGTGAGTTTTTGTATCAGAGGACGGATTCAGCGTTCCCTCAACGCGGTTTCCTTCCAGATCCATGACAACCATATCATCTGGCGTCAGTTTGTCATAGTCCACGCCAGACGGTTTGATGACAAACAGCCCCTTCTCACGGTCAATCCCGGAAACATTGCCCCAGGTAAAGGTAACCAGACCGTATTTCGGAAGCAGCATATTGGCTTCATATACTTCTTTTTTTCAATTCTTCCAGCATCGATTAAAACCTTCCTTCTACGGCGCCTCTCTCGGCAGCCAGACCATTGATATAGCTTGTCATAAACGCATTGAAGCCCTCGACATCCTTTGCATCCGGCTCCATCGTCTCCGCCTTTGCATCTGCAAATACCTGCTCATTTAAGTAATCGGACAAGCTCTGTCCCGGCTTCTTATCCTTGCGGTATGCCGCCAGAACCGCGATACCCCAGGCACCGCCCTCACCAGCTGTCTCCATAACGGATACCGGCACATCAGCAGCTGCCGCCATGATACGCTGTCCAACACCCTTGGTCTTGAAGAATCCGCCATGACCCATCAGTTTATCCAGTGTCACGTGCTCTTCCTTGAACAGAATGTCCAGACCATATTTCAGGGTTGCCAGGGAACTATATAAATGGGTACGCATGAAATTTGCCAGTCCCAGCTTGCTGTCGGGACGGCGCATAAACAGCGGGCGTCCCTCCTCGAAGTCGGTGATCGGCTCGCCGGAAAGGTAGCAGTAGGACATCAGTCCTCCGCAGTCTTCATCGCCCTCAAGCGCCTTGCGGTACAGGGTTCCAAACAGGGTGTTGCGGTCTGTTTTCTGACCCATCAGCTCATAGAACTCTTCAAACAGACCTACCCAGGCATTCAGATCGGAGGTACAGTTGTTGCAGTGGACCATGCCGACCAGATGACCGTCCGGCGTAGTTACCATGTCAATCTCCTGGTGAACCGTCTCCAGAGTCTTTTCCAGAACAACCATTGCAAATACGGAGGTTCCGGCAGATACGTTACCGGTGCGGACCGCCACACTATTGGTTGCAGTCATACCGGTTCCTGCATCGCCCTCCGGCGGGCACAGCGGAATGCCAGCTTCCAGATTGCCGCTCTCATCCAGCAGCTTCGCGCCTTCCTCAGTCAGCGTTCCCGCCTCATCGCCAGCGCTCAGAACCTCCGGCAGAAGGTCGCGCAGCTTCCACGGATATCCCTTCGGAACCATTATTTCTTCGAATTTATCCAGCATTTCAGCATCATACTGTCCGGTTGCCGGGTCGATCGGGAACATACCCGAAGCATCGCCGACGCCAAGTACCTGCTTGCCAGTCAGTTTCCAATGTACATATCCGGCTAAAGTGGTCAGAAAATGCACGTGGGATACATGCTCCTCGCCGTTGATCACTGCCTGATACAGGTGTGCAATACTCCATCTCTGCGGGATATTGTAGTTAAACAGGTCTGTCAGGCGTCTTGCTGCCTCGGCGGTCATCGTATTTCTCCAGGTACGGAACGGAACGAGCAGCTTTCCGTCCGCATCAAACGCCATATAGCCGTGCATCATAGCGCTGACGCCCATCGCACCAATCCTTTTAAGCGTTAAACCGTATTGGTTCTTCACATCAGCAGCCAGATCCGCATAGCAGTCCTTTAAGCCCTTCCAGATATCTTCCAGGGAATAGGTCCAGATACCATTTTGCCAGACGATTTTCCCACTCATAGCTCCCCTGCGCGATCGGCGCGGTCGTGCCGTCCGTCAATACTGCCTTGATTCGGGTCGAACCAAATTCAATTCCGAGCGCTGTATTTCCGCTCTCTATGTCTTTCTTGATCTCTTCCGCACTGCGGGCCATATCCATCCTCCTCATTGTAGCAAAAAGGCGCACCGCCGCCGGAATTATCATCCCCTTGGCTGCGGCACGCCCCGTCATTCATAACTATTTTATTTTCACAATTGTGGCGAAAACTTATGCAGTTACGTCTTTTTCAAATTTTTTCATCTTTCAAACACCCTATTATTTCATAAAGAATTTCTGTAAATCAGCCTCTGTCGTATCTTCGCCGATTGTAATTAACTCGGTACCGGTCAGACGCGCGAACATAGCGATGTCATCTCTTGTCAGAGCGGTAGATACAACGGAGTGATGAGCGCCGCCTGCGTAGCACCATGCAGCCGTACCGATCTGGAAGTTCGGTTTATGACGGTACATAATTCTCGCTACCGGAAGTTTTGGCATCGGTTTCGGCTGTTTTACAAGCTCAATATCTGCACAGATGATGCGGAAATGGTCGCCCATATCTACCATCGTTACCTGGATACCATCGCCGGTCACGCCGTCGAAGATCAGTCTTGCCGGATCCTCCTTGCCGCCGATACCCAGCGGAATTACATCAATCTCCGGTTTGGTTGCTGCAAATGCCGGCGGAACCTCCAGCATATGGGAAGCTAACTCTAACTCCTGTCCCGGAGTCAGATCGTAGGTATAATCCTCGATAAATCCGGTTGCTCCCTCTTTGCCCTCGGACATCTTCATCAGGACTGCCGACAGAGCAGAAATCTTGTAATCGCCCTCCGGACCAAAGCCGATGCCTTTGCCCATCAGGTTCTGTGCTGCGATACCCGGAAGCTGCTTTAAGCCGTGCAGATCCTGGAATGTATCAGCGAATGCGCCGATTCCGTTCGCGGAGAGAAATTTTTCCAGACCCACTTCATATTTAGCCTGCTCGCGGACAGAATCAATGCGGTCAGTCTTCATTGTATACTTATCGGTATACTCTTTCATCTTCGCGTCGATCTCTTCCTCGGTTACCTGGTTGATGATGTCAACCAGATCGCCCAGTGCGTAATAGTTGCACTCCCAGCCGTATTTGATCTGGCTCTCTACGCGGTCGCCGTCGGTAACCGCCACCTCGCGCATATTGTTGCCGAAGGAAGCCACCTTTAAGGACTTGGAGTAGGAGATAGCCTTTGCAACGGATGCAAACTGGCGGATCTTTGCTACCACATCATCATGTTTGTAATATCCAGCTACAACCTCATGCGGAATACCCATTCTGGCAACGATGAAGCCGTACTCACGGTCGCCATGTGCGGACTGGTTCAGGTTCATGAAATCCATGTCGATCTCATCATACGGAAGCTTCTCATTTGCCTGTGTATGTAAATGAAGCAGCGGTTTTCTTAATTCCTGCAGACCCTTGATCCACATTTTTGCAGGGGAGAAGGTGTGCATCCATGTGATAACGCCGACACAGTCATCATCATTGGAAGCTTTCCGCATATCCTGAATACAGATTTCAGAAGTCTCTACGGTTGGAAGAAGTTCGATCTCTGCCAGATCGCCCACCTTTTTCGTTTAAGAATGCAACCATCTGACGGCTGTCTTCTGCAACCTGTTTCAGGCATTCCTCTCCGTATAAGTCCTGGGAACCCACAATAAAGTATAACCTTTTTCATTTTAATCTGCCTCCTTGTCAGTTTTCAATGTATATCCCGAACCGAATTTCCGTTGTTAAACATCACCGGAAACCGGTACGAATACTTCTTTTCCTGCCAATCCGAATCCTCTATCATCCGCAGAAGATTGCGCGCTGTCAGCCGCCCAAGATTGTACTTGGGATGAATCACGGACAAGATCGTGAGATCCCCCTCCTGCACCGGTCCGGCATCATCAAACGATACCAGGGAAATATCTTCCGGCACGCGCAGTCCGCGGTCCTTTAAAAAATCCATATAGCTGCCCGCTACCTCGTCGTTGTAGAGGATCATCGCGGTACAGTCCTTCGTCCGGCGGTACATCCGCTGGAGTCCTTTTTTGCTTAATTTTTCTTCCATATCCCGGGTCGAATACCAGCGGATCCAGTCCTCCTGGAAATCGATCCCGAAATCCGACAGGCACTCGATAAAGCCGCGGTAACGCTCGATCCCCTGCCAGTCATCGTATTTGAAAATACCGCCGATCCGGGTATGTCCGTTCTGTATCAAAATCCGCGTCAACTCATAGCCCGCGCGCGCATCCGACATCTCCACGCTGTCAAACGTCTCATTCTGGTAATGATTGTGAATAAACAGCGTCGGAATATTTCTCCGCCGTATCTCCTTGTAAAGCCGCAGATTCGGATTCGGGAAACTGGAACGCGTCCCCTCGATGATGAGTCCGGACACATTGCGCCCCAGCATCCCCTTGAGATACAGGGCCTCATCATTTAAGCGGTTACGCGTGACCGAAACGCTGATCTCATAACCTTCCTCCCGCAGGACGGACTCGATTCCCTCGTACACCTGCGGAAACAGGTAATCTGAAAAATAACTGAGAATCAGTCCGATGCGGGGACGTTCTTCCTTATCCTTCTCCGGCGCATAGGAAACGTATGTGCCGCTTCCCTTGACCCGGGCAATCAGCCCGTCCTGCTCCAGGCGGTCGAGCGCGTTGCGGACCGTCTGGCGGGAGTATCCAAATTTATTCTGGAGCATATGCTCGGATGGAAACTTGTCCATATTCCGGAGCACCCCGCTCATAATCAGCGTCCGACCCCAGTTGTAGAGCTTCTGATATTTAAGTCCACCCTGATTCCGGCTGCTGTTCTCCCTCATACTGTAACCTCCAGATGTCGCTTTTGTCTGTCCTATTTGATAACCTGCAGAGACTGACGGTCTGCGAATACAGCTACGAATATCAGGAATACAACACCCTGGATGAGCTGCATCATCTGTGTGGTAAAGCCCATCATCGTCAGACCACTGTTCAGGACGATGTACAGAAGAGAACCAACGATGATATTCTCAAAACGTACCTTCGCACCACCGGAAAATCGGCATACCGCCCAGTACCAGTGCAATCAGGATCTGGGTCTCAAGCTGGTTACCACCGGAAGAAGTAACCGAACCAACCTTGATAACATTGATAAATGCGGCAAATCCTGTGATCGCACCTGCCAGTGTGTAGATAAGGAACTTCATGCGGTCGGTACGGATGCCGGAGAACATCGCTGCTTTCTCACCTGCTCCGATCGCCTTTAAATAAGTACCAAACTTGGTAAAGCGGAATAAATAAATCCGATAATCAGGACCACCAACGTACAAGCCAGCTTTAATTCAGTGCTGTCGAAGTTGATTAACATCGCAGAGCCGGCTACCGGCGCGTTGGTCGTCAGATATTTGATAAATCCACGGAATAAGAACATCGTACAAATCGTAACGATGAAGGATTTAATCTTGCGGTATACATAGAAGTAACCGTTGATGGCACCGATCGCTGCACCAACCGCGATACCTGCCACAATCGCCAGTGGAATGCTGGTCTTGGAAACCATGCAGACAACAATCGATGCAATACCAAGGATGGAACCCTGGGAGAAATCCAGACCGCCCATCGTCATGATAAAGAATACGCCGGTTGCCGAAATCATAGTGACATACACCTGGGAAAGTACCAGAGGAAGGTTATTCATCATCCGGAAATTCGTCAGGCATTGAACATAAGAAAGATAATAATCAGTCCCGCAATCGGCAGAAGCGAACGGATCATCGTCATTTTTGATAACTTTTTGAGCTGC
>ENA-OQES01001187-OQES01001187.1-human-gut-metagenome-genome-assembly--contig:-NODE-1187-length-10048-cov-4.199677_pt1 | contig 10048 bp, 9 predicted proteins | sample MGYA00242798_ERZ504641 | MGnify/ENA primary metagenome ERZ504641 (study PRJEB26092, sample SAMD00036327) | human gut metagenome | host: Homo sapiens | study: EMG produced TPA metagenomics assembly of...
AGTTTTTTATCATATACTGAAAGACTACAGTTGGCCAACACACAAATTACAACTTATCAGAAATCTGTGCATGTAATCCCTGTAATGAATTCACTTCTTCATTCTGATCCTGATGTGCTTTTACATAAGCGATTCCTTCAGCTGCTGCTTTGGCTGCTGCGATTGTTGTATAATATGGAATCTTCGCTTTGATCGCACCTTTTCTTAGGTAACTATCATCGTTCACGCGTCTTTTCCGACTGGAGAGTTTACAATAATATCGATATTACCATTTGTGATAAGGTCAAGGATGTTTGGTCTTCCTTCGCTTAATTTATTGACTTTCTCAGCTTCAATTCCAGCTTCTTTGATCAGTTTACATGTGTTTTCTGTTGCAAGGATCTTGAATCCGTCGTCTGCGAATGCTTTTGCTACTTCTACAACTTCTTCTTTATCCTTGCGATTTACAGAAATCAGTACCGTTCCTCCTAATGGAAGTTTCGCTCCAACACCTTCCTGTGCTTTGTAGAAAGCTTCTCCATAGGATTTGGATAATCCAAGAACTTCTCCTGTAGAACGCATTTCTGGTCCTAGAACTGGGTCTACTTCTTGGAACATATTGAATGGGAAGGCTGCTTCTTTGACTCCATAATATGGAATTGCCTGCTCTTTTAATTCTGGTACTGGTGATGGTTTTCCTGTTAATTCAGATGTGATGATCTGTGTTGCCAGTGGAACCATTCTCACGTTACATACTTTGGATACCAAAGGTACTGTACGAGATGCACGTGGGTTTGCTTCTAATACATAAACTTTATCATCTTCGATCGCATACTGCATATTCATTAGTCCTTTGACATGCATTTCTTCTGCGATCTTTCTTGTGTATTCTTTGATCGTTTCCAGGTTTTCTTCTGAAATATGAACAGATGGAAGAATACAAGCGGAGTCTCCTGAATGAACTCCTGCAAGTTCGATATGTTCCATCACTGCTGGTACAAATGCGTGTGTTCCGTCACTGATCGCATCTGCTTCACATTCCATCGCATGATTTAAGAAACGGTCGATCAGGATTGGGCGGTCTGGTGTTACACCAACGGCTGCTTTCATATATCCTGCCATGCTTTCGTCATCATAGACAACTTCCATTCCACGTCCACCAAGAACGTAGGAAGGTCTTACCATCACTGGATATCCGATCTTTCCTGCGATCTCTAATGCTTCTTCTACTGTTGTTGCCATTCCTGATTCCGGCATTGGAATCTCTAATTTATCCATCATTTCACGGAACAGATCACGGTCTTCTGCAAGGTCAATGACAGATGGAGATGTTCCAAGAATCTTCACACCAATTTTCTCAAGTTCGGCAGCAATATTCAGTGGTGTCTGTCCACCAAACTGAGCGATCACTCCTAATGGTTTTTCTTTATTATAAATACTTAATACATCTTCCACTGTTAATGGTTCGAAATATAATTTATCGGATGTATCGTAATCTGTAGATACTGTCTCTGGGTTGCAGTTTACGATGATCGTCTCGAATCCCATTTTCTTCAGTGCCTGAGATGCATGTACACAGCAGTAGTCAAATTCAATACCCTGTCCGATACGGTTTGGGCCTCCACCTAAGATCATGATCTTTTGTTTATCTGTGGATACTGGGTTCTTGTCTTCTGCATTATATGTTGAATAATAATATGCACTGTCTGGCGTTCCGCTTACATGAACCCCTTCCCATGCTTCTTCGACACCGATTGAAATACGTTTATTTCTGATATCTTCTTCTGGAATCTCTAATAACTGACTTAAATATTTGTCAGAGAAACCATCTTTCTTCGCTGATGTTAACATTTCATCAGATGGCATGTTTCCTTTGCATGCAAGAAGCTTTTCTTCTTCTTCAACTAACTCTTTCATCTGCTCGATAAAGTATGATTTTTTACTTTTGTCAGTTCAAAGATCTCATCAACAGTTGCACCTTTTCTTAATGCTTCGTACATGATGAAATGACGTTCGCTTGATGGTGTCACTAATTTCTTTAATAATTCTTCTTTTGTTAAAGTATCAAAGTTGTTCGCATGTCCAAGTCCGTAGCGTCCTGTCTCTAAGCTTCGGATCGCTTTCTGGAATGCTTCTTTGTATGTCTTACCGATACTCATAACTTCACCAACGGCACGCATCTGTGTTCCAAGTTTGTCTTCGACACCTTTGAATTTCTCAAACGCCCAACGTGCAAACTTGATAACGACATAATCACCGTCTGGTACATATTTATCTAATGTTCCGTATTTTCCACATGGAATATCCTTTAATGTTAAACCTGCTGCAAGCATTGCAGATACTAAAGCGATTGGGAATCCTGTCGCTTTGGATGCTAATGCTGAGGATCTTGATGTTCTTGGATTGATCTCGATAACAATAATACGGTCTGTCACTGGATCATGAGCAAACTGTACGTTTGTTCCGCCGATAACCTGTACAGAATCTACGATCTTGTATGCCTGTTCCTGTAATCTCTGCTGACATTCTTCAGAAATCGTGAGCATCGGTGCGGAACAGAAAGAGTCTCCTGTATGCACTCCTAATGGATCGATATTCTCAATGAAGCAGACTGTGATCATATTTCCTTCTGCATCACGGACAACTTCTAATTCTAATTCTTCCCATCCAAGAATGGATTCTTCTACAAGTACCTGTCCAACTAAACTTGCCTGAAGTCCTCTTGCCATAACGGTCTTTAATTCTTCTTTGTTATATACCAGTCCTCCACCGGCTCCACCCATTGTATAAGCTGGACGAAGTACCACTGGATAACCAAGCTTATCAGCGATCTTCAACCCATCTTCTACGCTGTAAGCAACCTCGCTTCGAGCCATCTCGATTCCAAGTTCGTCCATTGTCTTCTTAAACTCGATACGGTCTTCTCCACGTTCAATACTATCTACCTGTACACCAATTACTTTGACATTATACTTATCTAAAATACCCTTTTTATATAACTCTTCGCATAAATTTAATCCGGACTGCCCACCTAAGTTTGGAAGTAAAGCATCTGGACGTTCCTTTGCAATGATCTCCTCTAAACGTTCTGCGTTCAGCGGTTCAATGTAAGTTTCGTCAGCTGTCTCTGGATCTGTCATGATCGTTGCTGGATTGGAGTTGACCAATACGATCTCATATCCAAGTTTACGAAGCGCCTTACACGCCTGTGTCCCCGAATAGTCGAATTCGCATGCCTGACCGATGATGATCGGACCAGAGCCAATGATCAACACTTTGTTAATATCTGTTCTTTTTGGCATAAAAATAATTCCTCCTTTAGACTTTATTATTATTATATAAGAAAATCAGTGAAATCGGAATCATTTTGTGAAGTTTTTTTAACTATATTAACTTTGGATTTTCTTACCAATTCATAAGAATTTCTTAATGACAATTTATAAATCGTTTATATTTGTTTATATTCTGTATATTGAATCTCGAAATGGAAATGATTATACTATAACCATACCTCAAGGAAAGACCTAAAAGATAAGACAATAAAAGAATTTCAGGAAACATCCTACAGGTATAGTTTTTTCATATATATTTTTAATCCTCTCTTTTCAAAAAGGAAACCATCACACCCCAGATGGTTTCCTTTTATTTTTGTCAGATTTTCCCGCCTTGCTTTTCATTTTTGCCTATAATATAATGATGTTTGTTACTTTTTTGATAGATTTTCAATAAATGAAAGAGAGGAACGTATGTTTTTACATACGGAAAAAAACCTATGTTGGAAAACCTTATTTAAATTAAAGGAGAATCATACCTCCGTAAAAACTGAAGTCATTGCTGGTATTACTACATTTATGACAATGGCTTACATCCTTGCGGTAAACCCAAGTGTGCTTTCTGCAGCTGGTATGGACCCTACTGCTGTCTTACTAGCTACATGTATCGCTTCCTTTATCGGAACTTTATGCATGGGACTTACTGCGAACCTTCCATTCGTACTTTCCGCTGGTATGGGATTAAATGCTTATCTTGCTTATACCGTTGTTGGTATGATGGGTTATCACTGGCAGGTTGCTTTACTTGCTGTATTCGTTGAAGGTATCATCTTCATCGTATTATCTTTGACCAATGTTCGTGAAGCAATCTTTGATGCGATTCCTTTGAATCTTAAGAAGGGAGTTTCTGTCGGAATCGGTATCTTTATTGCCTTTATCGGTCTTCAGAACGCAAAACTTGTTATTGGAAATAAATCTACATTGGTATCTATCACAAACTTTACAAAAGATTTCCATACTGCTGGAATCTGTTCTTTACTTGCAGTTATTGGATTATTGATCACAGTCATTCTTTATATTCAAAAAAGTACCTGGATCTATCCTGATCGGAATCCTTGCTACATGGGTGATCGGAATGCTCTGCCAGATAACAGGAATCTATGTTCCTGATTTCAAAACAGGTTATTACAGCCTGTTCCCTACATTTGCAATGACAGATTTTTCAAAATTAGGAGAGACTTTCGGTAAATGTTTCCAGTATGACTTGGGCAAAGTCGGAATCTTTAATTTTATCGCCGTTGTATTATCTTTCTTATTTGTCGATCTGTTTGATACACTCGGAACTTTAGTCGGTGTCAGCACAAAAGCCGGAATGCTTGACGAGGAAGGTAAACTTCCTGGAATCAAACCTGCATTAATGGCAGACGCCGTTGCTACAACAGCTGGTGCGGTTCTTGGTACTTCTACTGTTACAACATTCGTTGAATCTTCTTCTGGTGTTGCTGCGGGTGGACGTACTGGTTTAACAGCTGTTGTTTCAGGATTCTTATTCCTGATCTCAACATTATTTGCACCGCTCTTTACAGCAATTCCATCATTTGCAACAGCCCCTGCGCTGATCATGGTTGGATTCTTAATGTTTGGAGCAATCTCTGATATCAAATTTACAGATGACAATATGACAGAAGCCGTACCTGCTTACCTTTGCATCATTGCAATGCCATTATTCTACAGTATCTCTGAGGGAATCTCTATCGGGATCATCTCTTATGTGATCTTGAATGTAGTTTGTGGTAAAGCAAAGAAGATCACTCCTTTAATGTACGTACTTGCAGTATTATTCATCCTGAAATATGCCGTTTTATAAATATAGAAAAACAGCCGTATCATATCATATCACGATACGGCTGTTTTATTCTTGTATCATATTAAATTAAAATGCTTGTCCTACTGAACGATTCTTCTGACACCCCATACAGCTCTGTAATCAGCATTCCGCACATTGATTCCTGTGTCTTTGCTTCCTGCATGAATGATCTGGTTATCTCCAATGTAGATCGCTACATGTCCTACACCGTTCACTACCTGATAGCAGATCAGATCTCCTGGCTGCTTCTCATCCCATGATACTGCTGTTCCTTCATATCTCTGTGCTGTTGAACTGTGTGGCAGTGAATATCCAAAATGTTTATATACCTGCATCGTGAATCCAGAACAGTCAACTCCATTCGTAAGGCTTTCTCCACCCCATACATAAGGATTGCCTCTAAACTGCATTGCGTAGTCTACAACACTTTGTCCTGTTGCCGTTCCATAAACTGCCCATGTATCTTCTTCCGGTTTTGACTCAGATAGATACTGTGAACTTACATAACAATAAACTCCACTATATCTTACCGTTGTCCATCCAGATCGTTCTCCATAACAGGTGATCTGTGTACCCTTCTTATAAAATCCTGCCTTAGCTGCATTTGTCGACGCTTTCTTACGGATCGTCAAAGAACTTGCTGTTACATATCTTGTATATGTATCTGTTGTTATATTCGCTGCTTTCTGTGCTGTTACAACAACTGGTTTCTTCTTTGACAGATATCTTGTTGCGATATATCGATAATATCTTCTATATTTGATCTTCGTATAAGATCCTTTCTTCTTGTAGCAACGGACCTTTGCTGCTTTCTTGTATGATCCAACGATCTTTCCCTTATTTGATGCTTTTTTACGAACCACTACGTTATTGGCTGTCACATATCTTGAATAGGAAGCATATACATCATGTGTATGTGAACTCATGGATAAGACCACCATACAACATATACTTACTACACAGGAAATGAGGATTCCAGTAGTCTTTCTCTTCATATTTCCTCCCTTTAGTTCCATTTTTTACCGACTACTTCTAGTTTACTACCTCATTTTTCATATGTAAACCATTTCGTAATATTTTTTCATAAATTCTTATGAAAAATGTATCTATTTGCAACATTTTTATGTATCTATCACTGGAAAAAGGCATTCAAACTTAGAATTTCTATGCTAAGCCTGAATGCCTTTTTCCTTATTATTTTTAACTATATTATCTTATAATTCTTCGAACACAATTTACTGATCTGTAATTTGCTACTGATGTATGTATTCCTGTCGCCGTGCTTCCTGCATGAATCACACGATTATTTCCAATATAAATTCCAACATGCCCGATTCCTTTGATCGCATTATAACAGATCAAATCTCCCGGCTGCTTATTCGCCCATGAAACTACTGTTCCATAGCTTCTCTGGGAAATGGAACTGTGTGGAAGATAGTATCCAAAATGCTGAAAAATCTTCATTGTGAACCCAGAGCAGTCAACGCCTGTCAACAAGTTCTCACCACCCCATTTGTAAGGTCTTCCCTGAAACTGAAGTGCGTAATTAACTACCTGTTGACCTTTGGCAAGTGTCGAAGTGCTGGAACTTCCATAGTTTGCAATTGCACTGCTTGTTGTAGTTGCTGGTTTCTTCGTGGATAGATATCTGGTCGCTACGTAGTATTTGTGGCTTCCGTATTTAACCTTTGTCCAGCTGCCTTTTTTCTTGTAGCAGGTTACTTTGGCTCCTTTTTTATAATACCTTTCACTTTTCCTTTAGATGATGCTTTCTTTCGTACAGTAAGTGAACTGGCCGTTACATATCTTGAATATGATGCGTAAACATTCTGCGGTTTACAAAATACAATAAATACAAATATAAAAGAAATGCTTAGAACGTAAGAAATCGTCCTTCTTGTTATTTTGTTTCTCATAGTGTCTCCCCTTCATTTTTCTGATGGTTTTTATTTTACTATGAGCTTCTTAATTTTGTAAATAGTTTTGTAACATTTTCTTAATATTTGGAATGATTTTTTTAATCATTGCCATTCTGAACTATACAATTTCTTCTTTTTTTCCAGATCCAAAAAATGCAAGACATGCAGTCCCCAATCAACCCACAGTCTTCTCCCAACGCCGCTGGTACAATCTTTACGTTGCTTTTTAGCGCATCATATATTTTCTCTTTTGCACGTTTTTCAATCTCTTCGATAAATCCAGGAATCTTTAACGCAACACTTCCACTTAGGACAAATAGCTCTGGATCAAGTACACCGTAAAGTGTTGCAATGAAACTTGACAGATATTCATAAGCATCTTCCATGATCACTGCCGCAGTTTCATTTCCTTCCTGTGCAAGTTGATACACTTCTCCTGCATGTGCAGCTTCTAACCCTGCATCATTTGCCCTCTTTGTGATGGCTGTTCCACTGGCAATTGATTCAATGGAACCTTTCTTTAAATCTCCCTGTGATGGACCATTTTTCCATAAGATGCAGTTTGCTACTTCTTGTGCAAATCCTTTTGCTCCACGATAGATTTGCCCATCAATACATAATCCTGCACCAACTCCTGTTGAAATGGTCAGAAATTCTACGATCTTCTTTCCTTTTCCAGCCCCGATCACGGTTTCTGCAAGTCCTGCAAGGTTTGCATCATTTTCTAACTGCACAGAAATACCTGTAACTTTTTTCTAGTTCATTTTGTCAGTTCGAAAATTATGCCACCCTGGAAGATTTGGTGGTGTTAAATAATTCCATTGATCAAGTCTAATGGCCCCGGACAAGAAATTCCAATCCCTTCGACTTTTTTCTCCAAACCCTTTGATCACATCATTGATCTGGTTTAATGATTTTTATAGGACTTTTTTTGGATCTGATCCAAACTGAACTCGTTCTTTGATCTCATATTTCTCGTTGATCAGCGCAACTCTTGTATTTGTTCCCCCAACATCAATTCCTACTGCATATTTCATGATTTTCTTTCCCTCCTATATAAACGAAAAGGGGGACAACCGAAGCTGTCCCCTCTTTATGTTGTTGTTTGTAAATATTTTATTCGTAGTAATATTTAACTTTGTCTGCAGAATCAAATAAGTTAACTTTGTGAGCGATAACTTCTCTACAAGCTTTGATTGGTTCTGGATAGATTTCAAGAGGCTCTCTGTATTCTGGATGAGCGTTTAATACTTCTCTACATTTATCATAGAATGCAACCTTAATATCACTTGAAATGTTGATCTTAGAAATACCAATTTTAACTGCTTTTGCAATTTCTTCATCTTTATTGCTTGATCCACCATGTAATACCAGTGGAATATCAAGAGTATCTTTTAATGTCTGTAAGATATCAAGACGGAGTTCTGGTTTCATATCACTTGGGTAGATTCCGTGAGCTGTTCCGATTGCTACTGCTAATGTATCAATTCCTGTTTTTTCAACAAAATCTTTTGCCTGATCAGGATCTGTGTAGATAATTCCTGTTGTTCCACCTTCGATAGAGTTTCCTGTTGTTCCGATTGTTCCAAGTTCACTTTCTACAGATACATTCGCAAGATGTGCAACTTCACATACTTTCTGAGTGATCGCAATATTTTCTTCATATGGAAGTTTAGAAGCATCGATCATAACAGATGTGAATCCTGCCTGAATTGCTCTTACAACTGTTTCATATTTATCACCATGATCTAAATGGATAACAACTGGAACATCTGTTTTAGATGCTTCATAAATCATGCTCTGTATTAAACTGTTTTCAACAAAATTAAATTCGTCTGGAGACATCTCTAAGATGACTGGGCTCTTCATTTCTTTTACCTGCTGCATAACAGCTTTTAATAACTGATCACTACCGATATTGAATGCTGGTACTGCAAATCCCTTTTTCATCTGCTACTTTTAAAAGTTCTTTCATGTTCATTAACATAGTTCTATTCTCCTTTTTAAATGTTGATATCTTATTCTGTCTGCCGCAAAAACTGCGGCAGACATTTGTTATGCTGATTAAATTAAACTTATAATGATTTTCCTTCTGATCCAGACAGGTGGATATATTTTTTTACTAATTCCTGGCTATCAATCTCCACCTGATGCATCATTACCCAATAATTGATGTCTGGATCTTTTTTAAGATGCTTTTTAATGCTGTCTACATTGGCATTCATAAAATCACATCCTACATTGATCTTATTGATTCCAAATTCAACACATCTTTTAATATTTTCATCACCAGAACCGCTTCCCCCATGCAGTACCAGTGGCATCTTTGTTTTTTCTTTGATTTCTTTTAGTCTCTCAAAATCAAATTCTGGTACATATCCTTCTGGATAGTTTCCATGAGAACTTCCAAAAGAAATTGCCAATGCATCAATTCCAGTTTCTTTTGCAAATCGTAATGCCTCGTCAGGATTGGTTTTCATATCATCGTCTGTATAATTATCGCCTTCACTAGCACCCATACATCCGATCTCTCCTTCGACACTTGCATCGAACTGTTTCGCAAATTCCACGATTTCTCTTGTCATTCGGATATTACCTTCCAAGTTGTATCTGGAAGCGTCTACCATAACACTGGAATATCCATCAACTAATGCTTTCTTTAACAATCCAATTTCTTCTCCATGGTCGAAATTTAAAGCTACTTCAACACTTGCTCTTTGTGCCAGTTTCTTGACGATCGGTGCGATCAAATTGCTGTCACAATGATTTACCATATGTTCCTGTACGATATTGATGATGATCGGTGCTCTTAATGACTGAGCTGCATTGATCACCGCTCTTGCTGTCTCAATGTTAAAGCAGTTGATTGCCATGACTGCATAATTGCCTTCATTCGCACGTTTTAACATTCCCTTCATTGATACATACATAGCTTATCTGTCCTTTCTGATTTTATGAAATAGTGAATCCTGATAATCAAGATCTTCTTCTTTTTGCGTCAATCATTGGTT
>ENA-OQES01001188-OQES01001188.1-human-gut-metagenome-genome-assembly--contig:-NODE-1188-length-10047-cov-2.283367_pt1 | contig 10047 bp, 13 predicted proteins | sample MGYA00242798_ERZ504641 | MGnify/ENA primary metagenome ERZ504641 (study PRJEB26092, sample SAMD00036327) | human gut metagenome | host: Homo sapiens | study: EMG produced TPA metagenomics assembly of...
ATCAGAAGAAATGCTATCCAAAAAAAGTGGGATCAAGGTACATTTTCCAAAAGAACGGCAATTTCTTATCGAACAGAGAAGTAAGGCACAGGATGTGACAGAGCAGCAATTGAAAGTGTTGCCTAAAATTCGAAAGAGTGCAGATAATCGTGCAAGGCTTTTAATTGCTTGCTCGGTAATAGGAGCAATTTTTCGCTGGGATTCTTGGAAATGCGGCTGTCTATATCATTGTCGCTATTTATATGGAAATGGGACTTTCTAGACTTTGTTTTCGAAAAGAGAGTGATCCGTTTATACTAGGTGACAATGATCTTTCGAAAGAAAAATATCCGTACTTGTACCAGATGGCCGAGCGTGCGAGAGATGCACTTCATTGTAGCGGAGACATCGTAATTACGGTCACAGGTGAGTGCAACATCGGAATCAAAAAGGTTGCTGGCTATTACAATATCGAACTGGGAGTGATGTTAGCTGGAATTGAAAGCGAGGACGAACTTTTTGGCGATGTTCCTTCATGAATTTGCTCACATGAAAGAGGAAAAGCAGGATGGTTCTGGAATCGAATACGAATACCGAAATTGGCTTTTGTATGGTATGGTGGAGAGCAATATCCAAGCAATAACAGAGTGGATGTTTCTTTATCAGGATACTCGCTATCAGTGCGAATTTGAATTGTATGAGTATGCTAGTTCGCTGATGAAGGAATTGAAAGCTGACCAGTCGATGGCAAGTGTGCGTCAGGCAGCAGCCTCAGGACTTTTAAAGCATTTTTATTTTGATGTATTTTCATGGGAAGAACAAGGAAATAATTTTGCTCCGCTCTACGCACCGAAACAACCATCTAGCCATTTTGTAACTGAGCAGATTGATTATTGGCAACAACAGCTGTCTAAGCGCGAGGTAGATTGGCGCAACTTGATGGAGCATGAGCTACCGGCACAGTCGGATTCTCATCCGACAACTAAGATGCGTCTGGATGCACTTTGGATCACTTCCTATCAGCTTGTAAAAGATACGAGTTGTGATGCATATCGCAAAGAACAGAAAGCGGTTTGTGAGTTGATGGATAAGCTGATTTATTGCGAATTAAATGAGGAGTATAAAGAAAATCGCAAAGAGCAATATTTAGAGCCGTATAAGCAGATTCAAGAATGGAAAGATAAGGGACAGCCAATCTTGCAGCATGAATATGCAGGAATCTTGGATGCACTCCTTCAGGTAGGAGAGGTTGAGGCGGCTCTTTTGTTGTGTGATCGAGTGATACGAGAACTGCCTCCTGAAATTTCTGCCTATGCTTATTTTACAAAAGGACGAATTTTAATCAGACGGTATGATGAGCGTGCAATTGAGTTGATTTATCAGGCAATCGAAAATAATTCGAATTTGATTCAAAATGGATTGGATGAGATTGGGTATTTTTCGCTGTCTGATAGGAAACCGTGCAGAGCTAGAGCGCTATCGCAAAATGGCCGATGAGTTGATGCAAAAGAATGAAGATGAATATCGTCAGCTTGGTATTTTAACACCGTCAGATCAACTTGAACGCGAAGAACTTCCAGATGGAAAGTTAGACACCATTCTTTCTTATATCCATTCGGTTGACGAGAACCAAATTCAACATATTTGGCTTGTTCGAAAGATTCTTCCAACTGGTATGGCTTCCAGTGTATTTATTGTGCAGTTTAAGAAAGAATGTCCACCGGATCAACAGGAAGAAATTTACAAAAATCTATTCTGCTATTTGGATACACTAGACGACAGGTGCTATTCTCTGATACTTTATGATAAGTTGATGTGTGAAAAAATTTTCCAAAAAAGTGAAGGGAAGCTGCGTTTATTGAAAAAATAATGGAAACAAAATAGGAGGACTTGTATATGACAGGAAATGAGTTTGAACGTATCACACCGGCACAAGCAGGGCTGGACCCACGCTGCATCATAAATATGATGGATCGCATGGAAAAAGAAAAGATCGATATCACAAGCTTTGTACTACTTCGTCATGGAAAGATTCTGTGTGAGGCATATTACGAGCCGTATGAAAAAGATCAGTTGCGAACTGTATTTTCGCTCAGCAAACCTTCACTTCTATGGCAATAGGAATTGCAGCTGGAGAGGGAAAGATTGATCTGGATGAAAAAAGTTACAGATTTGTTTGCAGAGGAGATTGAGAAAGGTCAGATTCCGGTAGGAAAGGAATTGGCATCACTTACCATTCGGCATTTGCTTCGGATGTCAACCGGTCAGGAGCACGAGCCAAATAGAGGCGACAGTGATTGGAATGATATGGCAACCGCATTCTTGTCAACACCATTTCACGAGATGCCTGGAGAGGTATTTCGCTACAATTCAATGGCGACCTATATGCTGTCTGCGTCATTAAAGAAAAAGGAAATTGACCTAGAAGAATATCTGGAAGAAAAGCTGTTAACACCGATGGGTATTTCTGGTACACGCTGGCTTCGTGATCCAAGAGGCATCTGCACGGCTGGATTTGGATTTTCCTTGTATCCAGAGGTTATTGCAAAGCTTGGTCAGATGATTTTACAGGGCGGTGTGTGGAATGGAAAGCAGTTGGTTCCAAAGACGTATATCGAGATGGCAACCTCAAAACAGATTGAAAACGGTGATGATCCGGCTAGTGATTGGGCGCAGGGATATGGCTATCAGATGTGGAGATGCAAAAACAATGCAGTGCGCGGAGATGGCATGTATGGCCAGTTTTGTATGATCCACAAAGAGACCGACACGGTACTTGCAATGACAGCAGTCACTGGAGATATGCAGGGCGAGATGAATGTCTACTATGAAGAAGTACTGTTACACTATCAGGATCAGCCACTAGCTGAGGATGAAGAGGCAATGAAGGCACTTAGAGAGTGTTTGGCTGCTTTGCATTATACGCGTCCGCTCCCAGAAGATGATGGATCTAAGCTTCCAGAAAAGCTGAAAAAGTTGGAACTGCCACTTGCTGATTTCTTCGATCTAACACTTAGCTGTGAGAATGACCTTATCACACTCACAGATAAAGAAGGAGAAATTCGATATCTGGCAGGCAGAGGAGAGTGGAAGAAAACTTGCAGAAAGGTTCACTGTACTCCTTTGTACACCAAGAAAAATCAGGTAGATACGCCAGTCATCGGTGCATGGGGTATGAAAGCTGGTTCGCTCGTAATTAAGGTATATGAGATTGAAATGCTAGAGGAAGATACGCTGACACTTACACCAGAGGAAGATGGCGTACAGGTAAAGCTAGTAAAATACAACCATTCCAAGTCAGCCAAACGAGTATATTTCGACAGTGATTCAGTGATTTATTTTTGGTATTCCAGATTGGAAAATAGATTAAAAGGAAAAATTAAGGAAAAACAAGCAATAACAGCTAGTAACACGGCAATTTTTTAGGGGAATGCCGTGATTTTTTTACCCTCCATTTTTGTTTGGAAATGGCGGTTACGCAAAGAGGATAAATATGATATGCTGAATATAAAGGATAACGGAATTTTCAAAACTGAAAGGAGGAGACAGGATGGTTGTAGAATACGATTATAAAGATCCGTTTAGACAGTGTCGTATCAGTAAGGCAGATATTGTAACGAATTTTTATCTATTCAATGGAAGGTGCGGAATAAGTATTTCGATGATTTTAGTTAAGGAGGGAGAACTATGAGGATAAAGAAAAAGATATTCGCTATGCTGATGATGCTATGCATGGTGCTCCAAATGCTTCCGAATACTGTGCTTGCGGAAACCGTGGAAACTATAAGTGGGGAAGGTAATACTTATATAGGACCGACAAGAATTTGTCCTAATAGGGACCTTAAATTTTCATTTTAAGACAGATAATGTAGGACCCGATGGGCGTGATGCATGGATTGGAGGAATAGATAAAATCGATGAAACCTATTTAAGTGTTTATAGTGAAGGTGATACTTGGTCTGCGGTCATATCTAAAATGGAATACAAAAGGCCTATTCTCAGAGCTCTTATTTTCAATTTGTATTTTAGGAATCTGGCGCGGGAATCCTCGGCCATTCAATGACCGAGATGAAAGCGCCGCTTGCTTTTATCATACCATAAATCCGCCGAAGGTGTGAAGCTTTTTGTGTTCCAAAAAATGCAAAAGCTGTCTTCGGCAGAGAAATATAGGAAAGATTCGGGTGGCAGTTTACAGAGAAAATAATACTGTATGTATAATATATATTTCAATTGTTTATTGACAATATGTATACTATACGATATAATATATGTGAAAAATGATAACTTAAAACATGCACGTACCTGCATGTATAACATCAATTATCATATTGTTTGTTCGGTAAAATACCGCAGAAAGATGTACGAGAAGTTTCCAGACTTACGCCAACAGCTGTGGAAAGGAGAACTTTGGAACCATTCTTACTACCTGGAAACGATTGGAGATATCTCAGAAGAGACCATCCGCAAGTATATCGAACACCGGTCAAAACAGTACTGACGAAAGGAGGGGCCATGCCAAAGGCAAGAAAGAAAAAGAACAGTTCTTTCCAGACAACCATTACAAAGAGTGTTTTTCTGTATGGTCGGCCGAATAAAGAAAAGCTTGCTATCTTACAGCAGATGCAGAACTCGTATATTGCTCTGATCAATCGTGACATTGAGCTGTTGGAAAAGAATCCTGACATCGTACTTCAACTGGTAAAGAATGATAAGAAAGATCCCCAAATGCGAAAGCTTGAAAAAGCCATTCGTCCGGAAGGAATCAATTCTGCATTTTGCCAGAATGCATTTGATGCGGCAGTCGTGCAGGTATCGGGTCGTTTGAATAATATCCAACTGGATCTTTTGTCAGAAGGTATGGGGATATTTGCACAGTCAAAAGTATTGTTTGCTATGTCGATCATGGGATGCTCAAAGCAAAAGATGGAAGAAACGATGCGACAGATAGAAGGCACGTTTTATGAGGACTGCGCAAAAACACTTCATGAAATGTCGGAAAAGGAATTTTCTGATCTGCAGCTGGAGTTTCAGGAGCGATATGCATCAAAATCATTGGAGTATCGTGTTCCAAAGCTTTGTTTCGTATCTGTTCCATTGGACTTACGCTTAATGAAGATCGAACAATCTACGGATACCAAAATGCCCTATGTAATCATTATTACAAATCCATTAAAAACAAGACAGCGAATCACGATCCCGATTGATACCAGCAGACAATTTTTTACATAAGATTCAGAATAACAAGATGGCAGGAACTGTTCTGATGCAGGTGAGAAAAGGGAATCTTCGAATTGGCTGGTCTTATGATTCAACAAGACAGCAGCCTGCAACAACAAATTGTATTGGAGTGGATACCGGAATCTCGGACTGCTTTCATACATCCGACGGAAGGGCAATCGGTTCCATGAGTCCAGTAATTGACTTTTATCATGAAGAGGTAGAGCCTGCCTTTGCAGAACTAGCAAGCCTTCGAAACAAGAAACGAAAGATTAAACACTTTTTGAGAAAACATGATCTGTCAGAGGATGTGAGACGTTCTCTCATCAAAAAAGATGGATCATCTGGAACGAATGATTCAGACGGCAGAAGCACCATATCGTAAAAAGCGCTGCTACTATGCACAGCTGGATCACGAGATCAAGAAATCAGTCAAAACCTATGTGGACAGCATTTCCAAGGATACACTGACTGTGATTGAGAAGTTGGATATTAAGGAATTCAATAAGAGTCGTAAGGTTAATGGAATGTTTTCCACATTTGCCAGGGGAAAGCTTCAAAGAAAGCTGATGGAAGCACTGAATCAAAAAGGATGTGACTTTTTCGAGGTAGCACCTGATTTTACAAGTCAGGTATGCCCGGTATGCAGCAATCTGAATGCAGAGAGCCGACATTCAAAAGGATTCTGCTGTACCAGCTGCGGGTACCAGGATGATGCAGACCACGTTGGTGCTGTCAATATCCGAAAACGGGCAGGTGATAGAGAGATACTGGAATTGTGTAAGGAACACCAATACAGCCACAAGAATTTACAGAATGCGATTCGAATCGTATATGAAAAACGGCATATCGCATATAAAACAAAACAAGCAGCATCTGCATGAAAGCAGACGGGACCCTGTAACATCTTACATGATGCTGTAGGATCTCATCTGTGAGTAGAGCAGAACATATCAACAACCACCGTCTTCTTACGGCATGACTGTAAGATGGACTGTCCGGAGAGGATCTGCCTGCGTTATTCGTATTGTGTAATGTGGACTTATTTTCAAAGGGCGGAAATTGAATGTCCGGTATTCAAGGGAAACTTTGCATGCTCGGCCATTCTATGACCGAGTTGTTGACAGACTGCATTTTACTATCACGATTTGATGGTAATGGCTGAAATTTCAAAACTTCTCAAAAAAGAAGATGAGAAAGAATTTTTAAATCAGGCCCAAATGGTTAAGAAGGCATATAATCAAACTCTACTTATAAAAGAAAATGGTCGGGCATATTATCGCTCATATGATAATGGAGAAATAACACAGGCGAATCAGGCTCTTCCACTATGTTTTGGGATGGTTCCAAAAGAGTGCGTAAAATCGGTTCAGGCAGAACTACTTGCTTTGTGTACAGATTCGCATCTAAAATGTGGTGAGATTGGTCTTGTTTATATTCTTCGAGCCTTATCAGAAATGAACCAACATGAAAAGATACATGAGATGATTATGAAAAAAGATCATCCATCGTATTTGCGGTTTATCAATAATAATGAGACGACTCTACCAGAGTTTTGGAGAGATGATGCGAGAAGCAGAAATCATGATATAAGACGCAGTGCCAGGTACTCTTACAATTTTGGGAAACTTCACTTTTGAGGAAATGAACCTGATGTGCATTTACAATACCGGTAGCCGCACCGGACTGATCGACAGACTGCGTGAGATGCGCGGCGAGCTGGCCCCGGAGGAAACCGAGCTGCGGGAGTTGACAGACAGCGCATTGGGCAAGCTCCAGGCCATGAGTGATGTCGAGTTTGCCGAGCTGGAGTTGTACCCGGATTTTGAGCAGTAAATTTATCGTGTCGGAATGACATAGTGAGAGAAACTGTTCGATGGGAAGGCGGTTTCTCTCAATTCTTTACAAACTCCTACTATACTTGGAGGGATGAATGAAGTATAATGTAAGCAACAAATCGAAATTTAATTTATACATTTGGAGGTGGTAAACAATGAGAAAATGTGCAAAATGCGGAAAAGTTATGATGTCAGATTTAAGACTTAAGTAAATGGTGGGGCTATGGGATTGTTGTTCATGTAGATGAAAAACAAAAGGCAAAAATTATAGATGATGTAAAAGTTGCGGTCTGTCCAGAGTGTGGTAATATAGAAATGTATTTAGAGGATTTAACTAATTTGAAAGATTAAGCGATAACTTCCAGATGATAAAGCAGAAGTATAGGGTTTGATTCATATGATTTCAGTAAAAAAACAGAGAATTGCTGCTATTATGGTTTAAGTTCCATCATGCTGATTTTACTTTTGTCGCTAAATTTCCGAATCTGGAGTGGATATTATGCAGAAGGGGATTTGGAAAGTAGAGTCATACAGCAGATGGAATGCTTGGAAAAGTCAAATAGTGAAAACGATATAAGCGAAAGTATATGTTTGCATTTCTATGAGTGTATATGTTTCGGTGGAATAGAAATAATGGTGCTCTGGGTATATGATGGCTTTAAAGACCTCGGACAAGGTGAGTTTTCTTTCAGACCGGGAGTTACCCTTTGCAGTCTATCGGTTCGGATGGATGATTAAATACTTCTGATAATCAAATTTAAAATTTATTATCAGGAGGAACTTCGATGTATGTATTAAATGCAAATCATATTTCAAAAATGTTATAAAACTGCAGGAGAAACTATGCGGATTTTGCAGAATGTGAATCTGCAAGTTATGAAAGGAGAAATGGTTGCTATTATGGGACCATCCGGCAGTGGAAAGACTACTATGCTCCATGTGCTGACCGGGGTTGACACACCGGACGATGGAGAAATCGTAATAGGAGGAGAAACGTTTTCACAGCTTACGGAAGAAGAGAAGGCATTTTTTCGCAGAAAGCATATGGGAATGATTTTTCAGGATTTCCAGCTTTTGGAGAGTTTGACGGTAAAAGAAAATATATTGTTACCACTCATTCTTGAACGAAAAGAAGCAGACATCCAGCAAGAGCGTTTTTCAAGAATAGCGGATGTGCTCGGCATTGAAAAATTAGCTGACAAAAGAATTACGGAAATATCGGGAGGTCAGAAACAGAGAGTTGCGATTGGCAGGGCGCTGATCAATGAACCGGATATTATTTTTGGAGATGAGCCAACAGGAAGCCTTGACCGAAAGACCACCGGGGATGTGATGCGATGTATGAAACAGATGAATCAACGGTCTGGCATCAGCTTTCTGCTTGTGACACATGATGCTTATACGGCATCCTTTTGTGACCGGGTACTTTTTCTACAGGATGGGAATCTGGCAAAAGAAGTAAAGAAAGAGAACACTGCCGATAATTTCAGAGAAGATATATGGAAAACGCTGTGCGGTTTGGGAGGTGGAAAAGATGACCTTTTTTCGATATTTCCAGAAAGATGCTGAAAGCTGGTTTTTTACAAATATCGATTGTACTTTCTATGCAATTTATCTGCAACGGCATTATTCTGTTGTTTTGCAGTTATTTCCACAAACAGGACGTTTATGAATGCGTCGATTGTAAATTCATCAATATCCAATAACATTTATCTTCCATTTTTTCTGTCTGCAGTGTTTCTGTTTTTTTTTCCTTCCTGTTTCGTGTCAGGCATTTTCTGGTCATCAAGAAAACAGGAATACGGCGTGATGTTTTCTCTTGGCATGAGCCGGAAGGAAGCGTTTGGAAACTTACTTTTTGAAAATGTGATCATATCCGTGTTGGCATTAGCAATAGCACTTGCGGCAGGAACTGTGCTGTCATTTTTGATTTTTTTCCGTTATCATTTATGCAATAGATGTTCACGGAGTGCAATGGCAGTTTTGCCCGGAAGCATATAAGCTTACAGCAGTTCTATATACAGTAGTGGTGGCAGTTGCCTTTATCCTGAATGCCGGGAGACTTATGCTGGATAAAATCGGAACTCTGCTAAAAGCACAATATCGGGCAGAAAAAACAGGAAAGATCGGTACGTTCTTATGCAGACTTGCACCCAACTACATGAGGTTTCATCTGGTGGAATGGTCATTTGTCCGCAGACACAAGAAAGAATGGGGATGTAGGTATGTTTTAGCCTCTCTCATAATAGCGGTATCTGTTATGCTTACGGGGGTATGTGTGACTTTATATCCGGCTTTTCTACAGGATGCAAAAAGTTATTCTCCCTATGACATGGTGTACTCAGAAATCTATGGAATGAATCAGGTTTCAGTACAGGATGTCCTTCATATATTGGAGAAAAATGGTGTTACTGTAGAACAGGTCATTCAGCTTCCCTATATCAGAGATGATGTTTTTAATTACCTTCCTGTGACAGAAATAAACCGGGATTTTGGATGTGATTATCAGATTCAGGAAGGCGAGTTTTTGAATTTGTTTCAGTACAATCTGGAAGATGGGTATGAACATAACATACAGCCAGTATCTACTGTAACGATTTCCGGGGACAGAAAGCTGCAGTCTGTTGGAACAGATGTAAAGATACTGTTAATCAAAATCCGACCTTGCAGATAAACACTGATCATCAACGATTCTGATTTCGAAAAATTAAGTGCAGATATAACAGGTAGTGCTGGTATCGCAAACTTGTTTCAGTTTCAGAATTGGGAAGATTCTTATGCGGGAGTATGTGAAGTAAAAGAATATCTGCAGGAAAGCAATCAGTTGAATGAAGATGAGCAGACATATTATGAATTGTCTTCGAAAGTGGAGAAAATACCAGGATGCAAAGAAATCAGGACAAGTTTTTATTATTTTTGATGGCATTTGTGATAGGGGCTTATGATAATGGCTGAGTTTCTGTTAATTCATTCACGTATCCAGGCAAGAGAAGGAAGAAAATAGCAGGGTCGT
>ENA-OQES01001189-OQES01001189.1-human-gut-metagenome-genome-assembly--contig:-NODE-1189-length-10043-cov-2.127067_pt1 | contig 10043 bp, 18 predicted proteins | sample MGYA00242798_ERZ504641 | MGnify/ENA primary metagenome ERZ504641 (study PRJEB26092, sample SAMD00036327) | human gut metagenome | host: Homo sapiens | study: EMG produced TPA metagenomics assembly of...
CGAGTTTTTCATGCATTTATATTCCAACACCTTGTGCTTGTCTGCAAAGCAGGGATTCACCAATTACCGTTTCCCCCATTCCGCAAAACAAATCGTATCGAGGGCACAGCAAACTTTATAGTCGTGTAGGGGTCCACACCACCTTTATACCCCTTTCGTGCGCCATCTCTGCAATGACCGGCGAAAGTTGCGAATGGATGTTGTTGAGATGTACCACATCCGGATGGAAATCATTGGCAGCGCATTGAACTTCCGCTGTACCTCCCGCGTGCCAAACGGTCTCATCAATGCCTCAATCATGCCCGTTCCGAGTTTGAATTTCACCTCAGAAGGAAAATACTTGCTCCATTGAGTTTTCAGATTTTCAGGGTAGTCCATAGCAAACACTGCCACTTCGTGACCGTGCGCTTTGAGCAGTTGCTCCAAGTTGAGTGTATGGACACAGTCACCACCCCGGCGGTAATAGAATTTATTAGCCAGTAAGATTTTCATATATAAACATTAATTATATGACCTGCAAGATTTTCAAGGCTGCAAAGCCTGATTAAGTTATTTTGTTATACACTTCAAGAGTAAAGAATATCAACTAATTCTCACATCTGACATTCGCACAACTCCGCCAGTTTTTCCATCGATCTCTCCCGCTCTCTATGCATTATCTCATTCACTTTAGCATAGTCAATCTGCCGGTCTGCTAAAGAGAAGTCATTAAAATCTGTGACAATTCGGTCTTCCAGTCCTGTCAGTTGAAGTATACTTTGATTTCGTGCTCCGGTCTTGTTGTTAGGCAGCACTTCCAGAAATGGAGTATGGAAGTTAATGGCAAAAGCTGTTCCATGGAAACTATCGGTAAGCATGTAACGTGCATTCTTGATATACGAAAGGAATGTACCTATTTCCGGACAAAACACAAATCTGCCCCCTCGGGCTAACTGGTGAAGCGTAGGAGACACACGTACTAACGGCAGACCGACATGAGCGGCAAAACGCTTGGCATAATCGTCCAACCGGGGATTGTTATGTATTTCATAAATCAATACATACTCTTTTTTCCACATCTTCTTCAATATACTCACTCCACTGACTGGAGTCAAGCAATAAAGTAGGATCCAGTACTTGTCCTCCACAGTCAATCCCCCACTCCTCTAAAAGCTTCACGGCACTGCTTTCACGTACGGTAAGCGCATCATATTTTGACAGTAACCGCTTATAAGATGCAATAATAATGTCCGAAAACTCAGTGCGGCCAAAAGCTGCCTGCATACGATACCTTACGTATACCTTCCTTTACAAAAGAAAGAAAATAGGCTTCATCATATCCTCCATCCAGCAACGGTCCCCATACCTGGTCACTACCCGTCATAAACACATCCGCTTGAAGCGACTCCAACTCCTCCATTGAATAGCAACGGGGAGTCAGCTTTAGATACCGCCTACGCATTTTATCGAAACGTAACGCCGCTATTTTCTCACCCGGATACCGCAAAGCCACGTATGCCATACGTTTAAACAAACTGTTTTCCATAATGATTTTCCTTGCAGCGATGTGAGAATTCCTTGCAGTCCCACCTCATCGCGTTTCCAATAATCAATAATCTCACACTGATGTCCCAAAGATTCAATCACCCGGAGGGTTGCAATGGACTGCAACAACGAACCGTAATTATTGGGCGTATGTCTGGTAATCACTTTAATTTGCATCGTTAAAAAGAATGAAGGGTTATTTTAGTATTCTGTTTCTTAAATCGGGCAGTTTAGCAAGAGTCCGATAGCAGATAATGGGTAAGCGAGGCAGCATTTCCACCACCATGCGCAATAATCTTTGCTGCCTCCGTTCCGCACGGACTGCACGGACATAACGTTTCTTACAAGGTCTTCCCCCTGTAGGCCGGCTCGGTCACTTGTTTGCGCCACACATCCTTGAGCGAAAGTGCAGGCTCCACTTCGGAAAATGACCGGGGTTCCAGATTCAGGGAAACACATTGTTGAAGCAATTCATCCCCCTTCTGAGTATGAACCGTTACCAAAGTCTCTCCCAACTCATTGTGCGAGCAGATAGTCCAAGGATCCATCAGCGTGATGTCCGCTCCTGCTTCCATACCAAAAGAATCCCCACAGATGTCGCATCCAGGCACCGTCCACAATCGTTTACCGAACGGGATTTGAGCTGCCCTATTCCAGGGCAGCTCAAATCCGTCCACTCTCACGATTCCCGGCCAACCATCTCCGCGATAGCGGGGTCGGAATTTTAAATTTGGAGGAACGGACGTACCCATCATCTTAGCCAGGAAACGTGTGGAGTCCAGTGTTTTCTGTTGCTTACAAAAGATACACACCCGGACAACCTCATCGCATTTATCCTTTATGATGGAGTTCAAGGCTCTCAACTGGCAGGCCGTCCCACTAACATCAATCGCTTGCAAGGTTGAATCCGGTCAATTTCCGTGCAAGCCATCACGGAGTGATACACGGAATTTGGCATATCTCCGAATGAAGGAATATGCTCACGGGTATAAAACTCACCTTGGGCAAAAGGGAAAGAATCTGTACACTTCAACGAATAAGCCCCGTCTACCATGCCATTCTTTAAGGAATCGATGATCAATGTTTTTACATACACCACCCGAAGAAGATTCCCTACGGATACGGTTGTCCGCATGATATCCCAAGTAGTATTTCTTTTGTGCAAAGCCATCAAAATAGCCTTCGTAACCATACTCTTTGTTAGCCGGACAACTTCTCACACATTTGCCGCAAGCGATACAAAGCGCAGCATTTATCTTTATATCGTGCAACCCGTCATGCCGCAAAGATAATGAAATAGCATTTTCAGGACACACCGCATAACAAATGCCGCACTGCTGGCACCGGTTCAAATGTATAAGACAGATTTTTTTGATTTAGTTTTAACATGGCAAAGAAGAATATATAGACCTATTTCTGAAAGCAAATAGCCGGCAGGCATAAACGCCAGCACAAGGCATTTGCCGATAAACGAATACACGTCAGTGATGAGTGTACGATAGAAACACTCCATGGTAGCTTCACGTTGATAAGCAGAAGTGAAAATCGTCATCCAATGCACATCGGCAGAAAATGCGTTTTTCACTCATGCACGTCCATACAGATTGTTTGTTTTGACTCTTCATTGTAACTTTTATTTTATCAATTTTAAATTATCTTTCTGGTCATTCTCTCCTCACATTATTTATCTGCGTACGAATATTACCCGTGGACGTCCCCGACTTGAACGTCAGGAACTGCTGGAGCGCCTCTATGAAATCCTTGCTTACCATACGTTCGGCAGTAAGGATGGTATGCTTATGCATATCATTCACCACAAGGTTCGCCAAGTCCGATGCACTGCGGCAATCAGCTATGCGGCGGATGATATCATTCAGTTCCCAGTCATCAGAGTAGTAAATGCACAACGTGCCACGGGCAATACGCACTGCCTCATCCTCCTCTTTCTCTTCCATACCATTGTTCTGTGTTCTCACATGGGCGAACTCAGCACCATAAAAATTTTGCACTACCTCTGTAGCGTTGGGCAGTATTTGATTGTTACCGCCATGAATGTTGATAACAACACTTGCCCTCGCAGTATTTTGAGATTCTTTAGTCTCGTTTTTCATTATCGTTTTATCTTGATTTCTAATTATTCCCGATTATTTTAAATCATAGAGTGATTATTTTAAATCGCTATTGTCCTCCTGAAAATTTACTCTGTACTTTGCAGACACAAAATTCTACGCTACACATTATGAATAAAGATTTTTTTAAATCAAGCAACCCATCGCGCTTCCACTCCCTGCGCGACACCCGGCCTGAACCCACCACCTGGCAGGTTCTTTTCAAGGAGATAACCAACAGCACCCACACCGCTGCCACCCGTCATTACCGCGCCCATCTGGCCACGCTGTCCGACATCGAGGCGACAGGCGACGCGCAGCAGCTGGAGCAGTGGAAGCTCACCAAAAGCAACATGAAGAACGCACAGCCGGCATTCATCCCCTCCGTCCTGCTGGAGGGAGGGAGAACCTACGCCCATGTCAACGGGATTCACGGGATTTATCATGGTGGACATAGACGGCATACCCCCCCGAGCGATTCGCCGCCATCCTGACTTTGGTAAAGGAGGATATTCATTCCCTTTTTGGTGTACATCACCATCTCGGGATGCGGCATCCGGGTCATCAGCCACGTGGAGGGCGGAGTGACCAAGGCCAACTACCGCATGGTATGGGAGTGGGTGAACGACCATTACGCTCGCCTGTGCGGAGTGGAGATTGACGGACAATGCAAGAACGCCACGCGCATGTCGGTCCTCTGCCACGACCCCGAAGCCCTGCTCCGCCCCGAAGCCTCCTCCTTCCACACCAGCGGAATGAAGCCCCGCGAGAAGCCGAAGCGCGGCACTGCCGTGACCGTGACGGCAGAACGTGCCTACAAGATTATCCGTGCACAGTTGGAAGAGGAAGGAATAGCATACGCACCGAGCAGCTACAACGACTACGTAAGCCGTTGTTTCTATCATACCAACCGCTACGGTGTTCCGCAGGCGGACGCCGAGGCATGGGCCCTCCGGACTTTTCCCGATTATCCGCGCGAGCAGCTGCTGCCCATCATAAAGAGTTGTTACTCGCTCACGATGGAGTTCAACACCGTTCCCCTGCCCCGTTCCGTCCGCAAAAAAGGAGAAAGAGAATGATTCCTCTCATAAGAAGGCCACCGTGGAGGAGATGGAGGAGTTTATCAACGGCTATATGAAGTTCCGGATGAACATGCTTACCCACCAGATTGAGACACAACTGATTGCTGATGCGTACACCGACCGTCCCGAAGCTTCCGCCTGCCACTGGCAACGGCTCACCGACCACATCGAGAACTCCCTGTGGTGCGCTATGCAACACCATGGCATGGCGGTCAACCTGAACGAGCTGCATACGCTGCTCGGCAGTGATTTCGTCAAGGAATATCATCCGTTGAAAGAGTATCTGGACGGTCTGCCGCCCTGGGACGGAGAGACCGACTACATCGACCGGCTGGCCGCCATGGTGCATGTCAAGGAAAGTCCGCACAGTCCGTTGCAGCAGGACAAAAGCCGGGAACGGAACGACCTCTCCGAAACTCCCGTCCGCTTTGCCGACATCCTGAAACGGTGGATGGTGTCCATGATTGCCGCCGCCCTGAACGAGACCGTGGTGAACCAGGTGATCCTCACCCTGATAGGGCGGCAGGGCAGTTACAAGACCTCGTTCATGCAGCATATCCTGCCGCCCGTATTGTCCGAATATTACACCACAAAGAGCAACTCTAGCCGCATGACCAAAGACGACCTGTTCACCATGACCGAGAACCTGGTGATCAATCTGGAGGAGATCGATACCATGCCCCCCATCGGAGCTGAACCAGCTGAAGGCGATGGTGACGCAACGCTACGTGGACGAGCGCCGAGCCTACGGACGCAACAAGGTGCACCTGCCCCATGTAGCCTCGTTCGTAGCCACCGGGAACAATCTCCAGTTCCTCACCGATGACACGGGGAACCGGCGATGGCTGCCCTTCGAGGTGGAGGACATAGACAGCCCGTGGGAGGCGGACATCCCCTACGAGGGCATCTACAGCCAGACGTACGCGCTCTACCAGGATGTAAATTTCCGTTACTGGTTTACCGATAAAGAGATCCAGCAACTGCGCGGCCATGTGCAGCAGTTTGAGGTGCCCCGTCCGGAGTACGAACTGATCCTGACCTACTACCGCAAGCCCGTGGGGCTGGAACGGGGAGTCTATACCACCAGCAGCCAGATCATCGGTCGTTTCGGCAACACCTCGCTGCGGCTGAGTCTCCAGAAGGTGGGCCGTGCCATGCGCGAGCTGGGCTTCCGGCAGGTAAAGGCCTCCAACGCAAACTATTGGGTGGTGGTGGAGCGCACTACCGAAGAGGTACAGCACTTGCTGCCGGCTGAAGCGGAACAGGCGAATACCCCCCAGCGAAAAGCCTTCGAGGAGAATACCGAACTCCCCTTCTGACACCCTTAGTGGAGGATATGAGGATATTTTTCAAACTTCCATTATATGAAAGTAAGAAGTATCTTCCTTTAAAGGAAAGAATAATAAGTATATCATTTATATAAGTTATATAATATCCCTCCCATATCCTCCACTAAAATTGATATTCAAGCATTTACCAAAAAAACAATTCAAGAGCCATGAACAAACAAGAACTCGCCCTGCAATATTTTCCCGATGCCACTTCCGCCACCGCCGTGCGCCACCTTACACGCTGGATAGCCCGTTGCCACCCCTTGGTCGAAGCCCTCACCGGAACCGGCTACCAAAGCCGGAACCGCACCTTCACCTGGAAGCAGGTGACCCTGATCCGCCAGTACCTGGGCGAGCCATCCGCCACACCCTGACCCCATTCCGAAAGAAATTTTTCCGTAGACGGACATAAACAGACATAGACGGACACTGCGATTTGAAGGGTGATACCTTTGCACATGTCAAAGAGATGCGACGGACAGACTAAGTCTGTTCAGCGGACAAGCTAAGTCTGTTCAACGAACAGGTTAGGTCTGTTCAACGGACAAGCCAAGTCTGTTCAGCACATTCTCCAAGACCTGCCGGCCCGGTGGATATTCCGGACAGTCCGCTACAGCCGCGCAGTGACTGAGTGTTTAACCATTAAAAACAAACCGATTATGTCGATCAATTACAGTATTGCCATGCTTGGCAACCCCATCGATGAGGATGCGCCCAAAAAGGCCTACGCCAAGTCACAGTACACCAACATCCTGACACTGGACAAGTTTGCCGGGCACATCGCCAGCCACGGATCCAAGTACAACCGCGCCGACATCTATGCCGTGCTGATGCAAACCGTGGACTGCATGCGTGAAATGCTGCTGGAGGGAAAGCGCATCGAGATGGGCGACCTGGGCGTGTTCAGCATCAGCATCCAGAGCCGGGGGGCGGAAAACCTGGAAACCTTCAACCCCGCCATACACATCGAACAGCTCAACGTGAACTGGACTCCCGGCGACCGGTTCCGAAACTTACTAGAGGACGCCGTGTTCAACCTCGTGCCCTCGCGCCGTGCCGCCAGAATCCTGCTGAAGAGCATCAAGGCGGGCGAGACCACCGTGGACCTGACGGGAGGAGAAGGAGGAGGCAACGAAGCCAACCAGCCCACCGAAGGACAGGTGTGACCCGGTCGGGACGGACTGTATGTCCGTCCCGGTAATTTCCCGAACTCTTATGGAGAACTAAAATTTAAAGAATAATGAGCGAAAATAATAAAATCACATGGCAGAAGGTTCTTCAGGCCATCATCCAGGCGGCAATCGCCGCCCTCACCGCACTGGGCATCACCAGCTGCACAACCTTTCCTTTCAGCCTATGATAGAGGAATCCTTCCCCCTGTTCACCGCCGATGAGGAAGTGGCGAGCGAACGAGAACTGCTGAAAAGCGTCGAGGACGGACCGTACATGCAGGAGGTGAAATATATCATCATCCACTGCTCCGCCACCCGCGAGAACCGGGACTTCACCGTAGAGGACCTGTTGCGCTGCCACCGCCAGCGCAAGTTCCGCACCATCGGGTATCATTTCTACATCCGCCGCTCGGGCATCATCACCCAGCACCGCAAGCTGAAGGAAGTGGGCGCGCACTGCCGCCCCTGGAACCGTTGCTCCATCGGCATTTGCTATGAGGGTGGTCTGGATGCGGAAGGCCACCCGGCCGACACGCGCACGCAGGAACAATGTGAGCAGCTGCTGTTGTTGCTGATGAAGCTCAGGAAACTCTTTCCGGACGCGAAGATCCGAGGACACCGGAACATGCCGGGAAGCATTCCGAAGGCGTGCCCTTGTTTTGATGTGGAAAGTGAATATGGATTTCTGGAAAAGTAAATTTATTTTTGATTGAAAGGCTAAGGCGGACAAGTGGCGTTCTGTCTTAGCCTTTTGTTCTAATTTCCTACTTGCTTTTCATTTCTCCACCACCCACTTTTCCGATGTTGTGGGTTTCTGCTAGTTTGGCAACAGGCTTTGCATCAGCCCCACCCGTATATTTCACTGTTTGGAATATCCAACGTGGAAATCAGCAATGACTTGCCGAACCGGCAGGAACAACTTAGGGAATAATAATCGGAAGCACCGTGTACCATACGGTAAATGTATTCCGTCTTATCTATATAAAGGTAGTTCCCTTCTATGACTTTCTCAAAAGTCTGTACCCCTATCGAGCATCTCTTCAACTGCTGCTGTTCCATGATTCATCGATTTTTTTGATTGTACTACAAAGGAACAAAATTGTTTTCCGATAACCCTAGTAGGGAAACTTATTTTATCCTTAAACGGTTAACGTCCAAAAATGACGTGTACTCCAAGGAAAGCCGCCACACGGCGATTCTCCAATAAATAACGTCAAAAAGATACTGATTTTTAATATTTGTTATTGCTCCAGTCCGATTGTCAAGGGTAACAAATATTCATAATACCTACGTCCTTTAACAATTTTGCTGAAAAATCTCTTGAAATAATCAAGCACAGACACACCCTGCATCCTGCAAGTGAAGATGATGGTATGATATACCGCTGAGACGCTGGCCATCTTGTCACTTCCGAAGAATAACGAGTTCTTACGCTCACCAGCCAATGGACGAATAAAACGTTCGGCACAAACTCTATTGTCGGTACTCATAGTACGGCAAAATACTTTTAGCACCATTATAGGTTACCTGCATAAACTGGTATCCGGGTCTAAAACGTCTCTCAAACATACTGTAAGACCGTCGGTCATAGCTGAACAAACGAACCAGACGTAAACCTTTAGACATCACGATAAAGACATCACCATCTTCCGGCTCACGGTTCAACTGCTGATGGATGATGGATAAGACCTTATCATATTTACAGCGCATATCATGAAAATCACGAACAAAGAAAAAACGGTTTAGTCCTGTAATATTCAACATAAGACCTCCAGTTTCTCCACCAAGCTTTTCAAACCTTCGTAGCTTAAATTTTTCTGACTGATATGAACACCATTGCTCATGCGGATATCCACCAGGATTCGAAGTTCGGTAGGCGAAGAAAGCCAAGTATTCGATTCTGGCTTTTGTTCCGGGATTGGCGAAGGCCTTTCCGCCATTTCTGCTTCCGTGGAGGGAGCACCCAAAACCTGAACAGGAACTATCTTCTTCCGGGTATCCTTGTACCATTTGGAAAATAGATTATAAGGAACTTGGTTGGACATACAAAATTTCTCAATAAAAAGCACCCGCAGGGATACCTTCCAATTTATAGCGCAAAAATAGACGCTCAAAATCATTGTAACTATACATAAACTTGGCTTTTGATTTAACGGAAGCAAAGATCTAACTTTTATATCGGTTATCCTATACGTCATTTTTGGACGCTAACATCCCTTTTGGTTTTAATCATTTCTTACAGCTCAATCATACTTAAACCTTTGACATACGATTGAAGAGATCCTCCATGAGGCAAAGCCTCCGTCTGATACCGAAAGTAAAGCCTTTCAAGATCTTCATTGCTATACATAATTATAAAATTTTGTTCACTGCGAAGATAGAACATTCAATCCAATAGCCTACTTTTTGGTTGCTTACAATCCCTCAATATAAAATTCTTATATCTTACTAAGAAACGAGATAAAAGTATCACCCACATTCTTTATACTGAAATTTTTCCTTCATCGTATTTAAGCCATTATGCCCCAAACGAAGAGATTCCAAGGGATTCTGAACCACATACAATATAGCTTTGGCAATTGCATCCGAATTTTCAGGTGGTATAAGTAGCGAGTTATTATCATTTAAATATAAAGGGACATCTCCAACTTTCGTGGCCATAACAACAATTTCCCGTCGCAAGATATTCTGATAGTTTAAAAGGGAATCCATAGTTTGCAAATTTAGAGTTAGTCCTAGTCATTGCCAGAATATCACAATCCCTCATCTTTGCAACCAATTCATCTTCAGAAATAAAGCCCAAGTACTTTATCCATGGAGCATCTT
>ENA-OQES01001190-OQES01001190.1-human-gut-metagenome-genome-assembly--contig:-NODE-1190-length-10041-cov-5.615998_pt1 | contig 10041 bp, 6 predicted proteins | sample MGYA00242798_ERZ504641 | MGnify/ENA primary metagenome ERZ504641 (study PRJEB26092, sample SAMD00036327) | human gut metagenome | host: Homo sapiens | study: EMG produced TPA metagenomics assembly of...
GAGCATCGCGTTGAGGATCTGCGTCATCTTCTCGGTGATCAGCCGGTCGAGCCTGGTCTCGAGCAGGTTCTGGTCGATCTGTATGATGTTCTCGGGCATGGTTCCGTCTCCTGGCTTCCAATCGCGGTTTTTTGTTTTGGCGAATGAAAATCGTACACAGGACGCGGGCCATGCCCTCTTACGTCAGGGCCGGAATCCGAAAGTGCGCAAGAATTCGGGCGTTATCTGATGGCGCTCGTGATTATCGTTGCATGTCAAGAAAATTCGTGGATGCAGTTCTTTCATTGAAAGAAGTCAATCGTTTTTCCAAAGGTATTTTTTCTTGGGTGGGTTTTAAAACTCATTGGATTTCATATGAGAATATTGAAAGGGTAGCAGGAAAAACCAAATGGAACTTTTTCTCCCTATTCCGATATTCACTTGAAGGTATTGTGGGCTTTTCCACGGTTCCGCTTGTTTTTGCCTCATTCGTTGGAATGCTGTTTTGCCTTTTGGCTTTTGTAGGAATCGGTTTTGTTGTTATTCGTGCATTGATGTTTGGCGATCCCGTTGCAGGCTGGCCTAGCATGATATGTGTGATTTTGCTTATGGGTGGGTTGCAATTATTCTCTTTAGGCATTCTTGGCGAGTATTTAGCCAAGATGTACATGGAGACAAAAGAGCGCCCAATGTATGTGGTTTCTGAGGCAGAATAAGATAGCTGCCTTTTGCACTGCATAGCAGCGTAGCCGTTGTATGCAATCGATTTAATAGATTCTTATGTTGGTTGGGCAGGTAAACGACTGCGCATTGCCTGCCCAACCATATCTATTCAGACGTAGTGCCAACGAGGCTTGTTGTCGCCGCTGGCTACTTTGCAAACGATTAGCTTGCCGTTCCTAGCATCGTGGTCCGTCTTATTCAGATCAGATTTTTTGCAGAATTGGCCTGCTTTATGAGTGCCGTAAACCGGATTGTTCGGCTTGGGTTGTGGTTTATCCGGTTTGGGCTGCGGCTTAGGTGTTGGCTGCGGAACGTATTCTCTGTCGCTCAGACCAAAGCTGCTGGAAATTGCATTGAACGTTGCTGGGCCAATGGCATTCTGCCCGCCGAGTACATACACGGATTCAACATTCGGCAGCATGGACGATGCGTTGACTGTTGAGGAGGATTCATCTTGTGCAAGCAGTAGCACTGTCTTATTAATGCCAGCAAGGGCGCTTCCTGAAAGAGCATCTGGGAAATTAGCTCCAGTGGCATATACGACGCTAGAAGGATCAAGCGAGAGATTATTTAGTGTGAACTTGCCGATTTCCAAGCTGGTTTCATAACGAGTCGTTCCCTGCAGTCTCGATGTTGCAACACCTATGGATCGGAGCTGTTGCTCGACGGATAAAGGAACCGCGTTTGTTCCTCCGACGATGATTGCAGATTGAAAATCCTTGAGCGCGGCAAGAGATTCCTCATCAAGCCCCGACTGAGAGCTCAGGAAGAAAGGCGCAGATTGCATGTATGAATATGGGGATGCGGAAAGCGCATCGGCAAAGTTAGCACCAGTGGAAATAATGGCGGTCTTAGAATTCACTCCGAGCTTGGTGAGTTCGCTATAGATTTGATATGCGGTATCAAAGCGCGTGCTTCCTGCAAGTCGTGCAATAGTTGCCGACGGGCGAGATGCTTGGATTGCTTTTTCGACGTTGTTTGAAACCGCGTTTGAGCCACCGATAATGTAAATCGTATCGACATCAAGCCGATTAAGTTCGTCGACTGTTGCGTTGGAAAGCGTTTTGGGATCAGTAAGTAGAATCGGCGCATTGAGATGCCCTGCGAGGGAGGAAGCGGCAAGTGCATCTGGGAAACTGCTTCCTGATGCTATTACTGCAGCTCTGGATGCAGCAGAAGGGAATGCGGTCTGCGACACCATTGCCATGGTCTCATATCTAGTGCTGCCGGATATTCTGGTAATCGATGTGGCCGATGCATCAGCTATTAATCCTGTCCCCGCAAAAGCAGCGGAGGCCAAGAAAATGCTAGATAACACAGCGGTGATTCTTTTGAAACGGGTGGCAGTTTTCCGGTTCACGGTTCTTCCCCTTTCCTCATTGATTGGTGATTGCTTAAAAGTATAGAAGGCTAATTCCTCTAGCGCGATTATCCTCCATTATGAGTGAGAGGACGGCATTGAATGGTACGACTTGCAAAACATGTGACGGGCTTTTTGGGGATGCTGATAGCTGTCGCTTTCCTCTTTCAAGGCGCTGCCACGGCAAGCGCGGATGAAGGCGAGAACGCGCAATCTGCACTACAAACGTTGGCTGTAATAGAGCAGACTGACGATTACCGATCATCGGAGCGTGCAGAATTATTCGGTACATGGCTTCACAGCAATACTCTTGGCGGTAATGCGACTACTCGAGACGATATTTTGAGCCGTGACATGCAGAATGTCACGTATACCAATGATCATCATGTCGCAACAGGCATTCTAAATGATCCTTATACCGGCGAGACAATCGCATTTCAACGTGGACAGGGCACCTCGAATGCGGTGCAGATAGACCATGTCGTTGCTGTTGGAGAGGCATATGAAAGTGGTGCTGATTATTGGACCAAGGAACAGCGTGTCGCCTATGCGAATGATCCATATGTGCTGCTTGCAGTAAAAGGGTCCGCGAATGCTTCCAAGTCGGACAAGGACGCTGCGCACTGGCTTCCAGGGCATGGTTATGATTGCGCCTATATCAGCAGACAAATAGGAATAAAGCAGCATTACCATTTAGCAGTGGACTCTTCGGAGAGGGATGCTATGGAAACGTCTCTTGCACAGTGTCCGTCTGGACAGACGGTTCCGCTTTACGATGGCAACAACGCATCGCCGAATACTCCGGAGCTTCCATCTGATCCGTCAAAACCCGATACGCCGTCTACTCCTAGCGAACCTACATCTGGTAAATTAGCTCGGCTATCCGGTGTAACGAGGTATGACACCATGTCACGGATTGTGGACACCGCTTTTCCGAAGTCCGCATCAACGGTAATTGTCGCTTCTGGAGAGAACTATCCGGATGCGCTGGCGGCGTCAGGATTTGCTGGAGTGTTGGGCGCTCCGATTCTTATGACGGATTCTCTGTATCTCAGCAATCAGACAAAAGATCAGATTAGCCGTCTGAAGCCGGAAAGGATTATTATCGTTGGCGGGCAGAATGCGGTATCCGGGAATGTGGAACACGCATTAACCCAATATGCCACAGTACAGAGAATCGGCGGTGTTACCCGAAGTGACACCGCTCTGAAACTGTACGACAGTGATGTTCAAGGTGAAGAGCATTGGGGAAGAACAGCGATAGTCGTTACCGGTGGAAGTGGTTCATCCGGTTTTGCTGATGCCTTATCGGTTTCTTCATATGCCTATACATCTAAGAGCCCTATCTTCCTTTCAAATATTGGCTCCGGTCTATCTTCTGAACAATTAAAGGCATTGTCCAGCGGAAAGTTCGACAGGATTCTCGTTGTGGGTGGGCAGCGCGCTGTTCCAGATTCGGTGGTGAAACAGATTAGAAATTCCTCTGGCTCTACGGTATCTCGCATTTCGGGGGCAACGCGTTATGAAACGAGCATCACATTTGCCCAGTGGGCTTCTGAGCAAGGATGTCTCCATATGAACAATGTGGTGTTTGCTACTGGTGCGAATTTCCCGGATGCCCTTGCGGCTGGTCCTTTTGCCGGGCGTAATAGCGCGGTTTTGCTGCTTGCGGATCCGAACGGGAGCACGGCCAGTTTCGTCAAGCAGTATGTGAAGCAGCATGGCGATGTCGACAATGCCTATATCGTCGGCGGAGAAAATGCCGTCTCTCGCAATACTGCGAACGGTCTTGCTGACGCTTTGGATATGCTGCGTCCATAAAACAGAAAAACTGTAGCAACGTGAAGAGGGGCTGGCCATGATTGACATGGTCAGCCCCTCTTCATGGTTTATGCCGTCATTGTTTGGAGAGGGTTGTCCGACAGGGGTTTCCGGATCCTTGCCGGACAGCCCTCTTCGACAATGCACAGCAACGAAAGGAACACAGAGGAAATGAAACGCAGAATCATGGCCAGCAAGAGTCGTGCGATTCTTTTCAAGAAAATGTCCGCGGGCCTTTAACTGCCCATGAGCACGCGTTGAAAAGAGTATATTGTTCCTCATATATAAGAAAGTCTTCTTTTGGGGAAAGGAAGGTAACATGCAAGTTCTAAAAAGAATAGTTGCTTCTCTCGCTATCGCTGCTGTAACTGGGTTGTTTTTGGGATTAGTGCGCCGGCATATGCCGAGGATACGATTGACTCATCGAATCAATCTGAGCAATCGTCAAATGCAAGCGAATACGTAGCTGAGGGAACTGAATTAGACGAATCGGCAAGAACATCCACTTCGTCAAAAATTTTGCAACCGGGCAATAGGTATTACACGAATGTCTCAAATTCTTATGAGGCAGGTTTGACTCCGGGACTTTATCTCGTGTCCGCCGTCAGCACAGGATAATTCTTCTCAATTTTCAGCATTAACGATGCGCAGGGAAATTACAATTCAATTTCCGACGCATATGCTGTCGTAAAAAGACAAACCTCGAAAAAATCGAAGTAAAAGACGGCTATTTATGCATATTTCGAGGGGTCCGGCCTATGCGCCTCTTCTTGGAAATTACTTCAAGCATATCCTCGAAATGCTGATAACCCAGTTCTATATCCAGGAGCCGAAAGAACCCTTACCGATGGCACGTACTCTGCCACCGCTCGAGAAAACAGCGTACAGCATATTACAGCGGGGAATTATCTGGTCAAAGCCGTAAAGGAAACCCCTTATCTGGAAATCAAAGATTCCTATGGGAATACCATGTTCATGGCGCAAGCTCCTTATGCTTCAACTTATGTAGGAGGCTATGACCGCCGCGGATGGATACAGGTGCAGATTCCGACTAAAGGGTCAGTAACTATCAGCGGTCCGATCGATAGGACATCTACTTCCACATGGGTGAAACTGAATACATATCAAACACCACAGTTAAAGAGATTAGCCGGCAACACCCGCTATGACACCATGGCCGCAGTCGTCTCAGAGGGGAACTGGAAAACTGGAGGTACCGCGATTGTAGCTTCAGGCGATAACTATCCAGATGCATTGGCAGCTTCCGGATTGGCTGGCGTAACCAATGCTCCGATCATACTAACGGGGAAGTCCGCACTTTCTTCGCAGGCCGCCAATCAGCTTCGGCAGTTGGCGCCATCGCGAATTATTGCGGTAGGTGGATCAGCTGCCGTATCAGATAACGTTCTTCATGCTCTGCATGCATATGCGCAAAGCGTGAACCGTGTATCCGGCGCCACACGTATAGATACATCTTTCGCGCTGTATCAGAACGGTTCAGGATGGGGATCAACTGCAATTGTTGCGACAAGCACGAATTACGCGGACGCCTTATCGGTAAGTTCATATGCATACGAGGCAAAGGCTCCGGTTTTTCTGTGCGACCCTGCTAACGGTCTGACCCGAAAACAAAAGACCGCACTAAAGTCGTTCGCAAAAGTGCTCGTAGTCGGCGGCGAGAACGCCGTACCGTCACGCTACGTGTCTGGTTTGCCAGGCGTTGTCCGCAAGTCCGGCAACACGCGTTATGAAACCAGCGCGGAAATCGCCAGATGGACCATGGAACATGGGTTAGGCATGAATGGTGCCGTCTATACGACGGGAGCGAATTTCCCCGATGCACTGGCGGCCGGGCCACTGTCCGGAAAATCTAGGTCCACAACTCTACTAGTCGAGAATGCGAAAAGCCCCGCCATCGCGCTCTCCGCAAATTACAGAGATAAGGTTAACAGGGCGTACGTGGTCGGCGGCACAAATGCCGTGAGCCTCGCCGCCGCGAACGCCATAGCCGACAGCCTCGGACTCAGGCACGCACAGTAATTTCTGATTAGAAAAACTGCTCCGTATACGAAATTGGTCGTTGCCTTCGTACGAATGAAAATCTCATCCGCATGAGGCAACGAACGATTTCATATAAGGGACAAAGCGCTGTAGCGGGACGAAATCTTACATAGTTAAAGGATTTGCAAGGTGCCGATACAAATAGGGGTTGTTGGCATCTCCTTGAGGAGAACCAACAGCCCCTATTTGTCTGCTATATGCGGAGACTATGGTCTTTGCATATTCAGTATATCGGCAATCTGCGCGGTAACGTTCTCGCCGAGAGCATTGGTGCCACCCGCAACATAGGCATGCTGAACAGCGTCTTTGTACGGCTTCAAGAAATTCACCGCCGAAGATGGGTCTGCGGGGTTGACGAGAATCAACAGGCCATCTTGTGCACCTGCAAGCGGCCCGGCGGCGAGGGCATCAGGATAGTTTTGACCAGTGGCGAAAACCGCTCCGTCAACGCCAAGCGCGGTATATTGGGTTAGCCACTTCGCGATGGCAATACTGGTATCGTATCTCGTTTCGCCGCTCAGACGGGTCGGGGTAATTCCAGTGGCATCGGCAATTTGCTGTTCGATTTGCTTATTGACGGCTTGGGTTCCGCCTGCAATGACGATATCGCTGAAATCACCGTCCTTGAGGGCGGCAATTTGCTTGGCATTGTCTGCCTTGTTGGACACCAGAAAGATGGGGGAACTGCTCCGATATGCCCAGGCCGACATGGACAAGGCATCGGCGTAATTGTCCGCTGTGGTGACGATGGCTGTATCGCTCCATGTGAAATCAAACCTGGTGTCACTTCGGTACAGGGCCAGAGCCGTGTCCACACGGGTTGCGCCATACACTCGCTGTACATTGCCGCAATTGGACTTTAGAGAGCGCTCCGCGTTGGCGGATACAGCATTTGAGCCGCCGACGATGATGATCGTACTGGGCTGAATCTTGTTGACTTGTTGCAGAGCTTGCAGGGAAAGTTCCTTCTTTGCGGTAAGGAGGATGGGTGCATGCAATGCACCTGCAACGGATGAGGCGGCAAGTGCGTCAGGATAGTTTTCGCCGGACGCGACGATCAACGTTCCCGCCTGGGACGGATTCTGCTTCGAAACCAAAGCGGACATGGTGTCGTACCGAGTATTACCGGCGATGCGCTCCATGGCTGGGCGATAGTCTATATCCCATAGTGCCTGTAATTTCAACGGCCCTGTAACAGGCGTAGATAGAGCATATTCATCGGTGCCGTTAAGGCTCCAACCACGGAAAATATATCCCTTGCGGTAGGGGTCTTGGGGTTTGGTAATGGTTGCGCCGGATTTTACATACTGCGGAGCAACGGATTGCCCACCCTTGGAATCGAACGAAACAGTGTAGGAGGGAATGTAATCATCGGTGAATTCGAACCACATGGATACCTCCGACCCAATTGGTCCCTGGATATTCACAATGCACCGATACGGGCCGGAGCAATCGTTGTACGTGGTTTTCCAGGAAGATGGGACGCCGGTGAGCCTGATGCTTGTTGTTCCACGGGGGATGTTGGCGTGTAAAACATAATCGCGCTTATTGGTCTCCAGTTGTGCATTAGCGGGATTGAAGTCCGTGACCGGGTTCCCGTCCGGCAGAAAAGCCATCATATTCTTCAGATCGGCGATATTGTCTTTCGGCGGCACATAGTCGAACATGATTTTATAGATGACTCGTGGGCTGCGGCTGTTCTCTGGAGTGGCGGTGTACTGGTAGTACGTGTTGGTGTACTCTCCACCCATCACCCATCCATCGGGCAGCTCCTTATAGCCAATTTCAGAGCCATATGATGCACCGTGCACGGTGAATCCCTTGGAAGGGTCTCCGTTATTGACGTTGCGGCCATTGACGGTGATGATAACGGACCGCAGCTCATCGGTAGTATGAACGGCGCCCCTGGCGTGGACGAACCAGTACCTATACTCGGTGCTGCCTTTTGACACGATATACAGTATCGCGTTTGTGCGGCTCACGGAATCGTAGAGGACTCCCCACTGGATGTACCATCCGCTTGGCACGCGGGTTGCCTTGACTGTGGAACCGGATGCATTGTAGTGGGCTACGCTTTTTTGAGGGGTTGAAGTTGGGTACTGGAGTTTCTTTGCCGTTGCCCGACACATAGGAGAAGGACAAGCCTGACGGGTATGAGGCTCGGGCAGCCCTAGATGTTGCGCCTGCCGACTGTTCGGTCGCTCCCGTGCTGGATTCCGTTTGCTGGGTGGCCGTATATTCCGGTGATGGAGATTGCTCCCCTGCCTGCGCGGCGGGGCCTGCTAAGCCACAGGATAAAGCGACTGCCGTAGAGACCAAGGCGGTCATGATTCTGCGTTTCATTTCCTCTGTGTTCCTTTCGTTGCTGTGCATTGTCGAAGAGGGCTGTCCGGCAAGGATCCGGAAACCCCTGTCAGACAACCCTCCCCAACGCCGTCGGCTATGCTGTTATTGTGCGTGTTTGAGTCCGAGGCTGTCGGCGATGGCGTCCGCGGTGGACCGGCTCACGGCGTTCTCGCCGCCGACCACGTACGCCCTGTTAACCTTGCCCCTGTAGCCCGCGGAGAACGGGATCGCGGGGGCTGTTGGCGTCCTCGACCAGGAGGGTCGCCGCGCCGGCCCTGCCGGCGAGCGGCCCGGCGGCCAGCGCGTCGGGGAAGTTCGCCCCGGTCGCGTACACGGCCCCGTCCATGCCCAGGCCGTGCCCGGTCGCCCACCTGGCGATCCGCTCGCTCGTCTCGTAGCGGGTCGCGCCGGACAGGCGCGTCAACTGCGCCCCGGTGATGGATTGGGCCTTTGCTGCCACACGTTCGGGCACGGCATTGACGCCGCCAACCACAATGATCTTGGAGAACTGTCCGTTCGAGAGTGCGGTTTGCTGCTTGCTGGTCAGCCCGTTCGAATCGACCAGGAATACGGGTGCCTTCGCCGCGTAGGCGTACGAGCTGATGCTCAGCGCGTCGGCGAAGTTGCCGGCCGTGGCCAGTATGGCGGTGTGGCTCCAGCCGGTTCCCTGCTGATACAGCTTAAGGGATGTGTCCACACGCGTCGCGCCTGCCACCCGCTCCACGTGGGAGCAGATGCCTTCCAGCTCGTTCATCACGTCATCCGACACAGCCGCGCGGCCGCCGGCGACGATGATCTTGGACGGGGCGAGACCAGTTAGGGTCATGAATGCTTGGAAGGACAGCGTTTTCGCATCGGTCAGCACGATGGGGGCGTCCAGGGTTCCGGCCAGGCCGGAAGCCGCCAGAGCATCGGGATAGTTACCGCCCGAAGCGACGATCACGGTGCCGCCGGATTTCCATCCACCGGTTTCGACGATCTGTTCCATGGTGTCGTAGCGGGTTGCGCCGGCCAAACGCTTCAACGCGGAGGGTTCCTTCGTCCAGTGCGCGTGAAGGGTCACATCACCCGTTACGGTCTGGTTGAAGTCGTACCTCGCGCCTCCGTCCTTGGCTGTGTACCAGCCTTGGAACGTGTACCCTGTGCGGGTTGGATCAGCGGGTTTGGTAGCTCGCGAACCGTACTTCACTTTTTGCGCGGCTACGGAGGATCCGCCGTTCGCATCGAACGACACCGTGTATGTGTTGGCGGTCCAGTGCGCGTACAGGGTGACGTTACCGGTCACGGTCTGGTTGAAGTCGTACTTCGCGCCTGCCGTCCTTGGCCGTGTACCAGCCCTGGAACGTGTAGCCGGTGCGGGTCGGGTTGGCCGGCTGGCGTGGCCTTGGCCCCGTACTTCACCGTCTGCGAGGCGACCGCGGAACCGCCGTTCGCATCGAACGCCACCGTGTAGGACCTGATGGTCCAGTGCGCGTACACGGTCGTATCTGCGGCCCCCATTGTCGTGGACGCGCTGACCTGGCTTCCGCCGTCCTTGGCCGTGTACCAGCCCTGGAACGTGTAGCCGGTCCGGGTGGCCGTAGGCAGAGTGCCATACTGGCCGCCGTACTGTACGGTCCTGGACGATTCGGACGCCTTGCCGCCGTTGCCGTTGAAGGTGAGTGTGTATGTGTTGACGGTCCAGTGCGCGTAGACGGTCGTATTCGCGGCACCCATCACCGTACCCATATACACCTGGGATCCGCCGTCCT
>ENA-OQES01001191-OQES01001191.1-human-gut-metagenome-genome-assembly--contig:-NODE-1191-length-10041-cov-4.186605_pt1 | contig 10041 bp, 9 predicted proteins | sample MGYA00242798_ERZ504641 | MGnify/ENA primary metagenome ERZ504641 (study PRJEB26092, sample SAMD00036327) | human gut metagenome | host: Homo sapiens | study: EMG produced TPA metagenomics assembly of...
GGACAAGGCAAAAAGTTGAAAAGTGCCATGGAGATGGTTCACGACCTGGGATCTGAAGGGACCCGGGACTTTTTACAGCTATCAGTGACGGGCAGAGACAGCGTATCCTTCTGGCACGCGCCATCTGCCAGGAACCGGAGATCATTATCCTGGATGAACCGACCTCCTTCCTGGATATTCGGCATAAGCTGGAGCTTCTTGCCATTTTGAAGAAGATGGTATTGGTAAAAACAGATGACGGTGATCATGTCCCTTCATGAGCTGGATCTTGCCCAGAAGATTTCTGACCAGGTGATCTGTGTTCATGGAGATCACATTGAGAAATATGGTGCACCGGAGGGAAAATCTTTACTTCCGATTATATTCGGAAGCTTTATGGCATCACCCGTGGAAGCTATAATGCAGAATTCGGCTGCGTGGAAATGGAACCTCCGGCCGGAAAACCGGAGGTGTTTGTGATCGGAGGAAATGGAAGCGGGATTCCGGTATATCGGAAGCTGCAGCGACAGGGGATTCCTTTTGTGACCGGAGTTCTCCATACCAATGATGCAGATTATCAGGTGGCAAAAGAACTGGCTGCAAAAGTGATCACGGAGAAGCCCTTTTGAAGCATTTCAGAGTCAGCCTTTGAAAGAAGCGCTGGAGTTCATGGGAAAATGTGAAAAAGTGTACTGTCCGCTGAAGGATTTTGTATCATGAATGCAAAAAACCGGGAATTGCTGAAAAAAGCAAAAGAAACCGGGAAAATTAAACCGGATCAGATAAGTTTGCTGGGGAAAAAGTGAAAAGCGATAAAACGTTGTCAGAAATGTGAGATATAATTTCCGGCAGCGATTTTTTTTATATAATATAAATTACAAATATTTCTGCAGCTGTGTTATAATACAACAAGAATGACGAATCGTGAAGCGCTCGCATTCGTGGAGATGTAAGTAATGGAGATGAATGTCCGTTTTACACCGCAAAGTTAAGCAGATACAATCAATCCGCAAAAAATATATGGAGGGAAGATCAATGCAAAAAAAGAAACTGATCGCAGCTCTGCTCTGCAGTGCATGTCTTGTGGCAGGGAGTGTAAATCCCGTATTTGCAGATGCATCGAAGGTAGTAACACTTGGAGCAGATCTTACGGATGCTCAGAAGCAGACAATGATGAAATATTTTAATGTAAGTTCCGATCAGGTGCAGGTGATGACCATTACAAATGAGGATGAGCATAAACACCTGGATAATATCGCACCACAGTCCCAGATCGGTTCCAGAACTTTGAGCTGTGCCTATGTGAAGCCTACACAGTCCGGCGGGATCAAGGTCCGCACAGCAAATCTGAACTGGGTGACAGGTAATATGATCGCAACGACACTTTCCACATCCGGTGTGAAGAATTGTGAAGTAGTTGCTGCCTGCCCGATGGAAGTATCCGGAACAGGCGCACTTACCGGCATCCAGATGGCATATGAGAAGGCCAGTGGAGAGAAGCTGGATGAGACCAAGACGAAGCTTGCCAACCAGGAGATCGTAACCACCGGTGAGCTTGCAGATAAGGTTGGTAAAAATGAGGCGACAACAGTTGTAAATCAGTCTAAGATGGATGTGATCCAGAACGGAGTACAGAATGCAGATGAAATCCAGAATATTGTCATCAATGTGGCTGAGCAGAACAATATTTCCATAAGCCAGGACGATATTGACAGGATCGTGTCTCTTCTGGGACAGATCGCACAGCAGGATTACAATTATGATGATGTGAAGGAAACACTGGAGCAGGTAGATGCCAATACCACAGGCCAGGCCTCTTCCTCTGATGATACACTGGATGGAGAGAGCAGTGATGACACCGTAGATGTGGATGAAGATTCTTCAGATGATATCGTCAACAATGTAAATGACAGCATTCTTGGGGACGATGTGATCCAGAGCTCCACAGAAGACCCGGGTCTTGAGAAAGAAACAGGAGCAGATTCTCAGGATACAAGCAATGAGACCGGAATTCCGGATGCTACCGACGACGGAACCTATGGCAATGAGGAAAACTCGGACGAAAGCAGCACAGACGAAAGTACCTCTGATGAGAGCAGCACAGATGATAGTGCATCGGACGAGAGCAGCACAGACGAAAGTGCTTCTGACGAGAACAGCACAGATGATAGTGCATCCGATGAAACCGGAATCCCGGAAGCAACAGAAGACACAGAATCTTCAGAAAGTACAGACAGCTCAGACCAGGCAGACAGTGCAGAAAACGATACTTCTGTGCTCAGCGAAGAAGCAAAGAACAATTATGACAAATTTGTCCTCTTTGTAAAAGGCGAGTATGAGGGCGATGCAGAATCCCTTCTTGCTGCAACGGAAGATACAGAGGCAGTGGCAACTGTAATACTGGATGAGCAGACAGCGAAGAGTGTGGCAGAAACTGTTGAGAAGGATTATTATGACATTCTGAAGGATGGTACAGAATCCTATGAGGCAGATGGTACAGAGAAATATCAGAGTACAGAGCTGAATATGATGGATCAGAAGCTGAAGAAGCTGTTCGGTATTGACAGTTCCCAGGATGACACAGATGCCACAGACGTGGCAGCTGCTATTCTTGCAGATGTTCCCCAGGAAGATAAGCAGACACTTTATAAAGAAACCATGAAATATCTGGCAGGTCTTTACGGCGAGAACACGGACGCTTCCGAGGAATCCGCAGCAGAATAAAAGATCAGCAGAAAAAGAGATGAATACGCCGCAGCAGAGAAAACAACCTCTGCTGCGGTAATTTTTTTGTCGTGCCGGAAAGATATCATGAAATTTTGTGATTTACGACAAGGATTTGTGTAAGCACTGGAAAAATGGATTTTTCTGTGATAAAATTGACCGTAAATCGGTTTTGTGGACTCATACATCGCAAACCGTGACAGGGAAACGAGAAAGGGAAAAGGTAGAATTTATGAGCCTGGCAGTAGTAACATTTAAAAAAAGGCGAAGGCAGATTCCTGAAATCAGGAGGCCTCTGGGTATATGACAATGAGATCGCAAGCATCATGGGAAGTTTTGTGAACGGAGATATCGTTCTGGTCCGGGATTTTGACGGATATCCCATGGGAAGAGGATTTATCAACACCAATTCCAAGATCACAGTCCGTATGCTTACCAGAGATGAGCGTACAGAGATCAGTCCGGAATTTTTGAAGCAACGTGTCCGCGACGCATGGGAGTATCGTAAGAAGGTAGTAGATACCGGAAGCTGCCGTGTGATCTTCGGAGAAGCAGACTTTCTTCCGGGTCTTGTTGTGGATAAGTTTTCAGATGTGCTTGTTGTACAGTCTCTTGCACTGGGAATCGACCGTCTTAAAGGGGTCGTGGTGCTGATGTGCTTCTCCGCAAGCTATCGCATCGCCGTAGTCGCCGGTGTGATTTGGCTGGTCGTGCTGTTCGCCGCCTATCAGATCACACAGAAGCGCGCCTGAAGTCGTAAGACAACAATGCGCCTGTGCCTCAAGCGAGGGGCACAGGCGCTTTTTGTTTCAGATTTCAGATTCTGATTTGCAATCCGTAATTCCCGCTTTTTCGTTGCGTATTCCGTAATCTTCACGTTTCAAATTCCAAATTTCGCTTCCGTATCGCAGTTGACTCGCCAAACTTAATCGCTTAAGCTTTTCTTAAGCTTGACGCCATACGACGTTGGGCGAGCATCGGCAAGCGGTATTGCCGCAGCAAATGCGCAATCGCAATTTTTTAACTCGTCATCGCATCCTATTCCGCTGCCGGAGCGGGACCGGTCGAAGCGCGGGCACGCAATTCGTACGGCTCTTCCATCAGATGCCCCACACGCTCGCCGTCGATCAGCTTGAGCAGCAATTCGGCGGCCTGCTTACCGGTATCGACCACGTCACGGCCCATGGCGGTCAGATTCGGATAGGCCGCGGTGCTGAGGGCGAGTTTCACGTGAAACATTTCTTGTATTCACGCAACAGTTGCGGCGCGGATGGCCATCCGCGCATTCCGGAAGACGAGCGGATGGCCGCCGAACTGACCGCATATCTGGCTTCATTCGGCCCCGACCTCTGGCAGTAGCTCATACGCTCGCAGCATAACGCATTTGTATTTGATTCGTATTTGACTGACGTGCGATCAGCAGGACTTCAATCGCAATACAAAGCGCGCGATTGCGGCACATTATAAGCACAGCAATCGCACGCTATTCATTGTCAACTATCGACAATCATTCAACGTGATCAGAGTCGGTGTGATCGGTCAGGTCTAGCTTGAATGGGTGAGCAGGCAGATTATTGTCATTAAACAACGGTGCCGGACCCCAATTACGCCATGCGTAACGCATCATAACCGGTTGCGGCACTTTCGGCGTGGCCAACGTAATCGTGCCAATACTGCGGCTGTTGATCGGAATACCGAATTCCGTAGCGTTGTAATCGACCACATTGACCTTCGCGTTGACCAGATCGTCAATATCGCAATCCACGAAAATCGCGGCGTAGGCCGGATGGAACACGCCATCGGCACCGGCAAGCTCGAAACCGGAACGTTCCGGCAAACGCACCAACGAAGGCAGGCTCTTGGCGAGCTCATCGCCGAAACTGTCGGGCGTAGTACCGCTGAAATGCAGGCCGTGCGCGTACCGGAAGAACAGACGCACGCGACCGCCTTCGTCGCAGCGGAAGCCCAGCACAGTCGGACCATACACCGGAATACGGCTCATACCATACACTTGGTGAAGCGCGCAATTGCCTAGACGCTCGCCGGGCGTGCGCTTATCAACCGGGTGAATATTGTTGTATTCACCGCAATCCATGGTGCAGATGGCGAACACGTTGTCGATGGACTGCGCGGCATCCCACTGGGCTTCGCGCAGCACCGGCCACAGCATCGGATCACCGTCACTCTCATCGACCGTCTTGTCGATCCATTGCGGCAACTGCACGATCAGGAACGGTAGGCTTTCACTCCACAGCGCACGCCATTCACCAATCATCATGCCCAGCAGCTCACGATAGGAATCGCAATACGGCTCGTCTTCCTCGCCCTGATACCACAGGAATCCAGCCAAGGAATAGGGCACAATACGCTCCAGCATGGCATGGAACGGACCAGTCGGACGCCACTGTGAAGTCGGCGTCATCGGTGGCGGCCACGGACATTCGCCATACTGTTGGGTCAGCGTATCCCACGTCACATCAGGATCGGCTTCGCGAGCTGCAGCAATCGACGCATTCCACGTATCAGAACGCGACTGCCATTCGCTATACTCCAAATCGAACTGTCCCTGCGTTTTACCGGCGACCGCCTGCTCGTAGCGAGCAAGATAAGCACGTCCGGATTCGCTGGAATTCAGCGCATCCTCGCTCATCCAACAACTAATCGACGTACCCCCGATATAACAGTCGATAATGCCGATTGGAAGGTCGGAATCAAGTTCATCACGCAGTTTTCGCGCAAAATAGTACGCTACAGCACTCATCACGCCACTGTTTTCGGGCGATGATTCCTGCCAACTTGCCGCGTGTTCGGCATTGCGATTAATCACGCCGGTTTTCGGCACATTGTAGAAACGCAGGAGCGGATCAGCGCAGCTTTCGAGGGCTTCCTCGGCGTTTTCACTGTTGCGCAGCTCAAGTTCCATATTGCTTTGCCCGCCGGCAAGCCACACTTCACCGATCAGCACGTCGTAATATTCGATGAAATCGTTGCCTGCGGTAACGCGCAGCGTGTAAGGTCCGCCTTCGGGTTGCGCGGGCAACATAACGCGCCACGGAGAAAAGCCGTTCTTGATTTCTTTGGAGGCGTACGCGTGCGCCTGCACGATCACGGAACCATCGAAATCGCGTATTTCCGCCGAAACCTCAAGTCCGGCGCAGTCGGCATTCAACGCACCGAACACGGCAATGGGTTTGTTACGTTGCAACACCATATGCGAGGCGAAAATCGCGGCAACGTGCAGAACTCCTGCCGTGCTACGGTCATCGATGGGTTCAACCGATGTTGTCATTTCAGAACCAAGAGCAGGACCAGTCGCAGTGACCATGACATCTCTTCCTAATCAAAAATCCCTACGCGTTGTATCCTATGCCACCTTCCCGTCAAAATACATGAAACTTGCCGTTGCCACGACGGATTTTTACGGTTTCGCGGCTCACTTTGTGGACCAGACACGCTGCAAGATGGAGGCTCCGGTAGGATAGACCCCAGTTTGCAGGACAAAATCCATGCATGAAAACACGAATTTCATCTGCGAATGGTAGAAACCCGAACGCTTTTCCAAGCGTTCACCCCACTACATAAAAGGAGTGCCAAGTACAATGGCTGCACAAATCTGGTATGAGAACGACGGCGATCTCTCGGTCCTCGAAGGCAAGAAGGTTGCCATCATCGGTTACGGTTCCCAGGGTCACGCCCACGCGCTGAACCTGCGCGATTCCGGTGTGGACGTCGTCGTTGGCCTGCGTCCGACCTCCAAGTCCGTTGAGCACGCCAAGGAGCAGGGTCTGGAAGTCAAGTCCGTTCCGGAAGCCGCTGCTGAGGCCGACATCATCATGATCCTGGCTCCGGATCAGTACCAGCGCACCATCTGGGCCAACGACATCGAGCCGAACATCAAGCCGGGCGCTGCAGTCGCATTCGCCCACGGCTTCAACATCCACTACGGCTACATCAAGCCGTCCGAGGACCACCCGGTCTTCATGGTCGCCCCGAAGGGCCCGGGCCACATCGTGCGTCGTGAGTACGCCAACGGCCGTGGCGTCCCGGTCGTCGTGGCCGTGGAGCAGGATCCGCGTGGCGACGCTTGGGACATCACCCTGGCTTACGCCAAGGCTCTGGGCGCTCTGCGTGCAGGCGCCATCAAGACCACCTTCACCGAGGAGACCGAGACCGATCTGTTCGGCGAGCAGAATGTGCTGATGGGTGGCGTGAACAAGCTCGTTGAAATGGGCTTCGAAGTCCTCACCGACGCCGGTTACCAGCCGGAGATCGCCTACTTCGAGGTCTGCCACGAGTTGAAGATGCTCGTCGACCTCATGAACGAAGGCGGCCTGAACAAGGCCCGCTGGTCCTGCTCCGACACCGCCCAGTACGGCGACTATACCAACACCTGCATCGACGAGCACGTGCGTGAGCGCATGCAGTACCACCTGAAGCGCATTCAGGATGGCTCCTTCGCCAAGGAGTTCATCGACGATCAGGACGCTGGCGCTCCGAAGTTCAAGCAGCTGCAGGAGGAGTACGGCAACGTGCGCATCGAGACCGTTGGCCCCGAAGCTGCGCGCCAATGTTCTCCTGGAACAACGGCAAGGATGATGACGCCGACATGGCCACCTTCACCGGCAAGATCGCCCGTGGCTGAGTGACTTAGGGCTTCGCTTGATCGGGATTCCGATCAAGCGGCCTCGGTCCATCGGAATCCGGTCAATTGGTCCCGATGGACCGGATCGCAAGCCTCAATTACCAATGGAAGGCCGTCGCCCGTTTGTGGGTGTCGGTCTTCCTCTATTTTTCAGAAGATTTCACGGTTTTGAGGTTTCAAGGTTCCGAGATTCCAGAACCACGGTTCCAACGAATAACCCCGTACTCGAAAAAATGCGATCCTCGCCACCAATCCCCGGTCAACACAGGCAAGGGGGCCCTGAATCGACAGAAACCAGAAGAAACCATACCCCCATACGCGAAAAAGTCGAGAATCGCAAGCAAAACCGGAGATGATACAGAAACGGGGGCATCAAATCACCAAAAACAGCATGAACCATACCCCCATGCGCGAAAAAACCCGATTCATCACACCAAACACCTGTCAGCGCGGCAAAAGGAGCCAACACAACGCAAAAGACCGCCGTCCGAACGAATCGGGCGACGGTCTTAATGCTTCAGATTCCGGCTCTCAGCTCGGAATCAGGCGATCTCACTGAACCTGGGGTACGAGCGATCTTGCCGTTGAAGGACTCGGCCATATCGGCATCGGCGTCCACCTGGTTGTTCCAGGAGAACATGGCGCGCAGCTTCGGGCCAACGGTCTCCAGGTGCGGGTGGCTGTACTCTTCCTGCAGCTGCTTGAACTTCGGAGCGCCAGCGGCCTGATCATCCATGAACTCCTTGGCGAAGGAGCCATCCTGAATGCGCTTGAGCTGGTACTGCATGCGCTTCTTGGTCTCTTCGGTGATGACGGTGGAGGTGTAATCGCCGTACTGGGCGGTGTCGGAGCAGCTCCAGCGAGCCTTGTTCAGGCCGCCTTCGTTGGCCAGATCCACCAGCATCTTCAGCTCGTGGAACACCTCGAAGTAGGCGATCTCCGGCTGGTAGCCAGCCTCGGTCAGCACGTCGAAGCCCAGATCGCACAGGTGGTTGATGCCACCCATGAGCACGTCCTGCTCACCGAACAGATCGGTTTCGGTCTCCTCGGTGAAGGTGGTCTTGATGGCGCCTGCACGCAGAGCGCCCAGAGCCTTGGCGTAAGCCAGGCACAGCGGCCAGGTCTTGCCATCCGGATCCTGCTCCACGGCCACAACGACCGGGACGCCACGGCCGGCGGCGTACTCACGACGCACGATGTGGCCCGGGCCCTTCGGAGCGACCATGAAGATCGGGTGGTCCTCGGACGGCTTGATGTAGCCGTAGTGGATGTTGAAACCGTGAGCGAAAGCCAGAGCAGCGCCCGGCTTCAGGTTCGGCTCAACCTCTTCCTTGTAAACCTTAGCCTGGTACTGGTCAGGCAGCAGAATCATGACCACGTCGGCTTCGGCGACAGCCTCGCCGACCGGCTTGACTTCCAGGCCCTGCTCCTTGGCGTAATCCACGGACTTGGAGGTCGGGCGCAGGCCAACGACGACATCCACACCGGAATCGCGCAGGTTCAGTGCATGAGCGTGACCCTGAGAACCGTAACCAAGGATGGCCACCTTCTTGCCTTCAAACACAGACAGATCGGCGTCCTTTTCGTACCAGATAGTTGCTGCCATGATTGGCGCTCCTTTTATTTTCTTTTATCGCTTCGGGATCGTACTTTTCCCGTAAAAAAATTTCGATTTCTGTTACTTGTTCGGTTGTTGCAACGGCTTGTGATTCCTAGGATGTTACTCCCCCCCGGATTGTGTCCGAGAAATCACACCGCCTCTCCTGCGGAACTGTTCTAGTCCCGTTTTCTTTATATTGGTTGCTGACGTTCACATAGTGGTTATGTTTTGCGTCAAACGCTTTTTGTGAGGGCTTCGGGCGATTCCGCCCGGGCACCGCCGAAGCCCTCACGGACATCACTTGGTGAAATCGACGTCCTTAGTTTCCTTGCAGCTCAGCACCGCAACAAGGCAGCACACGGCCATCACACCGAGGTACAGACCGACGGAGTGCACACCCCAGTGGTGGGACAGCCAAGTGGCGATGGTCGGCACGAATGCCGCGCCGACGATGGCAGCCAGGTTGTAGCCGATGCCGGAGCCGGAATAACGCACGTTGGCGTCGAACAGCTCCGGCAGGAACGCGCCGATCGGACCGAATGCGGTGCCCATCAACGCGAAGCCGATGCACAGGAACAGCAGGTTGGCGGCAAAGTTACGCTGGCCGACGACCGACGGATCAAGCAGGAACGGGAAGAGCAGTGCGAATGCCACGAGGCAGCAGGACGAGATGACGATCACGCGCTTGCGGCCGAATTTATCGGCGTTCACGCAGGAAATGACGATGAACGCGGCGAACACACAGATGGCAAGCATCAGCATGAGCAGGTATTCACGATTGGTGAAACCAAGGTTGCCGCCGCCCTGCTCGACGGTTTTGGTGCCCCAAAGCGAGGGACCAGGTTGCCAGCGTGTAGAACAGCGTGTAGGTGACGGCCACCAGGAACGTGGCTTGGATGACTTCCTTCCAGCTCTTCTTGAACACTTCGGTCAACGGGGACTTGACGACCTTCGTTCTGCTCCTTGGGCCATGCGGAAGATCGGGGTCTCCTCCATCTGCACTCGCACGACGAGGCCGACGATCACCAGAATCGAGGACAGCAGGAACGGCCACACGCCAGCCCCCATGCCAGCATCGCATCGTCATCGTTGAACG
>ENA-OQES01001193-OQES01001193.1-human-gut-metagenome-genome-assembly--contig:-NODE-1193-length-10029-cov-2.221470_pt1 | contig 10029 bp, 14 predicted proteins | sample MGYA00242798_ERZ504641 | MGnify/ENA primary metagenome ERZ504641 (study PRJEB26092, sample SAMD00036327) | human gut metagenome | host: Homo sapiens | study: EMG produced TPA metagenomics assembly of...
TTTCCTGACCATTCTTCCGGAAATCATCCACAGCATCGACACAAGGATTGCCCACATAATGCACCGGATACTGGTGTTTCTTGGAAAAAATCGACCTCGAAAGGCAGGATAGAAAACAGTTCATCTACATCGCGCTTGATAATTTTTGATGCGATATTCCTTCCAAGCCCAAATCTTAGGCGAAATATAATAGTAGACAGGTATCCGCGTATGCTGTTTGATATATTCGGCTATCTTCAGGTTAAATCCCGGATAATCAACGAGGATCAGCACATTTGGCTGCCACGCTTCAACATCCTTCTTGCAGTAGTCCATGTTACGGAAAATAGTACGCAAGTGAAGCAGTACAGGAATAAAACCCATATATGCCAGTTCACGGTAATGCTTTACGCAAGTACCTCCCACCGCCTTCATCAGATCGCCTCCGAAAAACGAAATTCGGCCTGCGGATCTTCGTGCTGCAAAGCACGCATCAGGTTCGATGCATGCAAGTCGCCCGATGCCTCTCCTACTATCAGATAATATTTCATACGTTCCAGTTCCAGTGTTTCAAGTCTTCCATCAGCGAATATGCCGTCACATCAATTTGCGTAGGAGTAATAGCCACGTAACCGTGTTCCAACGCCCAGTGATCGGTATCTTCAGCATCAGGCTCGTTATTCTGATACTCACCTGTCAGCCAGTAATAATATCCGCCACGCGGATGATCTGCCTTAACAAATTCATTGGTCCATACCCCATCAGTCTGACGGCAGATACGCACACCTTTCAGTTCGTTTGTATCAGGGAAATTCACATTCAGACACTTACCTACGGGAAGTCCCTTTGTAAGCACTTCTTCTACAATGCGGCGCACATAAGGCAGCGTTGCAGCAAAAATCAGCATCCGCACTATGATTACAAAGCGAAAATCCTACCGAAGGGATTCCTTTCAGGCATCCTTCTATCACCACTCCCATCGTACCAGAGTAGTGTACATTGACCGACGAGTTGTCGCCATGATTAATACCTCCTATCACCATATCGGGCTTACGGGGAACCAAAGCGTGCAAAGCAAGTTTGACACAGTCGACAGGACTTCCCGAACACTTATATACAATGAGTCCCGGCTCCTGACGCATCTTTGTACAGCGAAGCGGACGCTCGGAAGTAATGGCTCCCGATGAACCCGAACGCGGCCCGTCGGGCGCAACAACAATGAGGTCGGCAACAGTGCGTAACGCAGCGATAAGTTCTTGTATTCCTTTGGCATTCACGCCATCATCATTCGACAGCAATAAAAGAGGTCTTTCGTTTGTCATATATTTCTCCATTAATAATCGCCGGTAAAGTTACAACAAATATTAATCTTCCCAAACCACGACGAATAATTACAGATAAATCGTTATCTTTGCCTCGCCGAAGTTATTAACAAAAGCCGTAAGTTATCAACATTTTCAAGAAATGTAGACATTTGCTGATACATAGTTTCGACGATTATTTGTTACTTCGCAATCAGATAAACTGATTAATATGGGAAAAATTTCATTGCTTTAGCCAATCAAAAAGGGTTGGCGTAGGTAAACTACCACAACGATTAACCTCGCAGCTTCTCTGGCAACACTGGAGAAAAAGGTGCTGGTTATTGATGCAGACCCTCAGGCCAACGCATCATCAGGATTGGGTGTGAACATCAAAGAGATAGAATGCTCTATCTATGAATGTATTATCAACGAAGCCGATATACGGGAAGCAATTTATACCACCGACATTGACGGACTCGACATTGTTTCTTCACACATCGACCTGGTTGGCGCAGAAATAGAAATGCTGAACTTGGAAGACCGCGAGAAGATCATGAAAAAACGTATTAGCCCCCATGCGGGACGAATATGACTATCATCCTGATAGACTGCTCCCCGTCGTTAGGCTTGATAACAATCAATGCGCTGACAGCAGCCGATTCAGTGATTATCCCTGTTCAATGCGAATATTTTGCATTAGAGGGCATCAGCAAATTGCTGAATACCATTAAGATTATTAAATCGAAACTGAATCCTTCACTGGAAATAGAAGGCTTCCTGCTGACAATGTTCGATTCACGTCTGCGTCTGGCCAACCAGATTTATGATGAAGTGAAACGCCATTTTCAAGAATTGGTATTCAAGACAATTATACAGCGTAACGTCAAACTGAGCGAAGCTCCCAGCCACGGCATTCCTGCAATATTGTATGATGCCGACTCTACCGGAGCCAAGAATCATTTGGCATTGGCACAAGAAATTATAACACGTAACAGTAAGTAAACAATGGCAGTACAGAAGAAATTTGCTTTAGGACGCGGGCTTGACGCACTGATCTCGACTGAAGAAGTAAAGACAGCCGGCTCATCTTCTATCAACGAGATAGAACTGAGCAAAATATCCGTCAACCCTAACCAACCGCGTCGTGAATTTGATCCGGTGGCGTTACAGGAGTTGGCCGACTCTATTGCCGAAATTGGTATCATCCAACCCATTACGTTGCGTCAACTGAGTGAAGACTCTTACCAGATCATAGCCGGAGAACGTCGTTACCGCGCCTCCATACAGGCAGGACTTAAATCTATTCCGGCATACATCCGCACAGCCGATGACGAGAATGTAATGGAAATGGCGTTGATTGAAAATATTCAGCGTGAAGATTTGAATTCATTGGAGATTGCACTGGCTTATCAACATTTATTGGAACAATATGCATTGACACAGGAACGGCTGAGCGAACGTGTAGGGAAAAAACGTACCACTATCGCCAATTATCTGCGTCTGCTGAAACTTCCGGCCCAGATTCAAGTAGCATTGAAAAACCGCGAAATAGACATGGGACACGCCCGTGCCTTATTGTCCTTAGATGATCCTAAGACCCAAATACGTATCTTTAATGAAATACAGTCACAAGGCTATTCTGTCCGTAAAGTGGAAGAAATTGTCAAGGCACTGAGCAGTGGCGAGACAGTGGACAGCGGTGGGAAGAAGATCAAACCGAAAGGCTCCAAACTATCCGAAGAATACACTTTGCTGCAAAGCCACCTCTGCGGATTCTTCGGTTCGAAAGTACAGCTATCATGTACAGCCAAAGGAAAAGGCAAGATCAGTATTCCGTTCAATAACGAAGAGGACTTGGAACGAATCATGGAAATACTGGATTCACTGAAAAAGAAAGAATAAAGCGTTATTACTACATTGAAAAGAAGAACATCCACATATAAACTGTTTACATTCCTGCTTTTATGCCTTATGATGGCTGGAAGCATGAATGTTCACGCCCAAAAGGCACGCAACCGCCGTATGGGTATAAAGACAGATTCTATTATACAAGTCAAAGATTCACTTGTCATTGACAGCCTGAAACTGCTGGAAGAACGGCAAAAGATAGAAAATATGGAAGCACCTGTTGATACTGCCGCTTTAGTCCGTAAAAATGATTCCATACAGAAAGCAATGGCTGCCGAAACAAAACCCCGGTTTATCCCGAACTCCAACCGTGCCATCTGGCTGGCGTTGGTAATTCCCGGCGGAGGACAGATATACAACCGTAAATATTGGAAACTGCCGATAGTATATGGTGGTTTTGTGGGATGTGCATATGCGCTGACCTGGAACAACAGAATGTACAAGGACTATTCTCAAGCCTATCTGGATATTATGGACGATGACCCTGATACCAAAAGCTACGAAGACTTCCTGCCTCATGGCATGAGCGCGGAAGGTATGGAGGACACCTTTAAAAAATCGAAAAGATTTCTATCGCCGAAATCGGGATTTAAGCATATTCTGTTTTATCGGTGTATATATACTGTCTGTCATAGACGCATACGTGGATGCCGAACTATCTGATTTTGACATATCCAAAGACTTAGGTCTTCAAATACAACCTGTTATTTTTAATGACGGCCGGAGCAGGATACCTAATACAATAGGCCTGCAATGCAGCTTCAAATTTTAATCGCATGAAAAACTTTTTAATTGGTTTATTTACATTTATAGGAACAACGGGAATAAGCGCACAAACCCAAAGTATTACCGTTCACTCGCAAACTACAGGAAAAGAAGAAATTATTGATGTTCCTGAAAGTATGCAGTCAGAAATGGACAGTCTTTACTGGGACTGGCAATCTAAGAATCACATCACATTGGGAGAGAACTGCACAATGGCCTCTACCAACCCTGTTGTAAGTGATTCCATCTATATGGATCGTCTGTCACGTATTCCCTCTATCATAGAAATGCCTTACAATGAGGCAGTACGCAAATTCATTGATATGTATGCCGTCCGTCTGCGCAATAAAGTATCCTTTATGCTTGCGGCAACCAATTTTTATATGCCTATCTTTGAAGAAGCACTTGATTTATACGACCTTCCTCAAGAACTGAAATATCTGCCGATTATAGAGTCTGCCTTAAATCCTGTCGCTGTTTCCCGCCAGGGAGCTACCGGCTTGTGGCAGTTTATGCTGGGTACAGGAAAAATATACGGGCTGAAGAACAATAGCCTGATAGACGAAAGACGGGACCCGGTCAAATCAACTTGGGCGGCAGCACGTTACCTGAAAGACCTGTACGACATCTATCAAGACTGGAATCTGGTATTGGCAGCTTACAACTGCGGGCCGGGCACTATCAACAAAGCCATACGCCGTGCCGGAGGAGCCACGGATTATTGGACAATCTACAACTATCTGCCCAAAGAAACCCGTGGGTACGTTCCTGCTTTCATAGCGGCAAACTACATCATGACCTATTATTGCGAACATGGCATCTGTCCCATGGAAACACAGCTTCCCAACGCTACAGACACCATTCACATTAACAAAGACCTCCACTTACAACAAGTGGCAGAAGTATGCAACATCAACCTAGACCAGCTTCGCAGCCTGAACCCCCAATACAAAAAGGACATTATTCCCGGTAACAGCGAGTTGTGCGCACTTCGTCTGCCCAATAACTTTGTCAGTACTTTCATTGACCGCCAAGACAGCGTGTTCGCTTATAAGCCCAATGAATATCTGACCAAAAGAAAAACGGTAGCCATCAAGGAAACAACCAGTAGCAGAAACCGCTCATCCAAGGGAACTCTTTATCATAAAATCAAACAAGGAGACACATTGGGAGGAATTGCTGCCAAATACCACGTATCCATCAGCCAATTACGTAATCTAAACGGTATAAAGGGCAATAATATCAGAGCCGGAAGAAGTTTGCGGATCAGATGATTGATAAAAAATACAGATTTAACACTATACATTTTCTGAAAATACTTGCTTGAATATGTTTTTTTGTATACTTTTTGCAGTATAGATTATAGGAGGCAAAGATATGACGGATGAAAAGCAGACTCAGGAACAGGCGGATGAGGAAATGATAAACCAAGGGTTTCAGGAACTTTTGGACAGTTATCTAGCGACCAAGCACCGCAAAAAAGTAGAAATCATCACAAAGGCATTCAATTTTGCCAAACAAGCACATAAAGGAGTAAAACGACGCTCGGGTGAACCATACATCATGCATCCCATAGCCGTTGCTAAAATTGTATGTACCGAAATAGGACTGGGATCAACTTCCATTTGTTCGGCTTTACTGCATGATGTGGTTGAAGATACAGACTACACTGTGGAAGACATTGAAAAATCTGTTTGGTCCTAAAAATCGCACAGATTGTAGATGGCCTGACTAAAATATCCGGCGGCATATTCGGAGACCGGGCTTCCGCACAAGCCGAGAATTTCAAGAAATTGCTACTGACCATGAGTGATGACATCCGGGTTATCCTCATCAAAATAGCCGACCGTCTGCATAATATGCGTACACTTGGCTCCATGCTTCCCAACAAGCAATACCAAAATTGCCGGAGAAACCTTATACATCTATGCGCCACTGGCTAACCGCTTGGGTTAACAAAATAAGACAGAACTGGAAGATCTCAGTTTCAAATATGAGCATCCGGAAGAATATGCACAGATAGAATCCAAGCTACAAGAGACACAAGCGGAACGCGAAGAAGTATTCCGTGAATTTACAGCACCTATCCGCGCACAACTGGACAAAATGGGTATCAGCTATCAATTGATAGCACGAGTCAAATCCCCTTATTCCATCTGGAACAAGATGCAGACCAAGCATATCACATTTGAAGAAATATATGATATCCTGGCCGTCCGTATCATCTTCTGTCCCAAAAATCCGGAAGAAGAACTCAACGAGTGCTTTAACATATACGTATCCATATCCAAGATTTATAAACCGCACCCAGACCGCTTGCGCGACTGGGTAAGCCATCCTAAAGCCAACGGCTATCAGGCACTTCACGTAACTCTGATGAGCAACAAAGGCCAATGGATAGAAGTGCAGATACGCAGCGAGCGGATGAATGATGTAGCCGAACAAGGCTTTGCCGCACACTGGAAATATAAAGAAGGCGGAGGCAGTGAGGACGAGGGCGAACTGGAAAAATGGCTGCGTACCATCAAGGAAATTCTGGATGATCCGCAACCGGATGCCATGGACTTTCTGGATACCATCAAACTGAACCTGTTCGCTTCTGAAATATTTGTCTTCACTCCGAAAGGTGAAATCAAAACGATGCCGCAAAACTGTACGGCACTGGATTTTGCATTCTCCATCCATACATTCTTGGGCAGCCATTGCATCGGAGCTAAAGTCAACCACAAGCTGGTGCCCTTGAGCCACAAACTGCAAAGCGGCGACCAGGTGGAGATTCTTACTTCCAAATCACAACATGTACAGCCTTCGTGGATAAACTTTGCCACCACTGCAAAAGCCAAGGCTAAGATACAGGCCATACTGAAACGCGAACAGCGAGGTATGCAGCAGGCCGGTGAGGAAATGTTACGGGAATTCTTCTCCAGGGAGGGAGTAGAGTACACTCCCGAAAACATACGAAAGATCTGTAATCTGCATACCCTCAAGACACAGGAAGAATTGTTTGCAGCCATCGGATTCAAAACGATCATTCTAGGAGAAAACGATAAAAACGAACTGAAAGACAAAACCGGTTTCCAGTAACTGGGAAAAAGTATATCTCTTTCGCTTTCGGAGGCAGCAAGACAAACAAGGAGAAACCGACAGAAGAGAAGGTTCCCCTACCAAAGATAGACAGCAAGAAAATATTGAAACTGACTCCCGAAGCTATCCAAAAGAACTATGTGATAGCAGAATGCTGCAAGCCTATTCCGGGAGATGACGTTTTGGGATATATAGGCGACAATAATCGTATCATCATCCACAAACGCCAATGTCCGTTGGCTACCAAACTGAAAAGCAGTTATGGCAACCGCTTGTTGGCTGTCCAATGGGAGACGGGAAAGTCCTTGTACTTCCCTGTAAATATCTACATAAAAGGTATTGACCACATCGGTCTGTTAAACAAGGTAACAGAAATCATTTCACAACAATTGAATGTAAATATCCACAAGTTGAATATTGAAAGTAACGATGGTATCTTTGAAGGAAGAATACAGCTATTTGTGCACGATGTGGATGATGTAAAATCCATCACTACCAACCTAAGGAAAATAGATGAGATAAAAATCCGTCACCCGTATCGAAAAGTTCGAAGACCAGCCGAATTAACCAATACCAGTTTCACCGCAGATTACACTGATTTGTCCATAACGATTATCTGCAACTCGTTTTTCAATCCGTGCAATCTGTGGTGAATATTCTTAAGTCAGGTAATCCAATTCTTTACGCATACTGACCAATTCCTCACGTATCAGTTTCAATCTGTCCAAAATCTCCGTAGTACGGATAGTGGTTTCCCTGTTCATCTTCAGTTTCTGCTTGGCCCCCCTGTAAAGTCATCCCTTTCTCTTTCACCAGATGATAGACCAGCCGGATATTCTCAATATCCTCTTTACGATACTGACGGACATTCCCTCCCGCCTTCTTGGGCGAAATAATAGGAAATTCCTTTTCCCAATAACGCAACAAGGATTCATTTACATCAAACATCTTCGCCACTTCCCCAATGGAATAGTAAAGTTTCAATTCTTTATTCGGATTATAGGCCATGGTAAATTAAAATTAAGAATTAAAAATTCACGGCTAGTCAAATACCTTACCGTGATTGGCTGCAATCTGTATCATCTTGTCATAATCTTCCGCACTCAAATCCATGAAATAATAATTCACAGGATTCTGCACTTTTCCTTTCACGTGCACTTCATAGTGCAAGTGCGGCCCGGTACTCTTGCCCGTATTTCCTACCTCCCCTATCACTTCCCCAACGTACCACCTTTTTGGCCCCGGGGTCGAACCTTATACTTGCTTAAATGTGCATACCAAGTCACGTACCCGAAACCATGATCCACCTGGATCAGATTTCCATAACCGGTTTCCCATCCCGCCTTTACCACCGTTCCGTCTCCCGTAGCATAAACAGGAGTACCTATATTGGCAGAGAAATCCATTCCCGCATGAAACTTGGCTGTTTTATAAATAGGATCTATACGTACACCGTAACCTGAAGCCGTCTTCTTCAAATTCTTATTGGATACCGGCATTATGGCCGGAATACATTTCAGCATCTCGTCATGATTCTTGCACAAATCCACCACCTCGTCAAAAGACTTGGACTGGATATAAAGCTGCCGGTTCAACATATCCAGCTTCTGAGTGGTATTGATAACCAGATCGGCATTCGCCATATCCCGCAACTGTTCATAGCGGTTTGTCCCCCCATAACCGGCCTTACGGACTGCATCCGATACAGGATCGGCCTGCAACACCACCCGATACAAATTATCATCACGCTGTTGGATATCCTGCATCACCCCCATAGCCTCATCCAGACGATGGGACAACACATTATACTGGGCCAGCAAACGGGTGTTCTCTATACGGAGCTCCTTCTCGGACGGAGAACCAAGATCAATAATAAGATAATGAAACTGCCTGCCCCCAAGCCCATTCCCACAAACAAACGGCGCAAGATGCTTAAGGCACGCTGCCTCACTGTGGGGTAAATGCGGTCATAAGTTCGGGTCTTAGGATTATAAATATAGTAGACTTTACGCATCTAATTCTGCTTTTTGAAGATTTTTAATGCACAACACATCAATAATTTTGCACAATTCTTGACGACAAAAATAATGAAAACCAATTATCTTTGCAAATCCTTTTTGAGAATATTAACTAGAAGACAATATATTATAAGCGACATGATGACAGCTAAAGAAATTAGAGATTCTTTCAAAAGCTTTTTCGAGTCGAAAGGACACCAGATTGTCCCATCGGCTCCGATGGTCATTAAAGATGACCCCACATTGATGTTCACCAATGCAGGTATGAACCAGTTCAAAGACATTATTCTGGGCAACCACCCGGCCAAATACAAAAGAGTCGCGGACTCACAAAAATGTTTGCGTGTAAGCGGCAAGCACAATGACCTGGAAGAAGTGGGACATGATACCTACCACCATACTATGTTCGAAATGCTGGGCAACTGGTCTTTCGGAGATTACTTCAAGAAAGAAGCTATCGGCTGGGCATGGGAATATCTGGTAGATGTACTGAAGATAGATCCGAAAGATCTGTATGCCACCGTATTCGAAGGAAGTCCCGAAGAAGGACTGGAACGGGACAACGAAGCCGCCTCTTACTGGGAACAGTTCCTGCCGAAAGACCATATCCTCAATGGCAACAAACATGACAACTTCTGGGAAATGGGTGATACAGGTCCCTGCGGCCCGTGTTCCGAAATCCATATCGACTCACGTTCGGAAGAAGAAAAATGCTCAAATCCCCGGCAACCAACTGGTAAATAAGGATCATCCGCAAGTAATCGAGATCTGGAATCTTGTATTCATGCAGTTCAACCGCAAAGCAGACGGTTCACTGGAAGGTCTTCCCGCCAAAGTGATCGATACCGGTATGGGAATTCGAACGTTTGGTGCGCGACACTGCAAGGCAAGACATCCAACTATGACACTGATGTGTTCCAAACCGATACTGAAAGCCATTGCCGAAATGGCAGGAACCACCTATGGTCAAG
>ENA-OQES01001194-OQES01001194.1-human-gut-metagenome-genome-assembly--contig:-NODE-1194-length-10016-cov-2.254222_pt1 | contig 10016 bp, 14 predicted proteins | sample MGYA00242798_ERZ504641 | MGnify/ENA primary metagenome ERZ504641 (study PRJEB26092, sample SAMD00036327) | human gut metagenome | host: Homo sapiens | study: EMG produced TPA metagenomics assembly of...
TGATGAATGAGAAACCAAGATCAGCAGACGAGTCAATACTGACAAAGGATTTTCTTGGTAAAATCGGTCTGGAAGGACTGGTAATCGGTATGATGACGATGATCGGATTTTTTGACAGGATATCATCAGAATGGTGCACTGCTTGGCAGTACTTATGCCTTCGGAACACTTTGTCTGGCACGTCTGTTCCATGGATTCAACTGCAAATCGGATCATCCGGTTATCTTTACAAAACGTTTCTTTAATAATAAATGGCTTCAGGGAGCATTTGCACTTGGGGCAGTACTCATTACCGTTGTACTGACGGTTCCGGGACTTCATCTCCTGTTTAAAGTAGAGACGCTGGATCTGATGCAGCTTGGCTGTGTATATTTGTATGCGTTTGCAAGTCTTCCAATCATTCAGCTACTTAAATGGATACGTATGAAATTGTAAAAAAAGAGAGGAAAAATAGTGGATTTAAGCAAAATATCTATAAAAAAAATCAGGGAGCTTATTGTGTTTACGGCACTTCTTGTAGTTGCCCTATGGAAATTCGATGTGGTGCTCAGCATGCTAAAAGCAATATGGGGGATTATATTTCCGTTTGTGCTTGGCGGGGCGATCGCTTTTATAACAAATGTGCCAATGAGCTTTTTGGAAAAGAAAATTTTCGGAAGAGTAAAAAAAGAAAATAAGACAGTTGGAAAACTGGCAAGACCGATAAGTTTGCTCCTTACAATCATATTGGCGGTTGGTGTAATCGTACTGGTAATGTTCGGGGTGATTCCGCAGCTTACGCGGACAATGGGAACTCTGATGATGAGTATCGCTGATTTCATTCCGCAGATGCAAGGCTGGATTCGGGAATTTTCCCATAATAACCAGGAAATCATGAAGCTGGTAAATCAGGTGCAGTTTAATCCGGATCAGGCGATCAAGTGGGGGATAAGCCTTCTTGGAAACGGTGCAGGAAATATGATGAATACCACAATGTCAGCAGTGGGTTCCATAGTCAGTGGATTGGCAACCTTTTTTATTGCTTTTTCATTTGCCTGCTATGTCCTTTTTTCAGAAGGAGAAGCTGCATGTGCAGATCCGAAAAGTATTTTTTGCCTTTCTCCCAAAGCAAAAGGCAGATGCTTTTCTTAAAGTCTGTTCTCTGACTTATCGGACATTTGCAAATTTTCTTGCAGGTCAGTGTCTGGAAGCTGTGATCCTCGGCTGTATGTTTGTTGTGATACTGAGTATTTTGAGGATGCCATATGCACTTTTGATCGGAGTTTTGATTGCGTTTACCGCATTGATTCCGATTTTCGGGGCCTTCATCGGGTGTGCGGTGGGAAGCTTTTTGATCTTTATGGTAAATCCGAAACAGGCAATTTTATTTATTATAGTATTTCTGGTGCTGCAGCAGATCGAGGGAAATCTGATCTATCCTCATGTTGTGGGTGAATCCGTAGGACTTCCGTCGATCTGGGTTCTTGCAGCAGTTACGATCGGCGGAAACCTTATGGGAATTGTAGGTATGCTTGTTTTCATTCCGCTGCTTTCCGTGTTCTATACTATCTTTCGGGAATTCGTATATCTGCGCCTGAAAAAAAATGCATATCAAACAGGTGACAAAGACAGAAATAGAGGAATATACGGCGGAGGTAAATTGTAAATAGTGACATATCAGAGGGGAAATGATATGATGGACTTGTATTGGGATAGTTAAGAAAAAGTCTTATATTTTAAGGGGGGGAAGTTACTATGTGGTTTGTGTTTGCCTTGCTGTCTGCTGTATTTGCGGCGCTGACCTCCATACTGGCCAAGATAGGTATTGCCGGTGTTAATTCGAATCTTGCAACAGCGATTCGAACGATGGTGGTGCTAGTTATGGCGTGGGGAATGGTTTTCCTCACAAATACCCAGGGCGGGATCGCAGCGATCAGCAAAAAAAGGCTGGCTGTTTCTGACCCTTTCAGGTTTGGCAACGGGTGCTTCGTGGTTATGCTATTATCGTGCCCTGCAGATAGGCGATGCATCGAAGGTTGTGCCGATAGACAAGCTGAGTGTCGTGATCACACTGGTACTGGCATTTGATTTTTTTGCATGAGAAATTTACAGCAAAATCGATGATGGGATGTATTTTGATCGGTGTGGGAACATTATTGATGGTTTTGTAAAAATGCATAAGAAAACTATATACAAAAGGAGAGTATCTTTATCCGCCGGGGATCCCGCTGATCGTTCCGGGGAACAGATTCTGGACATTTCGTAAAAAATGTGAGAAGATACCTGGAACAGGGCTTTGAGGTGCAGGGCCTGAGCGACCAGACCAGTGAGACGGTGTGTGTTGTGAGAAATGATATGTGAGGTGCGTGGCAGCAGACGGATCTGTGTATTACGGATCAGAGCGTGTATAGTAACGCATATGCAGCAGAGGAGACATATGGGAAATGATTTTTTTGACATTATGGGAAAAAGGCTCTTCCGGTAAGGACAGTATTTACAGACAGCTGGAGAAGGATCAGGAGCTGGGGCTTAAGCGGCTTGTGATCTATACTACCCGTCCGATCCGGGATGGAGAGGTGAATGGGAGAGAATATTTTTTTGGCGGATGAGAATAAACTGAAGGAGTTCCGAAGAAACGGGAAGCTGATCGAGGCGCGTACTTATCAGACGGTTTACGGGCCGTGGACATATTTTTACTGCGGATGACGGGCAGGTGTCTGTGGGTAATGACAGCTATCTGGGGATCGGTACACTGGAGTCTTTTGTGAGGCTCCGGGAGTATTACGGCAATGAAGTGATGTGGCCTATTTATATAGAGGTGGAAGACGGAGAGCGTCTGGAGCGTGCGCTTGCCAGGGAGAAGACTCAGGAGGTGCCGAAGTACGAGGAGATGTGCAGGCGTTTTCTTGCAGACCAGAATGATTTTTCCGAGGAAAATATTCTTAAAGCAGGTATATGGAAGCGTTTTGAGAATCATAATCTGGATGAATGTGTGAAGGAGATCGTAAATTATATAAAATCTGTACAATAAGGAAAAATAGTTTTTTTTCATACAGAAGATTATGTTATAATTAGTTGAAAGATGTCCGCCGGGTATAACGGAGGGCACAAAAGGCAGAAAGAGGTGATTCTTATGGCAGGATTTCATGACATCATCGGCCATGACGATATAATCAGGCATTTGAAGAATGCGATAGAGACAGGGAAGGTATCCCACTCTTATATTTTTTACAGGGGGAACCGGGATCCGGCAAGAAGCTTCTTGCGGGGACTTTTGCGGCAGCGCTGCAGTGTGAATCGGGAGAGTCTGAACCGTGTATGACTTGTGATTCCTGTAAGAAGGTGATCGGCAAGAATCATCCGGATATCATTACAGTAACTCATGAGAAGCCTGGAAGCATCAGCATTGACGAGGTGCGTGACCAGGTTGTGCGTGATGTGGATATCAAGCCGTACTGCAGTCCGTATAAGATCTACATCATTCCGGATGCGGAGATGATGACGGTGCAGGCGCAGAATGCCATTTTGAAAACTATCGAGGAACCGCCGGAATATGCGGTGATCATGCTGCTGACAAGCAATATCGACAGTCTTCTTCCTACGATCCGTTCCAGATGTGTGCGTCTGGATCTGAAGGTGGTGGATGACAGTCTTGTGAAGGAATATCTGATGGAGCATCTTCAGGTGCCGGATTATCAGGCTGAGATCGATGCGTCTTATGCGCAGGGCAGTATCGGCAAGGCGAAGGAGGCTGCTACTTCTCAGGAGTTTGCGGATATGACTGCCAATGCCCTGAAGATTTTGAAATATGCCAATTCCATGGAGGTTTATGAGCTGACAGAGGCGATCAAGACTTTGACTGCTGATAAGAATAATATCAATGATTATCTGGATATTTTCCAGTTCTGGTTCCGCGATGTTCTGATGTTTAAGGCAACAAGGGAAATTGACAACCTGGTTTTTAAACAGGAGATTAATTTTATCAGAGAGCAGGCCAGCGAGCGTTCTTATGAGAATATCGAAAAAAATTCTTGAGGCACTGGAGAAGACGAAGGTGCGTCTCCGTGCCAATGTTAATCTCGAACTTGCCCTGGAGCTCCTGTTCCTGACAATTAGGGAGAAATAGAATGGAAAAGGTAGTTGGAGTCAGATTTCGTAACGTTGGTAAGATTTATTATTTTAATCCTAAGAATTATAAGGTGAAGGTCGGCGATCATGTGATCGTGGAGACTGCCCGTGGTGTGGAGTATGGCCGTGTTGTCCTGGAGCCGCGCAGCGTGAGGGAGGACGAGGTGGTCCATCCGCTGAAGGAGGTTCTCCGTGTTGCAACGAAGGAGGACGAGGACCATGAGGCTGAGAACCGTCAGAAGGAGAAAGAGGCTTTTAAGATCTGCAAGAAGAAGATCCGTGAGCATGGGCTTGAGATGAAGCTGATCGATGCGGAGTATACCTTTGATAATAACAAGGTGCTGTTTTATTTTACAGCGGATGGCCGTATTGATTTCCGGCAGCTGGTTAAGGATCTGGCGTCTGTGTTTAAGACCAGGATCGAGCTTCGTCAGATCGGTGTCCGTGATGAGACGAAGATCCTTGGCGGTATTGGTATCTGTGGAAGGACGCTTTTGCTGTCATACGTATCTTTCGGAGTTTGCGCCGGTTTCCATCAAGATGGCGAAGGAGCAAAATCTTTCTCTGAACCAGACGAAGATTTCAGGTGTTTGTGGTCGTCTGATGTGCTGTCTGAAGAATGAGCAGGAGACTTATGAGGAGCTGAACCGGAATCTTCCGGGTATCGGTGATATTGTGACGACGCCGCAGGGTGTTTCGGGTACGGTCCAGAGTGTGAATGTTCTCCGGCAGATGGTTAAGATCGTGGTTGAGGTGAATGACGAGAAGGAGATCCAGGAGTTTCCGGTCCGTGATCTGAGGTTCCGCCCTAAGAGAAAAAAGGGTAAGGGTGGTGCCGGTTCTGCTGACCATGAGGAGAAAGAGGTTAAAAAGGGAGATTCGAAGCCGAATGAGAAGTGATCTGGTTTATTGCGGTGAGCGTGTGGATGATCTTCAGAATGGGTTGTTTGTGATCCAGGATCCGAAGAAGTTTTGCTTTGGGATGGATGCGGTTCTGTTGTCTGGCTTTGCCCGGGTGAAGAGGGGTGAGGTTGCTCTGGATATGGGGACCGGTACGGGGATCATTCCGATCTTGCTTTCTGATCGTACGGATGGGGAGCATTTCACGGGGCTGGAGATCCAGCATGAGTGTGCGGAGATGGCTGACCGTAGTGTGAGGTATAATGGTCTTGAGGACAGGGTTCGGATCGTTGAGGGTGATATCAGGGAGGCTGCCGGGATTTTTGGGGCGGCTTCTTTTGATGTGGTGACGTGTAATCCGCCGTATATGATCGGGCAGCATGGGTTGACGAATCCGCATCTTCCGAAGGCGATCGCGAGGCATGAGATTTTGTGTTCGTTTGATGATGTGGCTTGTCAGGCTGCCCGGGTCCTGAAGGATAGGGGGCGGTTTTTTCTGGTGCACAGGCCGTTCCGGCTTGTGGAGCTGATGGCGACTTTGACGAAGTATAAGCTGGAGCCTAAGAGGATGCAGCTGGTGTATCCTTTTATTGATAAGGAGCCGAATATGGTGTTGATCGAGGCTTGTAAGGGCGGGAATTCCAGGATCCGGGTTGAGCGGCCGCTGGTGGTTTATGAGCGGCCTGGGGTTTATACGGAGGATGTTTTGGAGTTGTATCGGATGGTGTGAATGTTGTGATGTTGTGGCTTAGGGTGGCTGCCCCGGTTGTGAGAGATTGGGGTGGCTGCTCGGGAGGTTTTGGGGCCATCGGCGCTGCGCTGGATGGCTGGGAGGTAGTGGTGGCTGTGGTACTTCGGTTGGTGAAGGGACGGCGAGGGGAGGCAGGCTGCTGGTGGTGACACGCTGCGCCCCCTGCTCGGCTGCGGCGCCGGTTTGCTGCCATTCGCGCAAACTCGCTTCGCTCAAACAGTGCGCTCGGTGGCAGCAGCTATCCTCACCTCGCTGACGGGGGCTCCGCTAACGTCACCACCAGCAGCCTGCCTCCCCTCGCCTGAGATTCAAAGCGAGAGATCGCAACGCGTAGCGCACTGAGTATCGAAGAATACAGACACCTTGCCAGAAGTGAATCACTGAGAAAGTGAAGAAATGAAATAATATCGGCATAGCGTAGCACATTGAATATCGAAGCATACGGGCACCTTGCCGGAAGTGAACCACTGAGAAAGTGAAGAAATGAAATAATATCGGCACAGCGTAGCATATTGAATATCGAAGCATACGGGCACTTTGCCAGAAGCGAACCACAGAGAAAGTGAAGAAATAAAACAACATCGGCACAGCGTAGTGCGCTGAATACCGAAGCATACAGACACAAGTCAACAAATAAGAACAACGAATCCCTTGCACTACTTAAAAAAAGCCCAAGGGGTGTGCAGAGGGGGCGCGGCTTTGCGGCCCCCTTTGCGGTTTTCAAAGTTCCCAAACTTAAACAAACCCCCGCGGTCAAGCGGAATAACCCCCGCGGTCAAGCGAGAAAAGAGGCAAATTATGAACAAAACGGAAAATTATACTTATGCGCCACCCCCATAGGAAACCTCGAAGACATCACCCTTCGAGTACTAAGAACCCTTCGGGAAGTGGACTTAATCGCTGCGGAGGATACCCGCAACAGCATAAACTTCTGAATCATTTTGTATGAAAAACCCCCATGACCAGCTACCACGAATACAATAAGATCGATAAGGGCCATGTCCTCGTGGAAAAGCTGCTGGCGGGTACAAACATTGCGTTGATCACAGATGCAGGTACTCCGGGTATCTCAGACCCCGGGGAGGAGCTTGCCGCCATGTGTTATGAAGCCGGAATTGAAGTGACTTCACTTCCGGGTCCTGCTGCCTGTATCACTGCTCTGACTTTGTCAGGCCTGCATACCAGGCGTTTTGCTTTCGAGGCTTTTCTTCCGGCGGATAAGAAAGAACGAAAAACGATCCTGGAGGAGCTTTCCTGTGAAACCAGGACTATTATCCTGTATGAGGCACCTCACAGGCTTGTACGGACTCTTGGTGAGCTCAGAGAGGCGCTTGGCAACCGCCGGATGACTCTTTGCAGAGAGCTGACCAAGAAGCATGAGACGGCATTCCGGACTACGATCGATGATCTGATGGACTTTTTATAAAGATGAGAAGCCGCTGGGTGAGTGTGTTCTTGTGATCGAGGGCAGGAGCCGCAGTGAGATGGAGGCGGAGAAGCGTGCTTCCTGGGAGGAGATTTCCATTGCGGAGCATGTGGCGATGTATGAGCAGCAGGGGAATTCCAGGAAGGATGCCATGAAGCTTGCTGCCAAGGATCGTGGTGTTTCCAAGCGGGATATTTATAAGGCGCTTCTGGATGGAGAAGATTCTGCTGAATGATCAGGTGTAATTGTGGTACGGATCGTAGGTAACGTGATCGTGGATGATTGAATAAGCTGCATACTGTGACCAAGGATTTTTTGGGAACGTATGTGGCCTTTTTTTGTGGTAATAAAAAGTACTGTGCGGATTTTGTCGAAATGATTTGCTTGCAGTATAGACCATATTGTGCTGTATTTTGAGATTGCATTTAATAAGATACATTTTTTGCCTGTATTTCCTATGATTTTGCGTGGAAATACAGGCATTTTTTTGTGCTATAATAAACTCTGTATTCGTATGTCAAAAAAATATTTATTTTACAGGTATAAATGACACTTCCGGAGCGGGTTTGAGAATTGCTTTCTGCAAAATGAAAATACAGTATTTTCTGAAATTAACAGATCAGTTTTTCTTGCTCAGGATTTGATGTAATGATTTCTGAAGCTGCTATGGTTCTGCAGAAATGAATTTTCAAATACGTCCGGATGACAAGAACAGGAGGAATGACATGGGCGCAGAGAATACAGAATACGGCGCGGATCAGATCCAGATCCTGGAAGGACTGGAAGCCGTACGTAAGAGGCCTGGAATGTATATCGGAAGTACCTCCAGCCGTGGACTTCATCATCTCGTATATGAGATCGTGGATAACGCAGTCGATGAAGCACTGGCTGGCTTTTTGTACGGAGATCCATGTAGATATCAATCCGGATAATTCCATTACAGTTACAGATAATGGTCGTGGTATTCCGGTTGGTATCAATCATAAGGCTGGTATTCCGGCAGTTGAGGTTGTATTTACCATTCTTCACGCAGGCGGTAAGTTCGGCGGTGGAGGATATAAGGTTTCCGGTGGTCTTCACGGTGTTGGTGCATCTGTTGTAAATGCACTTTCCGAATGGCTGGAGGTTACCATCTACCGAGAGGGTAAGGAATACAGACAGAGATATGAGCGTGGCAAGACTATGTACCCGCTGAAGGTGGTAGGTGACTGTGAACCGGGGCTTTCCGGTACGAAGGTTTATTTCCTTCCGGACAAGGAGATCTTTGAGGAGACTGTTTATGATTATGATATCCTGAAACAGAGACTTCGTGAGATGGCTTTCCTGACTAAGGGCCTTCGTATCGTTCTGGAGGATAAGAGAGAGGGACAGGAGCGCGAGAAGGTATTCCACTATGAGGGTGGTATCCGTGAGTTTGTAAGCTACCTGAACAGAAGCAAGGAGGCTCTTTACCCGGAGATCATTTACTGTGAGGGTGAGAAGGACGGCGTGTCTGTAGAGGTTGCGCTGCAGCATAATGATTCCTATACAGAGAACACCTATGGCTTTGTAAACAATATCAATACACCGGAGGGCGGTACACACATTACCGGTTTCCGTAATGCGATCACCAATACATTTAATGATTATGCACGTAAGAACAAGCTTCTCAAGGACAGTGAGCCGAACTTAAGCGGTGAAGATATCCGTGAGGGCCTGACTGCGATCGTCAGTGTTAAGATCGAGAATCCGCAGTTTGAGGGTCAGACCAAGCAGAAGCTTGGAAACAGTGAGGCAAGAGGTGCGGTAGACAGTGTTGTAAGTAAACAGCTAGAGATTTTCCTGGAGCAGAATCCTGCAGTTGCCAAGGCTACCGTTGAGAAATCTGTTCTTGCACAGAGAGCCAGAGAGGCAGCCAGAAAGGCCCGTGACCTTACAAGAAGAAAATCCGCACTGGACAGTATGTCACTTCCTGGAAAGCTTGCAGACTGTTCTGACAAGAATCCGGAGAACTGTGAGATTTATATCGTAGAGGGAGATTCTGCGGGTGGTTCTGCCAAGACAGCGAGAAACCGTGCCACACAGGCGATCCTTCCACTTCGTGGTAAGATCCTGAATGTTGAGAAGGCACGTCTGGATAAAATTTACGGAAACAAAGAGATCAAGGCAATGATCACTGCCTTCGGAACCGGAATCCATGAGGATTTTGATATTTCCAAGCTTCGTTATCACAAGATCATCATTATGACCGATGCCGATGTTGACGGTGCACATATCGCAACACTGCTTCTGACCTTCCTGTATCGGTTCATGCCGGAGCTGATCAAGCAGGGATATGTATACCTGGCGCAGCCTCCTCTCTATAAAGTGGAGAAGAACCAAAAAGGTATGGTATGCATATGACGATGATGAGCTGAACAATATCCTTACCGAGATCGGACGTGACGGAAACAATAAGATCCAGCGTTACAAAGGTCTGGGTGAGATGGATGCCGAGCAGCCTTTGGGAGACTACTATGGACCCTGAGAAGAGAATCCTTCTCCGTGTGACCATGGACGAAGCTGCCACATCTGAGATCGATCTGACATTTACCACTCTTATGGGAGACAAGGTAGAGCCAAGACGTGAATTTATCGAAGAAAATGCAAGATTCGTTAAGAATCTTGATATCTAGGAGAATAAAGAAGAATGGAAGATAATACTTTTTGACAAAGTCCACGAAGTGGATCTGGAAAAAACGATGAAGGAATCTTACATCGACTATGCCATGAGTGTTATCGCCTCACGAGCCTTGCCTGATGTAAGAGACGGTCTGAAGCCGGTACAGCGCCGAGTTCTGTACTCTATGATCG
>ENA-OQES01001195-OQES01001195.1-human-gut-metagenome-genome-assembly--contig:-NODE-1195-length-10016-cov-2.023056_pt1 | contig 10016 bp, 9 predicted proteins | sample MGYA00242798_ERZ504641 | MGnify/ENA primary metagenome ERZ504641 (study PRJEB26092, sample SAMD00036327) | human gut metagenome | host: Homo sapiens | study: EMG produced TPA metagenomics assembly of...
ACCGATCGCTACCACTGGAATCTCTACTGTATGACAGAATTTTTTTAATTCTTCCTTAGAGACAACATTGGCATCTTTCTTGGTTGATGTTGCACAAACTGCACCAACTTCCCAAATAATCTGCACCGCCTTTTGTGCTTTTATTGCTTCCTCTACATTGTGCGCAGAAACCCCAATAATCTTATCTTCTCCTAATAATTTTCTTGCCTCTTCTACTGACATGTCATCTTGCCCGATATGAACTCCATCAGCATCAACTGCCAAAGCCACTTCTATATTATCATTGATCACAAATGGCACCTTGTATTCCTTGGACAGTTCTTTCATTTCTCTTGCTTCTTTATAAATTCTTCTTTGGAAAGATGATTTTTCACGAAGCTGTAAAAAGGTAATTCCACCCTCCAAAGCTTCCTTCACCTGATCCATCAAGGTAGTGTCTTCTACCCATGTCCTGTCTGTTACTGCATATAAAGTCATTGCATCAGCATTTACTCTCAATTTGACTGCTCCTTTCCATCCATTCTGCATTCATATTACTCATCGCATCCATCAGATGCACTTTCAATGTACCTGTTCCTTCTGCTTTCTCCTTTGCATATTCTCCACAGATTCCCATCGCACTAACTGCTGTCGTCACTGCTTCTAAGATCTGATCTGGATTAGCTCCGATAAATCCTGCGATCACGCCATCCAACATACATCCGGTTCCCGTAATCCTTGACATATCCAAAACACCGTTATCGATCAAATAGATCTGCTGTCCATCCGTCACTAGATCTGTCTTTCCTGTGATCACGATCACTGCTTTGGTCTTCTTCGCCATATTCTTTGCCATTTGAATCACATATTCCAAATTGTCTTCTGTCACAGCATCATCTTTCTTCGCATCAACACCATAACCATCATCACTGCCTTCATATAAGGTTTTGATCTCTGATATATTTCCACGGATCACGTTAAAGTGGATTTGCTTAAGCAATTTCGCCGCTGTTTCTTTTCTGAATCTGGAAGCACCGACTCCCACAGGATCAAACACGACCAGATGACCCCGTTGATTCGCTTCATTTTCCCGCAAGAAGCATGGATCTCACTGTATTTTGTTTTAAAGTTCCCATATTGATCACGAGACTGTCACACATTGCTGTGATCTCTCTAACTTCCATCCAGTCATCTGCCATGATCGGTGAAGCCCCGATTGCAAGGATCATATTCGCAACATCATTGATCGTTACATAGTTTGTAATACAATGGACCATCGTCTGATCTCTTCTGATATTATCAAAAATTCTCTCAAAATCTATTTTCTTCATCTGATTCCTTCTTTTCTCCTGTCTCCTGCATTCATTGCAGATTATACCACAAATATTAAAAAAGGTATACTGGCGAATTTTCTCACACTTTATAATTCCCAGAATACTATAAACTGTAAATAAATCTTTTGGAGGTTTTAACATGAGTGATTTAGCTGCAACTGGCTGTGGAGGATCTTGTGGTTCATCTTGCTTTGGAGGAAATAACAGCTGTCTGCTTCTTTTAATCTTACTTTGCTGCTGTGGAGGCGGAAATAATGATGGCTGCGGATGCGGAAACGGATGTGACAGCCTGATCTGGATCATCTTAATCCTCTGCTGCTGTGGTAACGGCAGCTTTGGATGTGGCAACAACAATGGCTGCGGATGTGGATGCTGAATTTAATGATTTCTGATAAAAGAGGATGCCTTTTGATCCGGCATCCTCTTTTTTATTGGCAGATCACCAGTAACAGCAAACAGATGATCCACATATTGTTCTGATTCCATTTTTTCTGGTCTCTTCTGCATCCGATAGTTATCATTCTCTTGTTTTTCCTGTTTCCTCTTTTCTTCCAGTTGTCTTTGTTCTTCTTTGTGCCTTAAGCACTCAGGATCCAGTTCATAAACTGTATTTTCTTCTTCTACCAAAATTTCATTCATAACTTTTTTTCACCTCCTAATACTATAGGATATGAGAAAAAATCTGAAGGTTGTGACAATCATGGAACAAAATCAAACTTCCTGGGAAAACTTTTTTTCCGTAATGACTCTTCTAATATGTTAGAAGATGCCCTTCCATATCTCCCGCCAAACTTAAAAAAGGTTGCTGCCATTTATATCAAATTAACCGAACTTTCCAAAATTTCTTCTGAATTTGACAACGAACAGACTCTTTCTGCCTGTGGTTTTGATCAAGATCCTGCTTCTATGGAATTATTACTAAATGCTCTGAAACTTCGCGCCCCGAAGGAAACCGCTATGCAGATCGAACAAATTCTTCAGATGATGCAAATGTTTGAAGTCTATCAAAATTATCAGCGTTTTGTCGATACGACTAACCATTCATCTCCCTCATCTTCTGACAGCCAAAACAATGATCTATTTTCAAAACTAATGCCTATGATGATGGCAAAAGACAGTCCTTGTACTAATACAGCAAAACCAAATTCTGACTTTATGAACCAGTTAAACCAGATTCTAAAAAATAAAGGAGCTTTTATGTCTGACGATCATATTTCATTCGATCATTTATCTTCTCTTGACCCAAAAAAGCTGGAAATCATAAAATTTGTGATCTCCAGCTGCCACGGAAAACCTCTTGAATTAATTCTCCCAGACCTTATGGCGGCTTCAAGTCGTCTTTCAGAACAAGGTCTTTCTTTTACAAACGAAGAAATTTCCATGATCATCGATGGTCTGAAAGAATCCATGTCTCCAGAAGAACAGCAGCGGATCGATATGATCCGTCCACTGATCATGTAATTTAGGTTTAAGAAAGCATTTCTTTTGCTTTCTTTAAATAACCGCGGATCACATCACAGGAATGCGCAAATTGGCTTTTCTCCTCTTCTGTAAGATCCATTTCTACAATTTCTTCTATTCCGTCTGCTCCGATCACGGCCGGAACTCCTGCTGCCACGTCTTTCTGTCCATACTCCCCATCCAGATGGACAGAAAGCGGCCAGATCCTTTTCTCATCGTATACGATTGATTTGACGATCTCACTTAACGCGATCCCAATTCCAAATTCTGTACTTTTCTTACCGATAATCACTGTCATGCCCGCCTGTCGAACCTCGTCCTGTAGATCTTCGATCGTAATCTTGCCTAACGTATCAGGATACTCCTTTTGAAGTTTTGCAAATGGTTTCCCTCCGACAGACACACGGGATAATGGAACAATCTGAGAATCCCCATGTTCACCCATACAGAATGCCTCTATGGAATTTCTGTGATATCCTGTTTTCTCTTCTAAAATTCTCTTGATCCTTAAGCTGTCAAGACTCGTTCCTGTGCTAAAGCAACGGAATCTCTCGATACCTAACGCTTTCCTCAAACATTCTCCTACTACATCCGCAGGATTTGTAATACTGATCAGAATTCCTCGAAACTTTGTATCTTGAATCTTTGGAATGATATCTTTCAATCGTTCCATGGAATCTCCGAACATGTCAAGTCTTGTCTCTCCCTCCTTGCGGCTTCGTCCGATCGCATTGACAAGAATATCCGCATCGTCAAGATCTTCATAACTGCCTGAACGAATCACAACTTTCGCAAGAAGACACGCTCCCATATCATCAAGATCTAATGCCTGGCTTTTTGCTTTTTACTTCATCTGTGTCGATTAAAACAATTTCATTTGCAAGACTACGAAACATCAATGACAATTGCACAGTGTGTTCCGACATGTCCCGCTCCTAAAATTACGATCTTCGTCTGTTTCATCTGATTTTCCTTCCATCTAATATCTATCTACATTCAATCACTGCATATGGTTTTTTGTTTTTCATCACACAATGCTACCAGTGTCCTTTGTTCTTCCCTTGCATATCTTGGATATAAAACATCTCCTTCATACGCCTGTTTTTTTCATATTCAACTCTCATCTGTCTGATTTCCAAATCTTGTGGCAACTGTTCAAATGCTGTTTTTACATACCAGCTGTTATTGACATGATCATTGCTGTCGATCCAGCTTCTTTGTACTTTCACTGGTTCTTTTTCTTCCCATTCTCTGGAAAGTTTGATCTTTCTTGGTTCATATTCCATCTCTAATGGGGCTTCTAATTTGTAGACATCAATTTCTTCTTTGGTTGGTCTGACTGGCATTCCTGTTTCTGTGTTTATATATACCCAGATAGAATTGGCATAAGCTAATCGTTCCCCCTGTGTTGTCTTCATGATAAAATTTCTCGTTGCATGAAACTTGTCAAATCCAGATCCCCATGTTCCAACTGTGATCTTTTCACATTCCTCTGGTCTTCTTTCCAAAACGATCTGCCATGAATTCAGGATCCATGCACGTTTCTTATTGGCAAGATATTCTACTCCAACGCCCAGTTCTTCAGACTGAAATGCACTGCAGTCCTGGAAATAATCAACTACTGCCGGAATTGATAGTCTGCCACTTCTGTCTATTTCACTGTATCGGATTCTGCTGTCAAATGTATACATGTTTTAGCCTTTCTGATCTTCATATATCCTTATTGATCTTAAGTGAAAAAATGACGCAGACACTGCCATCGTTATCTGCGCCATTTTATTATTCTATTTCTGAACGATATTTACAATTCTTCCTGGTACATAAATTTCTTTCACGATATTACCGTTTAATTTATCTCCAAGAACTTCCTTAGCTTTCGCAAGAACAGAATCTTTGTCTTCTTCTGCACCAATGACAAGTTTTCCTTTTACTTTACCATTGATCTGAACAACGATCTCTACTTCATCCTCTTTCATAGCTTCTTCATCATATGTTGGCCATGTCTGAGCAAATACGCTGTCCTCATGTCCCATTGCTTCCCATAATTCTTCTGCAACATGTGGTGCAAATGGTGCGAGTAATACAATTGCTGTCTCTAAAGTTTCTTTGTCAACTCCAGATTTCTTAGCCATTGCCATTAATGTATTGGTATATTCCATAAATCCACTCACAACTGTATTCAAGCTGAAGTTATTTAAACGTGTTGTGATATCGTAGATCAGTTTATGACGTACTTTTAATAATTCTTTATCAGCTTCTACACCTTTGTCTTTCTGATCCATGACAAGTTTGTAGAATCTTGTTAAGAATCTATGCACTCCATCGATACCGCTTTCATCCCATTCAGCATCTAATTCTGGTGGTCCAACGAACAGTTCGTACATTCTTAAGGAATCACATCCATAATCTCTTACAAGATCATCTGGGGATACGACATTTCCTTTGGATTTACTCATCTTGATACCGTTCTTACCTGTGATCATTCCCTGGTTGAACAGTTTGTGGAATGGCTCGTCAAAATCGATCACTCCGATGTCACATAAGAATTTTGTGTAGAATCTTGAATATAACAGATGCAATACAGCATGTTCTACTCCACCGATATACATATCTACTGGTAAGTATTTGTCTGCTTTCTCTCTGGATACTAATTCTTCATTATTCTTGTTATCGATGTATCTTAAGAAATACCATGAAGATCCTGCCCACTGAGGCATTGTGTTTGTCTCACGTTTCGCATCCTTACCACATACAGGACACTTACAGTTTACCCAGTCTTCGATGTCTGCTAATGGAGATTCTCCTGTTCCTGTTGGTTCGTATTTCTCAACTTCTGGTAATGTCAATGGTAATTCTTCTTCTGGTACTGGAAACTGCTCCACAGTCTGGGCAATGAACGATAGGAATTGGTTCACCCCAGTAACGCTGACGACTGAATACCCAGTCACGTAACTTATAGTTTGTTGTCTTCTTACCGATTCCCATCTCTTCGATGATCTTTGGTGCTTCTTCTTTTAATTCAGAAGATTCTTTTCCCATTCCAGTCTCCGGAATTGATCATGATACCAGATGCTTCTGTGTAAGCTTCTTCCATGTTCTCAATCTCTTTACCATCTTTAGCGATAACCTGAATGATCGGAATGTCAAACTTCTTAGCGAATTCAAAGTCACGGTCATCATGCGCTGGTACACACATGATCGCTCCTGTACCGTAATCTGCAAGTACATAATCAGATAACCAGATTGGTACTTTTGCTCCATTGATCGGATTGATCGCATAGCTTCCTGTAAATACACCTGTCATTTTCTTTATCCTGCATACGGTCTACAGATGATTTTAGGGATGCCTGATAGATATATTCTTCTACTGCTTCTCTTGTCTCATCTGTTGCAAGATCTTTCGCTAATTCATGTTCTGGAGCTAATACCATAAATGTTGCTCCGTGTAATGTATCTGGACGAGTTGTATAAACTGTGATCTCATCATCTCTTCCATCAACTTTGAAGTTAACTTCTGCACCGTGGCTCTTACCGATCCACTCTGCCTGCATCTTCTTAACCTTCTCCGGCCAGTCCAGTTTGTCCAGATCATTCAACAGACGGTCTGCATATTTTGTGATCTTTAACATCCACTGTCTTAAGTTCTTCTTGGTTACGTCTGCACCGCAGCGTTCACACTTACCGTTTACTACTTCTTCGTTCGCAAGTCCTGTCTTACATGATGGACACCAGTTGATTGGCATCTGTTTCTCGTATGCAAGGCCTTTCTTGAACATCTTTACGAAGATCCACTGTGTCCATTTGTAGAATTCTGGGTCTGTTGTGTTAACTTCCATATCCCAGTCATAGATTGCGGAAATCTCATTAATCTGGCGTTTGATATTCTTAATATTGGCTTCTGTAGAAATACGAGGATGTGTTCCCATCTTGATCGCATAGTTTTCTGCTGGAAGTCCAAATGCATCCCATCCCATTGGATGAATGACATAGTATCCATTTAATAATTTGTAACGGCTCCATACATCACTGATCACATATCCTCTCCAATGTCCTACATGAAGACCACTTCCTGATGGATATGGAAACATATCTAAACAGTAATATTTAGGTTTCTTACCGTCATTTACATTGACAGGATGTTCCTGCCAGTGTTTTCTCCACTTTTGTTCGATTGCCTTATGGTTATAAGGTGTTGCCATATTTTATTCCTCCTAGCCGTATCTATCTCTGGCCGTCTTCTTTCTATAATTTGTGAAAACAGCTGATAAATTCTTTAATCTATTATTTATCATACTGAATGCCGTGTCAACTCTCCGTCTAAAAAACTTCGCAAAAAAGAAGAATGTATCGTTAAATACATCCTTCTTTTAAGATTCCTTACTACTGTGGTTGTGCTGTTGACTCTGTTGATGTTGTTTGCTGTTCTGTCGTTCCTGTTGTTGCCTGTTCAAACTGAACTTTGATCTGTTTTGTCACTGTCACTCCATTCTTACCTTTGTAAGAAACATTCGCTGCTGTGACTGTTCCTGCCTGATCTTTGACTAGAACAACTGTAACTGTTGTATTCGTTCCTGCCACAACCGTTCCATTATCATTGATCGTTACAACTGCACGAACTGCATCGATCACTGCCTGATCTGTACTTGCTGCTGGTACTGTTACAGTTTCAGCAGATGTATTGATCTGAGCATTTACATTCCCTGTTACTGTAATCGTAATCTTCTTTGTTGCTGCTCTATATGGTTTGTTTGTATTCTTCACACTGTACTGTACCGCATATTGTCCAGGTTTACTAAACTTATATGCTTTAGCTTTTGCATATGTATAAGTTGTGTAAGCAGATGCTCCAGGTGCTTTGATCTTCACTGTCATTGCACTTGTTCTGTTAGCTCCACTTCTCATCTTCGCTGTTACACCTGTTACCGCGTTTACTGTATTAACTTTCACTGTACGGTTCTTTGCTGTGATCACTGGTGCTAATGTATCAACAACTCTTACAACGATCGTCATTTGTTGTTTTAACTCCTAAAGAGATTTCACTGTATACTTAATACGATACGTTCCTAAAGATTTTGTTGAAAATTTTGCTTTTCTGTATTTGCCTTTTATATATTTTGTTGTTGTATATGTAATATTCTTTGTTAAGCTCTTCTTTGTGATCTTGTCTTTGGCTGTAACTCCTGATTTTACATTATAAGAAGTTCTATATTCCGCTGTTTTAGCTTTCTTCTTAGCTACTGTCAATGTAGCTTTCTGTTTACGGTATGGATTCTTCTTGCTTGGGTCTGTTGGATCCCAATACTGTCTTCTTGCTGTAGATACCTTGATCCCTTTTGGTTTTCCTAAAGGTCCAGGATTACTGCTGCTATATACAGTAACTTTCGTTCCTAATGCACAATTATCATAGATCCACTTTGCATCTCCTACTGATAAACGGATACATCCATGAGATGCAGTCTGTCCAAGTTTATTAAACTGAACCGTAGACTGTGTTGAAGGATTCTTTTCATAATACCACACGGAATGGAATAAGACTCCTCCATGGACTCTTGTACAGTACTGCCCATAACTTGGTCCCATTAGTGTCTGCCAACGGTACTTAGCTGGTGTATAAAATGTACCTGCTGGTGTATTGGCACCTCCACAAGATACCAGGAATGCTTTGATCGGTTTGTATCTTCCATTCTTTAACTGGTATACGGTTGCTACATTGGCCTGTTTGTTGACTTTGATCCAATACTTTGTATTGGCCGCTTGTGCAGTCTTTGGTGTTGCAAATGAGAATCCCAAATGCTGTCACGATCATTTAATACCACTGCACAAAAGTTTTTTACATCTTAATCGAAAATGTTTTCAGTTGCTCCTTCCTTTTCGTTCATTCTTCTTATCATTATATCTTTGCATTTTGTTCTTGTAAACACGTAAAATTTGTTGTTATTATAACTTTTTAAAAAAAACTTAAGAAATTGTAAGAAAGGATATACATATGTTTCAATTTAATCACTTTAATTTTAACGTTTTAAATCTTGAGAAAAGTTTGGAGTTTTTATAAAGAAGCTCTCGGACTTGATGTAGTTCGTGAAAAGGATGCTTCCGACGGAAGTTTTAAAATCGTTTATCTTGGGGATGGATCTTCTGATTTCTTATTAGAACTTACTTGGATGCGTGACCAGAAAGAACCTTATAATCTTGGGGATGAAGAGTTCCATCTGGCTTTGACTGCAGATGATTTTGACAAAGCACACGCACTCCATGAGAAAATGGGATGTATTTGTTTTGAGAATCATGATATGGGGATTTATTTTATTAATGATCCAGATGGATATTGGATTGAGATCATCCCTGCGAAATAGTATATTGAAAGATATTCTATGTTTTAGGTATTTTTCATAAAAAGGAAGCAAATCCAAGCATTTGGCCGGGATTCAATTCCCCGATCACTACTTGAATCTGCTTCTTTTATTATGATACTATATTTTCCTGCAATTTTTTGCAAATCTTATCTGCAGTTTTTTCAAAATTGCTTCATATCCTTTTTCCACTTCATAGATATCGGATTTGCTTGTGATCTCCCATGGTGCATGCATGCTTAACACTGCAACTCCGCAGTCGATGACGTTCATGCTGTAGGCAGCAGGAATGTAGGCGATCGTTCCTCCGCCTCCTTCGTCAACTTTTCCAAGTTCAGCTGTCTGGAAGGCTACTTTTGCTTCATCAAAGATCTTTCTTAACTGAGCGATATATTCTGGGTTTGCATCATTTGACCCTGATTTTCCTCTGGCTCCAGTGTATTTGTTTAATACTAATCCTTTTCCGAAATATGCACAGTTTTTCTTCTCCATTACACTTGGATAGTTTGGATCGAAAGCTGCACTTACATCAGATGATAACATGTAAGAATTCTGCAGCGTTCTTCTAAGCCTCAGATCATTATAATCTCCTGTTAAAGCTAAGATTTCTGCAACTGTATTTTCAAAGAATCTGGAGTGCATTCCTGTTGCTCCAACACTTCCTATTTCTTCTTTGTCTACTAAGATGCAGCAAGATGTTCTCTTTGGTGCTTCTACATTTAACATAGCTGCTAAGGATGTATATGCACAGACTCTGTCATCTTGTCCATAAGACATGATCATACTGCGGTCTAATCCAAAGTCTCTTGCTTTTCCAGCTGGTACGACTTCGATCTCTGCGGATAAGAAATCTTCTTCCTCGATTCCATATTCTTCATCGAATAACTGTAAC
>ENA-OQES01001196-OQES01001196.1-human-gut-metagenome-genome-assembly--contig:-NODE-1196-length-10012-cov-2.489024_pt1 | contig 10012 bp, 12 predicted proteins | sample MGYA00242798_ERZ504641 | MGnify/ENA primary metagenome ERZ504641 (study PRJEB26092, sample SAMD00036327) | human gut metagenome | host: Homo sapiens | study: EMG produced TPA metagenomics assembly of...
GAAAACAGGCGCATAGCAGAGGCAGACGGGATGAAAGAGCAGGTCTCTCCACAGATAAAGACGACAAAGGAAGAGAAATGTGGATATTTCTGGGAAAAAGTGTCGGATGTGTGGAAAATCCTGCTGGGGGCAGCTGCGTTCAGTGCTGTGTTTAACATGATTTTCTGGGCATTAGGAAAAAAAGGAGATTTTCCTGGGAGTGCTGCATATTGCAGTGCAAAAGGTTCGGATGACTGGGCAGGCAGCTGAAGCGGTGTCTCTGTGTTTGAAAATGCCTCAGGGGGATATGCTTGCGGCAGCTCTGGGAAAAGGTGCGTCGGAGGGCACCGCCGCTTTATTTTCCGGCGCCCTGTGGCAGCAGTTCTTTCTCATGGGCATTGCCGCCCCACTTTCCGAAGAACTGCTGTTTCGCGGCATTATATTTGAGCGCCTGCGTATGGCGCTCCCATTTTTCTGGGCGGCACTTGGGTCGGCGGCATTTTTCGGGTTGGTGCATGGAAACTGGGCGCAGGGGATTTATGCGGCGCTCATGGGACTTATACTGGCGTGGTTGTATGCAAAAAAAGAACCGTCTGTGGGAACCTGTGTTATTTCACAGTGCAGCGAAATTTGACGGCGATGCTGATGCGGGGGCTTCTCTGGCACTGGTGAGGACATAAAAATACAAACAATTTCGAGAACGCAGGATTGTGTTTGCTCGAAGAAAGAACAGGAGGAGATACTACGATGCTTTCATTTGCAAGCGATTATACAGAGGGCGCCTGCGAGGAGATACTTCAGAAGCTGGCGGAGACGAACCGGGAGAGTCTGCCGGGATATGGCATGGACCGCTACTGCCAGAGTGCCGCCAGAAAAATACAGGAGGCGACCGGATGCCCGGAGGCGGAGGTTTATTTTCTGGTGGGCGGTACCCAGACGAATGCGGCCGTGATCAGTAGCATGCTTGCACCGTATGAGGGCGTAGTGGCAGCGCAGACAGGGCACGTGAGTATTCATGAAGCCGGGGCGATCGAGTACACCGGGCATAAGGTGTTGCAGCTTCCGGAAAAAGATGGGAAGATTGATCCGGCGGATCTGCAGGAATATCTGCAAAAATTTCGAGGCGGACGCAAACCATGATCATATGGTATTTCCGGGAATGGTGTATCTTTCCCATCCGACGGAATACGGAACCTTATACAGCCGGAAGGAGCTGCAGGCGATCTCGGAGATCTGCCGTTCGTATGAAATCCCGCTCTATCTGGACGGGGCGCGTCTTGGATATGGTCTGGCGGGAGAGGAAAATGACCTGAGTCTTTCGGAGATCGCGCATCTGTGTGATGTATTTTATATCGGCGGCACGAAGGTTGGCGCATTCTGCGGAGAGGCAGTTGTATTTGGTGAGAAGAAGAATGTTCCGGCGCATTTTATTACCCGGATCAAGCAGCAGGGCGCGCTGCTGGCAAAGGGACGCCTGCTGGGAATCCAGTTTGATGTGCTGTTTACAGACGGGCTGTACGAGCGCCTGGGACGCATGCGGTAGAGATGGCGGCAGCTTTAAAGAAAGGGTTTAAAACAGCGCGGTTATACGTTTTTCCGTGAGTCCCCGACCAACAGCAGTTTGTGATCTTGGAAAATGATCGGTATGGAGCAGATTGAAAAAGAGGTTTCCGTGAGCTTCTGGGAGCGGTATGACGAGGATCACACCGTTGTCCGTTTTGCGACGAGCTGGGCGACCAGAGAGGCGGATCTGGAACATTTGTGGGAGATTTTAGATCGGATTGAGGCAGAAAGAGAGAAGTAGAGATGGAACGTAATGTAACGATGGCGGAGATTTCAGATGGAAAGCTGTACAGCCGGGACGATATGGTAAAAGTCGGATGCGATGATTGCCGGGGGCTGTTCGGCGTGCTGCCACGGAATGGGTAATTCGATCGTGCTGGATCCATATGATGTGTACCGTCTGACCACCTTGCGCGGGACACGCTGGAACATCTGCTGGAGGAGAAAAACGGTGGAGTGGAACGTCGTGGACGGACAGATTCTGCCGAAATCTGGCGCTCCGGAGCGGGGCGGATGAAGCCTGTGGGTTTCTTGATGAAGCAGGGCGCTGCCGGATCCATGCATACCGGCCGGGCATCTGCCGCCTGTTTCCACTGGGGCGCTTTTATGAAAATGGAAGTTTCCAGTATTTTCTCCAGATTCATGAGTGTAAAAAGGAAAACCGGACGAAAGTCAAAGTGAAAAATGGATCGATACGCCAGATTTAAAGCGGTATGAGGCGTATATCAGCCGGTGGCATTATTTCTTAAAAGATATAAGAATGGCGGAAACGGAGGCGGCGCAGAACCTTTTTGGCAGAATCATGCATCGGAACGCCGGAGGAACAGGAGATACAGAAGAAAAACCGTGCCGCTGCGGCAGCCGAGCGCGAAAAACGGCGCAATCTGTTGATTATGAAACTGTTCTATCTGCTTCCGTATGATGGAGAGAAGGACTTTTACGAGCAGTTTGAAAAGCGGATGCAGATGGCGGAGCGGAGTTTGCGATAAATCCTTTGTTGAAGACAAATCCGCAAGGATGTTTGCCCGCAGCTGTGAAGAGGCTGAACCGTTTTGACAGAGTGAAATAAGAAAGGAGATTACCGATGCTTCATACGGATTTTCACACCCACACCACGTTCTGCGACGGAAAGAGTACGCCGCGGGAGATGGTGGAGGCGGCATACCGGATGGGAATGACCGATTTGGGCGTTTCAGGACATGCTGATTTTTCGATGTTTGAGCCGGGATTCGGGATGGACGACGAGAAGCTTCGCCAGTATACCGAAGAACTTCAAGAACTCCGGGAGGAATACCGGGGAAAGATGAATCTCTATATCGGGATCGAGCTGGATGGACTGGGACCGGTGCAGAAAGCAGAGTACGCGATCGGCTCGACCCATGCGCTCATCAAGGATGGCGGGTATGTTTGTGTGGATGATACGGAAGAGAAACTGGTAAAAGCAGTCGAGACGCTGTGGCATGGTGACTGGTACGCGTTTGCACGGGAGTATTTCGAGGCAGAGGCTCAGATTTATGACCGGACAAAATGCGATTTCATCGGACATTTTGACCTGTTGACAAAATTTAATGAGGGATATAAACATTTTGATGAGACGAAAGACGCCTATCTGGAACCGGCGATCACGGCGATGCACAAACTGGCGGCTCTGGGGATTCCGTTTGAGATCAACACAGGCGCCATGTCCCGCGGCTACCGGAGTGCGCCGTACCCGTCCGCAGCCCTGTTAAAAGAGCTGTGTGCTTGCGGCGGACGTATCCTCATCAACTCCGACAGCCACAGTGCCGACACGATCGGATATGGGTTTAAGCAGGCGCAGGAGCTGGCGGTGGCGTGTGGATTTAAAAGTGTGTGTGCCCTGAACCCGGGGGGTCGGATTTAGGGAGATACTTCTTGTATAAAAAAGGACAGAAAGAAAAATATACAAATTCTAAATTTCAACCTTAAAAACTGCTGAAAATAAAGCCGAAATATTTTTATTTTTCAGTGAATCGTTTTCAGAGAACCCTGCTATAATATGAGCCGTAACAAGGAGATAGATACTTAACAAAACCCCGATGGCTGAGGGCTGCTAAGCACAATGTGTTTTCCACACAGGGTGTGCGGAAGGCGCAGATCAGATTTTTGGAGGAAAAGACAAATGACTACTTTAAAAGCTGAAAAAAGAAGCATGGATGTTAAGGCAAAGAGACTCAGAAGAGAAGGCTATGTAACAGGCAACGTATTTGGCAAGAAAGATTCAGGGCTCCATTCCTGTTAAAGATGGAAAAAGAAAGACGTGGATCGTCTGCTGAAGACCGAGACCAAGGGCGGACAGATTATGCTGGATGTAGAAGGTGAAGTCTACGATGTCCTGATCAAGGAAGTTGACTATGATGCAATGGCAAATCAGGTTGTAGAGATAGATTTCCAGGCACTGGTAAGCAATGAGAAGGTTCATTCCGTTGCTGAGATTATCTTTGAGAACCACGACAAGGTAGAAACTGGCGTTCTGCAGGAGGTACTGAAAGAAGTATCGTACCGCGCATTACCGGCTGCACTGGTTGAGAAAGTCAAAGTTGATGTTGGTGAGATGGAGATTGGTGATACAATTCGTGTCAAAGACCTTTCGATCGCAAAAGATAAAGACGTTGATATTCTGACCGATCTGGAGGCAGTAGTTGCTACCGTCACAGCGGTTCACAACAATGTACCGGAGACCGATGAAGAGGCTGACGCAGAAGAAGCTAAATAATTGAAGCGCAGTGCCAGGATGAAGCGAAACGGGATGCTGTCCGCAAGGCAGATAAAAAGTTTCGCGGAATGATTGAAACATGAGAAAAGGCGGATGTACTGACCAGATGGTCGGTATATCCGCTTTTGAATTTTGTATGAACCTTTTTTTGCAGACGGTAAAAGAGGATGAGGTTATGGCTCCATATATGCGTCATAAATTTCCGGATCAATATTCTCGCGGATATTCTCATATACGCTTCCAGCCACCTCCCGGATGGCATCGCGCGTTTCATCCGAGAGAGTTAAAATCGCGGTGCCGCTCGCTTCGATCGTAGCGATACGGTCAAAGATGCGCGCGTCGGACTGTTCTCTGGCATACTCGGTCGCGGTTTTGGCTGCCTGCGTCATGATTTCCTGTTCTTCTGGAGTCAGGTTCTGGAAGAAATCGTCATTGACAATCAAGGAGATCAGATGCGGCAGGTGGTTCGTCTCGACCACATAATCCTGCTGTTCGTAGAGACGGTTGGAGACGATGACCTCATACGGGTTCTCCTGCGCGTCGATCGTGTGCTGCTGGAGACCGATATACACCTCGCTGAAGGTCATTGGCGTCGGATTGGCGCCGATTGCTTTCCAGAATGCGAGATGATAGCTGTTTTCCATGGTACGGATTTTCTGCCCTTTGAAATCTGCCAGGGAGTAAACTGGTTTATTTGTGCTCATGATGCGGAATCCTTGATCTGCCATGCCGAGCAGGTGGTAACCGCCGTCGGTGTACACCTGGCTGATGAGATTGTAAAAATCCGGATCATCCAGCTTTTTGCGGCAGTCATCCAGCGAATCAAAGACGCATGGAAGGTCAAAAACGGCGAGATCCTTCATGAAAGAAACCTGAGGGGCGGTGTTTTGCACGACAAATGGGATATCTCCGTCCGCGCACGTTTCGAGCAGGTCGCGGTCACCGCCGAGTGTGGAGTTGGCGTAAACCTGAATCCGCATTGCGCCGTTGCTTAAGTCATGTACTTCCTCCGCAAATTTTTCGGCAAACAGCTGCGTTACCGTGTCCTCCGGACTGGCGGTCGCCAGTGGCCAGGAATAGCGCTGTTCTTCCTTGCTGGAGGCGCAGCCGCTCAGCGCGAGCGAGGCACCGAATAAAAGAACCGAGGAAGAAATGAGCGCCGCAGCGAATCGGGAAGAAGTCCGGCATCGGCGGGACACTAGGTTTGAAATACAAATCATAATGAGAGATCCTTTCAAAGTTCAAAAACATCCATTTCATACGTGAAATATTCTATTCACAGCCTGAAAGCGTGAAGCAAGTCGTTATATGAAACCTTCCGGAACTTCAACATTTCCAAGCGTCCATTCAGTATTATAACAATCCAAGCGACAAAGCCGGTATAAACGTAATCAGCAGCAGCGCCACCAGAAACAAGCCGATCATCGGCATCGCATTTTTTGGCGATTGCCATGATCGGGACGTCGGTGAGGGAGCTGGCAACAAAGAGGTTGACGCCGATCGGCGGGGTTACGAAGCCGATAGCCAGATTGACAACCATGATCACACCGAACTGGACCGGCTCCATGTTGATCGCCGTCACGATCGGGAGCAGGATCGGAGTAAGAATCAGGATCGCCGGGGTCGTATCCATGACCATTCCCACGATAAGCAGGAACAGGTTGATGACAAGCAGGATCATGACCGGGCTGTTGAAATGTTCCAGGATAAAGCTGCTGACCGCCTGCGGCACCTGCATCAGGGTCAGAACTCTGGAAAATGCCGTGGAAGCTGCCAGAATAAAGAGGATCGGTGTGAATGTGCGGATCGCTTCCACAAAAATCGGCGGGATATCCCGGAATGTCATGGTTCGGTAGAGGAACAGGCTGACAAACAGGGGCATAGAAAACGGAGATAACCGCTGCTTCCGTGGGGGGAGGCGATGCCGCTGTAGATACAGCCAAGGATGATAACCGGGCTCAAGAGGGCGAAAAAGCTTTCGCGCAGCACCCGGAACAGCCCTTTTTCATGCAGCAGATGGATTTCTGCATGGATTTTTTCTCTATCTTCGCCGTAACGCCGGCAGTGATAAATGGCATACAGCATCAGGAGCAGCCCAATCATCAGACCCGGAATGACGCCGGCTAAGAACAGGCTGCTGACAGAGGCGCCGGACGCTATGCCGTACATGATAAACGGGATACTTGGCGGAATGATAACGCCCAGACCGCCTGCGACTGCCACGATCGCGGTAGAGAAAGTCCGGTTATAGCCGAGGGTGCTTAAAATCGGGATCGTCATGCTTCCGACAGCTGCGACGGTTGCCGGGGCAGAGCCGGAGATAGCACCGTAGAAGAGGCAGGTCACGATGACCGCGCACGGCATACCGGCGGTAAAATTGCCAAGAAAGAAGGCGAATACGTCGAACAGCTTCTTGGAAATACCGCCCTTTGCCATGATGATGCCGGATAAGACGAACATCGGCACGGCGAGCAGGGGGAAAGAATCCAGTCCGCCGAACATGGCGCGGATCAGATACTTGGCGCCGACCCGTGAAGGACGGGTCAAAAACGGAAGGGAGAACCGAGGCGATACCGAGGGTGATCGATACCGGGATCGCGATGACAAGCAGCACAACAAAGATAACAAATAAGAGAGCAGCAGGCATCAGTGTTCCTCCTTTCCGGAATGGTGTGTTTGCCTCGATGAGCGATTCGATTTCATTGGATTCCGTTTCCGGTATATCTGCATTTGCATGGATAAAGGATTCCGGTGTATTACGCTCTGGGTGGGCCGGATCGTAGACATCTTCGCCGCGGGCAATCTTAAATTCGATGATCCAGCGCTGCAGAATGCGGAATGTTACCAGAAGAAAGGAAACAAACGGCGCTGCCTGAATATAGTACATCGGAATCCCGCAGGCGGGGGCATAACTGTCCGCTGTTCACAGCGGACATCATGTAAGAGTATGCAAATGGGATCATATAGAGGAAAAAAATTCAGCTCAAAGGTATGATTGATAACCTTAAAAATGAGCCTTTCCTCTGCGCGGGAAGGCGGCGACGAACTGTTCGATCTTGATAGAAAGGCATTTTTTCGCTGCAATAACTGACGCTTAAAAAATCCGCTCCAGATAAAGAGAAAACGGGTAACCTCCTCGGACCAGGACAGCGACTGTCCCAGCGCGTAGCGGGAAAAGTATCTGGATTCCCATAATGAGTGTCATCGCAGCCAGCATGACAACCAGCAGAAATTCTTCCAGGTTTTCATCCAGCCAGTTAAGTGTTTTTTTGCATGAATAATCCCCTTGTAAATTACGGATAATAGGTTGCTGTTTATGCAGGCACGTTTGAAACCGGATGTGCCGCTTGATAACAATAATAGACCTGCGATGGAGGTAGCAGGTCTTGAGTGCCTCGCGGAGAATCCCTCCGTACCCGCAGGCACAGGGATTTCCGGGAGTAAAAAAATAGGTGGCTAAAAGTATAATATAGGCACTTTTGGAACCGAAAGTGCCGTAAGAAAACGTGGTGGCAGCAGGAATTTGCCGTATTTAAATGCGAAGCCACGGCAAATTCAGTTACTGGGCACGTTAGCGTGAACAGTAACCGAATAACTGGATAAGCCAGATATTACATCGCATTGTGAAGCAGTCCAAGTACAGTCTCGAGATCCTTTACGCCCATCTGACCCGGTGCGGATGCTTTCTTGGCAGCGCCGAAGGTCATGGAAGAACCGAACACCTCGCCGCAGAGACGGCTGATAACGCCGGTGCCAGCCATCGACATGGTAATGATTGGACGGTCCGCATAGAGGGAAGTCATTTCCTCGGTGGCAGAGAGAAGTGTTAAAACATCTTTCTTGTTCTGCGGCATAACTGCGATCTTCGGGATATCTGCATTCATATCCTGCATCTTACGCAGGCGGTAGATGATGTCGGATTTCTCCGGCGTCTTGTGGAAGTCATGGTTGGAAGCGATGACTTTCACGCCAGCCGCATGTGCGCCGTCGATGATCTTGGTTACAATCGCGTCGCCGGTAAAGATCTCTACGTCAATGAAATCAACATAGCCGGTCTGAGCTGCCTTGATGTTCAGCTTTGCGTAATCTTCCGGCTCGATGGATTTCTCGCCGCCCTCTTTGGAGGTACGGAAGGTCATCAGAATCGGAGTCTCGCCGAGAACGGCACGCAGTTCCTTTAAGACGACTTCTACCTTCTCAAAATCAAAGACACCTTCGAACCAGTCTACACGCCATTCTACCATATCAACTGGAATAGAATCAAACGTTTTGGCCTCGTCGATGATTTCCTGTTTGGTAACGCCTACGATCGGAACGATGATCTTCGGTGTGCCGGAGCCGATTTCGATATTTCTAACTTTGATAGTATTCATAATCAGAGAATCCTTTCATTTTATCAATAAATATTTATTCGTCGCTTTCTGCCAGAGACACCATTTTCGCGTAGCGGGCATTGACAAAGAGTCCTAAGAGAACGCCGATGGCAGTCAGTACGATATTCATTATCATAACATGGGATGGTGCCATTTTGGAAGCGGCAGTCAAAATTGTGTAATTACATAAGGAAGAAGCAATCATAACCAGTGCGGTTACGGTTCCCTTGATCTTCGGGAACAGCATGTTGCAGACGGAGGTTACAATCTGTAACAGACCGCCGGCGCCTGCCCAGCCGATGATGAAAGCGCCTGCAATCATAAGGGTCTGGCTGTGACCGATGAGTACGGCAACCAAAGTAACGAGGCAGATAACCGGGTAAACGAGGATGAAACGTACATCCTTGATTTTACGGGTCAGCAGGGAGGTGACAACGAGTGCCATCAGGGTACCTGCGGAATAATAGGTCTGCATGATGGACGGGTTCGCCCAGCCTGCATTTTCTTTTGCGAAGTTCTGCGCGCAGTTTAACCATAACTGGAAGGTACCGGTGCAGGTGAAACCAATCACGATCATGGCGATGGACTCAAACGAAAAATTTGTGTGTTTTAAGCTGGCGATGAGTCCCTCAGATTTGCCCCCATGCCTTCTGCTCGGAATCTGGCAGCGGGAACAGGAAGATAAGTACAAATAAAACAGCGTAAATAATACCGCATCCGATAAATAACGGATTGTAAGATACCATGCCGGTGGCGGTGGTTGCCACAGCAACACCGAGTACGAACGGCAGAAGCATCTGCGCGATCGCAATGAAAAATTTGATCCCCATGGTAGCGACACCCGGAGCACTACTGATAATCTCGGCAACCGCCGGATAGATACCGGTATCAAGGAACGAGTTGGAGATACCTCCGATGATCGCGCATACATAAGCAATCAGGTAGCCGCCGTTTTGTCCGGCGCTGAATGCAAAGGCAAGTCCAATCAGGTAAACCGCATAGGAGGCGCTGCCGATGGCGGTTGAGATGCGGCGTCCCAGTTTGTCGGAAAGTGGTCCGGCAAATGGAAGTGCAATCAGACGTCCGAGTCCTAAAGCAGCGGAAATCGCGGTAATCGCCATCGCCTCAACACCCCAGGCTGCGGCAAGCGCTTCCTTGATGACTGCCTGCCCGAGAATCGAACAGCCGACGCCATGGATAAAGTAGTTTAAGTACATGATAAGTGCACTTGGCAGATATTTCTTGTTCATGGTTTTCTCCTTAATTCAAGATCCGCCTGTCTGGCTGCCGTCTCGGAAACCGGGCGGATGATGGCTGATGTTCTGTCACAAACACAAAGGAGATGCCGATATAAAAAAGTTCT